>Ga0081455_10004996_pt1 | contig 14669 bp, 13 predicted proteins | sample TabmetS3T2R1_FD_70207 | JGI IMG/M metagenome (GOLD analysis project Ga0081455, IMG submission 70207) | Tabebuia heterophylla rhizosphere microbial communities from the University of Puerto Rico - S3T2R1 | ecosystem: Host-associated > Plants > Roots > Rhizosphere ... | reverse complement strand
GTTCGCCAGTCGGTCCGAGACGTCGGCTGCTGCCACCTGGTGATCCTCCTCGTCACGATCCGGATGCTCCGCGGGCACGCGATCCTATCGCGATCGGATCGACCGGCGCGAACGGGCTAGGATGGCCACGTGCTCGAACGGCGGCGCTTCGCGGCGATGATCGTCCTGTTCCTGATCGGGTTCGGGCTGATCGCGCTCGCGAGCTCCGTGGACTCGACCTGGCCGCTGTTCGTGACGGTGATCCCCTACGCGGTGATCCCGTGGCTGGTCGTTCACGCCGACGACCCCGCGCCGGCGGGACCCACCGGCGCGCCCGAGGCCTGAACGCACGAAGGGCGCCTCTCGGCGCCCTTCGCATCCGGTCGCGGGGACGGGATTTGAACCCGTGACCTCTGGGTTATGAGCCCAGCGAGCTACCGGACTGCTCCACCCCGCAGCACGATGATACCGACCGTCGCACGAGACCGCCAATCCCGCCTTCAGGTCACGGAGATGGTGCCGCGCATGCCGTACGCGTAGTGCCCCGGCAGGTGGCACCCGAACAGCAGATCCCGGGTGCCGAACGTGTACGTGGTCGCCACGGTCTCGCCCGCCCGGATCGTGATCTCGCCCGGCCGCGGCGGGTGGTAGGCCTCGGTCCCGAGCTCGTGCGCCACCTGCACCGCCTCGTCCCCCACGATGAACTCGTGGTCGATCGGGTCCGCGTTCGTGACGACGAAGCGCACGGTCTCGCCCGGTGACGCGTCCAGATGACCGAGCGAGAACGCCGAGTAGTGGATGCGGATCTGCACGGTGCGGACCGCGGGGGCCGCGGCCGCCCGCGAGCAGGCGGCCGCGGCCAGTGCCACGAGCGAGAGGGCGACGAGCCTGCGGACCACCGCGAACCTCAGACCGCGGGGCGGCCCGCTCGGCGGCGCTCCAGCGCGCCGGCCACGCCCAGCAGGAGCAGCAGCGCGAGGGAGGCCCACAACGCCGCTCCGAACCAGGGGGTGCCGGGGCTCCCCGCCGTCGTCTCGGGATCGAGGCCCGCCGCGACCGGCGCCGGACGCCCGGCCCCGCTCGCGTCGATCGCGAGGTCGTAGTCCAGGTCGCCCGCCCGCGCGTCCACGCGCAGGTACGACAGCCACACGTTCGACGTGGGGAGCCAGCTCATCCCCTTGTCAGAACGCAGGTCGGCGAGCAGCGACGAGGATGCCTGCTGGCTGGCCTGAAGGACCAGGCCCGGCCGGACGCCCTGGGGCAGCGCCGACGCCACCCCGGGCGACAGCGGAGCCGGCAGCGTGGCGGGCCGCACGTCGGTCAGCAGGTAGACGTCGGCCTCGACCGGCGCGTCCGCCGCGGCGCCGAGCCCCAGGATGCGGAGCGGCACCCACGGGTTCGTGGTCGGGATCACGACGTGCACGGGGGTGCCGTCGCCGTCGGACAGCCCCTGCTCGGAGGCCCGCGTCGCGTCGAAGCGCACCGCCATGAAGATCGGGCTGCGGTCGGCGTAGAAGTCGAGGACCTCGGGCGCGTCCGGGGGCAGGAAGAAGCCGTGCTCGCTCGCCCAGCGACCGACCGCGGTGCCGCCGCCCTCGAGCACGACGATGTCGAGCGCGTCGATCTCGGTCTTGAGGATCACCCGCGCGTCCGCCGCCGCCGGGAGCGCGCCGCCCGCGGCCAGGAACAGGCCCTCGGGTTGCGGCTGCGTCTCCTGCACGAGCCGCTGCAGCGTCCAGTCGCCGCCGCGGATCACCTTGGTCGGCACGCCCGGCAACGGGATGATCGATCCGAACTCGCCCTTGCCGCCGGCGAACTCGAACGACGTGACGTAGTGCTCGATGCCCTGGTGGTACGCGGCCATCGTGGTCGTGCGCACGAGGGTGACGCTGCCGTTCGAATTGACCAGGCCGCCGCACGCCCACGCGGGGGCGGCGAAAAGGAGCGCGAGGAGCCCGACGAAGATCGCGAACGCGAGACGGAGGGGTCGCATGGATGGTGCTCCTTCCGGTCGGCGACCGCGGTTCGACGGGTTCGGGTCGCCGGGCGGTTCCCGGATCGGGGAGATCCCTAGGTGGTGCCGGTGGGGCTCGGGGAGGGCGAGACGGTCGGCGAGGGCGACTGGGTGCCCGAGTCCTGCGCCCCCAGCAGCTGCGCGATCAGGTCCTGGGCCCGCGACGTCGCCTCCTGGGCCGCGGCGATCTCCGTCTGGTACGTCGCGAGGTCCCCGGCCCGCAGCGCCGCGTCCGCCGCCGCGAAGTGCTGCGCGGCCTGATCCAGGAACTGCGAGATCTGCTGCTCGACCGAGCCCTGCGGCTGACCGCCCCCTCCGCCGCCGGGCGGCGGCGGCACGACCTGACCGATCGAGTCGTTGAGCGCCTCACGCAGCGAGGAGCCGATCCCGATCTGCGAGCCGTTGACCACCACCACGCGTTTGAGCTCGGGGATCGCGTTCTGCTGGTTGGACTTGACGTAGACCGGCTGGACGTACAGCAGCGAGTCCTCGAGCGGGATCACCAAGAAGTCGCCGAACACGATCGTCGAGCCGCCCTGACCGAGCAGCGTGCGTTCGGACGAGAAGCGCGCGTCCTGATTGATGCGCGAGAAGACCTGGGTCGGCCCGTCGACGTTCACCCCGGAGGGGAACTGGAAGCTGATGATGTCGCCGTAGTCCGGACCGGGGTCGGACTTGGCCGCGAGCCAGGCCACCATGTTCTGGCGGTCCAGCGGCGTGAACGGCAAGATCAGGACGAAGGACTCGTCGGTCTCCCCCGGTAACCGCATGAGCACGTAGTACGGGCGCATGAGCGTCGTGTTCCCGGTGCTGGTCGGCGCGCTCGTTCCCTGATCGAACGAGACGGTGGGGTCCTGCGGGAGCGCCCAGAAGTCCTGCTTCCCGTAGAACACGTCCGGGTTCGTCACGTGATAGTTCGTGTACTGGAACGCCTGCACCTGGAACAGGTTCTCGGGGTAGCGGAAATGCGAGAGCAGGTCGGGCGAGGCCTGGTCGAGGGGCGTGAACATCGTCGGGAACGCCTTGTCCCACGCCTCGATGATCGGGTCGTTGGGATCGGCCACGTAGTACGTCATCTTCCCGGTGTACGCGTCGACCACGACCTTGACCGAGTTCCGCAGGTAGTTGATGGAGCCGCCGACCGACGTGGTCTGGTTGGCCGAGGCGGCCACGTCGGCCAGGTCGACGAAGTCCGAGTACGGGTACTGGTTCGTCGTCGTGTAGGCGTCCCAGATCCACACCAGCCGCCCATCGACGATGGCCGTGTACGGGTCGGCATCGAACTTGAGGAACGGTGCGGGCTTGGGCACGCGCTGCGTGATGTCGCGGTAGAGCATGATCCGGCTGTTGTCGTGGATCAGGTCTGAGATCAGCAGGTTCACGTCGCGGAAATGCCAGGCGAACAGCGCCCGCCGCAGGAAACCGCCCATCGGGATGCCGCCGTCGCCGTCGTAGGTGAACGTCGCCTGGGCCTGATCGTTGGTGGCCGTGCCCTGGAAGTCCAGCTCCTTGGTCCCGGTGTCGACCACCACGAACGCGGCGTCCCCCTCGGCCCCCTCGCCGTAGTAGACGCGCTGGCCGTTGCCCTCCAGCGCGGGTTCGCCAACCGGGGGGATGTCGCGAAGGGTGAAGACCGGCTGCCCCTCCGTCGTGGCGGTGTTCACCTGCGAGGCCACCGCCCCGAACCCGTGTGTGTAGACCAGGTGCACGTTCTGCCACGTCTGGCCGCCCGGCGGGATCCCGGCCTGGCTCACCTCGCGGGTCGACAGCATCAGGACGCGACGCTGGCCGTCGATGACGTAGCGGTCGACATCGACGTCGTTGAAGTCGTAGTACGAACGGAACCGCTGCAGGGACGTGTAGTTCTCGCCCAGCACGTCGGGCCGCCACAGGCGGATGTTCGAGATCGTGGGCGCGTTGGCCTGTGCATCCTCGGCGGTCACCGTGTCTCCCAGCGGTCGCGAGCTACTCGTGACCGTGTTGAGCGAGAACGCCCTACGCGTGGCCTCGATGTTGTCCTTGATGAACGGCTGCTCGCGCTGGAACTCCTGCGGCGCGACGCGGAAGCGCTGGACGAACGCCGGGTATGCCGCGCCGGCGATGATGGACACGAGCGCGAGCAGACCGACGGCGATCACCGGCAGCGCCCAACCGCGGAGCCGGATGTTGACCAGGAACAGGATCGCGCACGCGATCGCGATGATCACCAGGATGCGGAGCGCGGGCAGCTGCGCGTTCACGTCGGTGTAGGAGGCGCCGACCACGACGCCGCGCGTGGACGTCAGCAGGTCGAACTGGCCGAGGTAGTACCCCCAGGCCTTGGTGAGCATGATCAGGCCGAGGAGCACCGACAGGTGCGCCTTGACCTGGGGGGACACCTTCTCGCCGAACCCGGGCGCCTGCGGCCGGATCCCGCCCCACAGGTAATGCGCGAGCGCCGTCAGCAGCGTCACGCCCACCAGCGCGGAGAACAGCCACCCCTGCATGAACTTGAGCCACGGCAGGCTGAACACGTAGAAGGCGGGGTCGCGCCCGAACAGCGGCTCGGGGTTCCCGAACGACAGCCCACCGCCGTTGCGCCACAACAGGTACGTCTGCCACTGGCCGGTCACGCCCAGGCCCACGAAGAAGGCGATCACCAGCGCGAACAGCGGCAGCAGCCAGCGCGCGTACGGCTCGAACTGCATCCGGTAGCGCTCGATGATCTCCTGCTCGGGCGTGAGCGCCCGGTAGCGCGGGGTGATGCGTCGGACGATCCACAGGTTCGAGTACAGCAGCACGAAGAACGCGAGCCCGAACGCGAGGCCGAGCAGCACCTTGGTCCGCAGCACGGTCCAGAAGACGTCGGACAGGCGGACCTCGCGGAACCACAGGACGTCGACGAAGAACCCGGACAGCGCGGTGAAGGCCAACACGAGCCCGGCAAGCACCGCGACGACGATGATGATCCAGCGGCGCCGCCCCGTACCGGGGGCAGCCGTCGGAACGCGTACGACCATGGGTCCGGTTTCGTCCGATCGGGATCGTGGGAGAGCGCCGCAAGCCTATCATCGGCCTGCGAAGCGGGGGCCTTGGGTCAGGCCTGCTCCAGGGACGCGAGCGCGTCGTCGAACGAGGACACCGGTACGAGCTGCAGCCCGTGATCGCCGCCCGCCCGGGCGGCCTTCAGGTTGCCCTCGGGCACCAGGAACACCGTGGCGCCCGCGTCCGCGGCTGCCGCGATCTTCTCCTGGATGCCGGCGATCGGGTACACGGTTCCGTCCACCCCGATCTGACCGGTCCCCGCGATCGTTCGGCCGCCGGTCAGGTCGCCGGGGGTCAGCAGGTCGTACAGGCCGAGTGCCCACATCAGCCCGGCCGACGGTCCGCCGATGTCGCCGCTGGAGATGCTCACGTCGAACGGGAAGCTGTTGATCATCGAGACGCCGACGAGCGGGCGCTCGCTGCCTCCGCACGGCTCGCGGACCAGGCGCGCCGTCTCGGGCGTGCCGTCCACCGACAGGTCGAACGTGAGGGTGTCGCCCGACGGCGCCGCCCGGATCGCCCGGCGCGCATCGGCGTAGGTGCCGACCTGGGTGCCGTCGATCGACAGGATCCGATCGCCCGGGAACAGCTCGCCGTCGGCCGCGCAGCCGGGGACCACGCTCTCGACCAGGACGCCGTCCCCGTGCGCCTGCGGGTAGCCCTCGAGCGCCTTCATGACGACCGCCGAGGCGTCGAGCTTGCTCGAGTCCATCTGCGAGATGGCGCGCTCGCGTTCCTGCGTGACGTCCTCGCCGTCCGGATACAGCACGTCGCGCGCGACCACCGCCCGATCCGGGTCGAGCCAGGCGAGCAGCACGCCCATCCCGGTCAGCTGGGTGAAGCGGACCGAGGTCATCACGAAGTTGCCCTGGGACTCGTACCGCTGCCGGTCCTCGAACCGGATCAGGGGCTGCACCGCCTTGGCCGGACCCGGCGCCACCGCGTACCACGGCAGGTAGACCGTGATCGCGAGCCCGGCGAGCACGCCGAGCGCCAGGAGCACGACCCATCGCGTCCACCGCCGCATGCGCCGATGGTACGGGCAGGTTGCGCGTACGGCGGGCACGCCAGGGGTAGGCTCCTGGTGCGATGCCACTCCTGCTCGTCGCGCTCCTGTCGTTGGTGGTCGGCGCCGTCGTCTACGTCGGAACCGTCCGGCGCGAGCAGGCGCCGTCGGCGACCGGGTTCGGCGAGCCCGATGAGGAGGAGATCCCCGACCCGCAACCCGTTGTGGCGCAGGGCGGTCCGACCCCCGGCTACACGTACCTGCAGGTCTCGACGCAGGGGCCGAGGATCCGCGACCGGCTGCAGGGGGTCGTCGGCGTCATCGTGCTGCTCGGCGTCGGGGCCGCCGCGCTCGCGTTCGTGCTGTACGAGCTGGGGCACTTCATCAACCGGACGATCGAGCACTTCCTGGACTAGCTAGCGCCTGCGCACGAGCTGGAACGAGGACCGGTAGTCGTCCAGGTGCTCGAGCATCGCGCCGAGCCCCAGCACCACGGTCTCGAGCGGCCGGTCCGTCAGATGCACCGGCACCTCGCATTCCTGCGACAGCAGCAGGTCGAGCCCGCGAAGCAGCCCGCCGCCACCGGTCAGGAACATGCCCGCCTCCAACACGTCGTGCGTGAGCTCCGGGGGCGCTTCCGCGATCGTGCGGCGCGCCTCCTCGACGATCTGCTGCACGGTCGGCGACATCGCCTGACGGATCTCGTCCTCGGTGACGCGGACCTCGGTGGGCGCGCCGGTCGCGAGCGCCCGCCCGGTCACGATGGCCGCCCGCCCCTTCGCGACCGGGAACGCGGAGCCGATCGCGATCTTGATCTCCTCGGCCGCCTTCTCCCCGATCGCGACGTCGTACTCGTGGCGCAGGTGGCTCTGGATCGCGGTGTCGAGGTCGAACCCGCCCACCTTGGCCGAGCCTCCGGAGACGACGCCGCCCATCGACACCACCGCCAGCTCGGTGGTGCCGCCGCCGATGTCGACGACCAGGTTGCCTACGGGCTCGTGCACCGGGAGGCGAGCCCCGATCGCGGCCGCGAGGGGCTCCTCCACCAGCACGACGTCGCGCCCGCCGGCGTCCTTGATCGCCTCGAGCACCGCCCGACGCTCGACCTCGGAGGACTGGCTCGCGACGCAGGCGAGGACCCGCGGTTTCGGGAAGCGGGAGACGCCGACGCGTCGCAGCACCACCTCGATCATCCGCTGCGTGATGTCGAACTCGGTCATGACGCCCTGGCGCAGCGGCCTGATCGCCACCACGTTGCCAGAACGCCCGCCGATCACCTGCCAGGCCTCCTCGCCCATCGCCTCGACCTTGCCGTCGGCCGCGTTCACGGCGACGACCGTGGGCTCCTCGAGCACGATGCCCTCGCCCTGGCGGTAGACCAGCGTGTTGGCGGTGCCGAGATCGATCGCGAGGTCGCGGCCCATCAGCGTTCGGAGCGAGCGATGCTCACGAGCCCATCACCCAGCCCGACTCGCCGGAGACCAGGTGCTCCTTCTTCCAGATCGGCACGTCGGCCTTGAGCCGCTCGATCCCGTGTCGGCAGGCCTCGAAGGCCTCGGCCCGGTGCGGCGCCGAACACGCGACGACGACCGAGACCTCGCCGACGGCGAGCTCGCCGAACCGGTGCAGGAACGCGGCCTTGCACAGCGGCCACCGCTCGAACAACTCGTCGCCCAGCTCGGCCAGCCGGCGCACCGCCTGCTCCTCCCACGCCTCGTAGGCGAGGCCGGTCACGCCGCCAGCATCCGAGTGGTCGCGCACGGTCCCCAGGAAGACGCAGGTGCCCCCGGCGCCGGGATCGGCCACGAACGCGAGCGCCTCCTCGGCGCCGATCGCGTCGGCCGTGACTCGCACGAGCAGGTTCTGACGCACCCGCCCATCGTAGCGAGCCGCCGACCCAACCCCGGGGCGGCCCATCCGCCGGCCGGCCGTAGGATGGGCGCATGAGCCAGACGCCCGAGGATCCGTTCGGCGGCCCGCCGGGAGAGCTGTGGAACGACGTTCCGCTGTTCCGCGAGATCCAGCGGGTGCTCTCGTCCTCGACCGGCCCGGTGAACTGGGAGCTCGCGCGGCAGGTCGGCATCGCCTCGGCCTCGTGGGGCGCCGAGGACCCGATGCCGAGCGCCGACGACCAGCGCGGGTTCGACGAGGCCGTCCGGGTGGCCGAGCTCCAGGTCGCCGGGTTCACGGGCCTGCAGCCGCCCTCGGACGTCGCGCGCGTGGAGGCGGTTCGGCGCGGCCAGTGGGTGGCGGCCAACATCGAGGGCCTGCGGACGCTGCTGGAGCCGGGCGCCGCCAAGGTCGCCGAGGCGATCACGGCGGCGCAGCGCGAGGCCATGCCCGAACAGGCACCCGCCGGCGTCGCGCAGCTGCTCGACCAGCTCTCGCCGCTGCTGCTCGGGGCGCAGGTGGGCACGGTGCTCGGCACGCTCGCGCAGCAGGTGCTCGGGCAGTACGACGTCGCGGTCCCCCGACCCGGGGGCGCGGGCACGCTGTTGTTCGTCGTGCCGAACATCGAGCGCTTCGAGAGGGATTGGAGCCTGGACCGGACGGAGTTCCGCACCTGGATCGCGATCCACGAGGTGACGCACCGGTTCGAGTTCGCGCAGCCATGGGCGCAGCCGCGCTTCCGCGAGCTGATCGACGACTTCCTGTCGACGCTGACGCTGGACGTCGACGAGCTGCAGCAGCGGATCGGCGCGTTCGACCCGTCGAACCCCGAGGGGATGCAGGAGATGTTCGCGGGGCAGGACAACCTGTTCGGGCCGGTGATGGACGACGAGCAGCGGCTGAAGCTCGCGCGGATCCAGGCGTTCATGACCGCGGCCGAAGGCTACGGGGACCACGTGATGCACGCGCTCGGCGCGCAGATGCTCGGGTCGTACGGCCGGATCGACGAGGCGATGCGCCGCTACCGCGAGAGCGAGCACCTGGACCCGGTGTTCGAGCGGCTCCTGGGCATCGAGGTCAAGCGCGAGCAGTACCGGATGGGGCGCGCGTTCTGCGACACCGTCGTCGAGCAGACCGACGAGGCGACCCTGTCGCGGATGTGGGACTCGGCCGAGGCGCTGCCCTCGATGCCCGAGCTCGAGGAGCCGCGCCTGTGGCTCGCCCGCAGCGCGTAGGCGCCACCGGGAAGCCGTCGAGTATCCTCACGCGGCGATGACCGTCGGCGAACTCGTTTCGGCCAACGTCGTGGACCTGCGGGTCTGGGGGCAGTCCGGACCGCAGGGCGCGCCCGGCATCTACCTGCTCGGCTCGCCGGGTACCGCGCTCCCCTTCGTCGCCCACCGGACCTGGAAGGTCGGCACCGGCATGGTGTCCGAGGAGATCCACTTCTACGGCCCCTCGGGCCGGCTCGTGTACCGATGGGGTCCCCACGTTCGGCGCATGCTCGGGACGATGGACCTGACCGCGGAGACCGACACGATCTCCGATGCCCGGTTCGACGAGACCGGCACCTACGTCGTGTCGTTCGTGATCGACGGCGAGATCGTGGGCGAGATCGAGGCGCCCGTGCTGATCCAGGCGGCCGCGACCAAGCTCCCCAAGGACGTGGAGGACGGCCTGCGCAGGTCCGACGTCGTGTGGGTCGGCGTCGAGGCCAACGGGCGGCGCAAGCTGATCCCCTCGTGGTTCGTGTACCGCAACGGCAAGATCTTCCTGCTGTCCAAGCGCGATCCCGGGCCCGAGGAGCAGACCGTCCCCGGCGTCCCCGGCGCGCCCGAGCTCGTCGTGGTCACCCGCCGCAAGGGCCGCGAGACCGCGCTGGACGAGTTCCACGCCGCCTCGCGCGTCCTGCAGGGCGCCGAATGGGAGGACGCGGCCAAGCTCCTTGCGGACCGCCGGCGCAGCCGCGTCGGCCCGCCCGTCGAGTCGATCGACCGCTGGCGTGGCTCGTGCGACATCGCCGAGCTCACGCCCGTGGTCCCGGGCTGACCTCCCGATCCGCCCGGGACCGCGGATGCGCGTCGCCTAGACCGAGGCCGCCAGCTCCTCGGCCCGGTCCAGGAGGGCCCCGCACCGAGCCAGCAGGCTCCCCGAGCCCGGGAGCCCGGTGTCCTCGAAGGCCGCGTCGAACAACCCCTGCTTCATCTCGGTGGCGAGCGCGTCACGCTGGCCGAGCAGCTTGGACAGCTTCTTCTGCGTGGACGTGAACAGCCCGTCCCCGCCGCCGCCGCTCTTCAGCGCGGCCGTGTCGGCGATCAGCGTGTTGGTCCCGAACTCGCCCACGCTCGCGTTCAGCTGCTTGTAGCAGCCGGCGAGGTCGGTGTACTTCGACCCGTCGATCGCGGCGTTCGGGTCGGTCAGGATCTCGCTGATGACCCGCCCGTCGTCGACGTAGCTGTCCTGCAGGCCGGCGAGCCACAACAGGGTCGGACGGATGTCCGGAAGGTCCACCCACGTCCCCTGCGTGCTGAACTCGGGGACGGTCCCGCCGCCGTCGGGGTCGTGCACGGCCGGGCCGGCGTCGGCCCCGGGCCCGTCCAGGCCGATGTTCGCGACGCCCGGGCCCACGAACCCGACCCACGTGATGTCGATCGTGGGCGCGTAGTACCCGTGATCCCACGCGAACCGCGCCGCGCCGCCCGCGTTGGAGGCGCACGGCGCCTGGTTGGCCGGCGTGCAGGCCGTGGTCGACCCGAAGAAGTAGTCGGGTTTGGGGAACAGCGTGAACGTCGGGGTTCGGTCCGGGTCGGCGTTGACGATGTGCAGGATCTCCTGCTCGACGCTGCCGGCCATGTAGGCGGCGATCGGCTCGTCGTCGTTGCCCGTGTAGGGGTCGTGGGGGTTCGTGAGCGAGCCGATGTCGCGCTGGAGCTGCCGGACGGCCGGATCGGTGGGACCGGGTCTGCCCGTGACGTAGATCGCGGCCCCCTGCGGCTCGACGGTGAAGGGCGTGGTGTTGCCCTTCTGCGCGGCGAGCAGGCCGGGCAGGTTCGTGTTGATCTCGCCGATCGTGCCGGGGCCGTAGCAGTAGACGTCGCTGCTGAACGCGCAGCCGGGCTGTCCGCCCTGGATCGGCTCGATGGCCCGCCCGACGTTGGCGCCGTCGAACTGGTCGTTCTCCTCGGCGCCGATCACGAACAGCGTGTTGGTCTTGTTGATGCCCGCGGCGGCGAGCCGGTCGAAGAACGTCTCGAACGCCTGGTCGTACTGGGCGGCGTTCTGCCGGTAGCAGTTGTCCCCGGGGCCCACCGCGAAGCCGGCGCCGGTGGCCGTCGAGGTCGAGCATCCCGACTGGCCGGCCTTGCGCTCGTGGATGTCGCCGATGTAGCCGTAGACGACGGGCACGTCCGCTTCGAGCAGGTCGGCCATGTACGCGAGCGACTGTCGCGCGACGATCGGCCCGAAACCCGGGAACCCGGGCGTGTTCGGGGGCAGGAACGCCCCGTTGATCTGGTTCCCGCTGAGGTCGACGAGGTTCCCGGACGCGTTCGTGACCGGGAACCCGTTGTGGGACAGGCTGATCTGGCCGCCGCCGACCTGCGGGGCGATGTACCTGTGGCCGAACAGGGCCTGGAACCCCTCGTACCCGCCGGGCTCGTCCGGGAGCAGGTCGTCGACCGCCGTCGGCGACGGCGTGCTCTGCCCGAACTTGACCGCCTGGGCGTCCGCGCAGAACGCGCTGTCCTGCGCGCAGTGCACCGCGAGGCCGACGTAGTCCGCGGTCTCCTGGTCCTTGAACGAGCTCGGATCGGCGTTGAGCTGGTCCGTCTCGGGCGAGTCGGTTCCGAACACCTTCGGGATGTCGAAGGCGGCGTTCTCGAGCACCATGTTGGCCGTCGACACGTCGCCCACGTCGCAGCCGGCGCGCGTCCACGGGACCCACGGGGCGGGCGTCGCGACGTCGGTCGTGGTCGCCGAGGCCGGCACCGAGTCCGAGTAGATCATCGCGTGCTTGGTGTCGTGCCCCCCGTCGTTGTTCGGGTCGGTCCAGTACACGAACGAGCCGGCCGAGTTCACGGTGCCGTCCGGGTTCCACGTGCGGTAGGAGTTGCTGATCGGCATGCCGTGCCGGTCGCCGTACAGGCCGGTGTAGATCGCCAGGCTGTCCTCGGCCGTGTGCGCGATCAGCGGCGTGTGGTTGTTCGACATCATCACGCCGTTGTCCTGGATGAAGTCGTTCAGGTGCGGCATCAGCTCCAGGTCGGACGGAACGTTCGGGTTGTCCCGGAAGAAGTGGACGTTGTCGAACGTGATCGAGACCACGTGATCGATCCCGTTGCCGAGCTCGCAGGTGGGCGCCGCGATCGCGCTCGGCGTGCCGGGGGCGACGATCGCGATCAGCGGTACCGCGAGGGCGAATGCCAGGAACGTGCGTCTGATGCGTCTGCCCATCGTTCCTCCTCCCGTCCCGGACGTGGCTCGATACCCGTCCTGCCGAGGTTCAACCCAACGTAGGCATCGATGGTTGGCTGCCGCAAGGGCAGCGTTCGAACATCGCGTGAACCCCTAGGGTCGGTCGGGACGGATCCGCCGCGTACGGGTTCGGGGACCCCGCGAGGGCGTCGGCCGAAGGGCCTACTCGGGGTGGTTGAAGGGGCGGCCGAGCGCGCCGGCCAGCTGCTCGAGCTCGCGGCCGAGGTCCACGACCTCGTCTGGCGTCAGCGCCTGCGGGCCGTCGCACAGCGCGCTCTCGGGGTCGGGGTGGACGTCGACCATCACGGCGTCTGCGCCCGCCGCGATCGCGGCGCGTGCCATCGGGGCGACCAGGTGCCGCTTGCCCACCGCGTGGGAGGGATCGACGATCACCGGCAGGTGAGACTCGGCCTGCGCCACCGCCATGCCGGCGAGATCCAGCGTGTTGCGTGTCGCGGGCTCGAACGTTCGGATCCCTCGCTCACACAGGATGATCTCGGAGTTCCCGCGCTGAGCCACGTACTCGGCGGCCTGGAGCCACTCCTCGATCGTCATCGCCAGCCCGCGCTTGAGCATGACGGGCCGGCGCGCGAGCCCGACCTCCTTCAGCAGCTCGAAGTTCTGGGCGTTGCGCGTCCCGATCCGGATGCAGTCGGCGACCTCGGCCACGTGCTCGACCTGCGAGAGGTCGACGACCTCGACGACGATGGGCAGGCCCGTCTGGCGCCGGCACTCCTCGAGCACCTCGAGACCGCGCTCGCCCAGGCCCTGGAAGGAGTACGGCGAGGTCCGCGGCTTGTACACGTCGCCCCGCAGGATCGTCGCGCCGGCGGCACGCGCGGCCTTGGTCGCGAGCAGCGCCTGCTCCTCGCTCTCGACCGCGCACGGGCCCGCGATCAGCGTGAACGTGCCCCGCCCCACCGGCGTCGGGCCCACGTTGACCGTGGTGGGCTTGGGGTGCAGGTCGGCGGCGACCATCTTGTACGGCTTGCCGACCTGGATCACGTGGTCCACGTTCGGCAGCTGGCGCCACGGGATCGCCTGGAACCGCTCGGTGTCCCCGACCAGCCCGATGATCGTGTGCACGGCCCCGCGCGAGACGAACGCCTCGCCGCCCGCCGCCCGAACGCGTTCGGCGACCGCCTCGACGTCGGCCTCGGTGGCCTCCCGCTTCATCACCACGACCATCGCGATCTCCTCCTCGTCCCGGGGTGGCCCCGGAGACGAAGAAACCCCGGGTCCGAGCCCGGGGTCCCCTGTCCGTTCGGCTCAGGCGACTACGCCGGGCGAGGCCCGCCGTAGAACCAGAAGCCGGTGAACGCCTGCATCAGGCGGCCATGGTGACAGCCCCCGGGGGCTCTGGCAACCCACGAGCGGCCGGCGCTCGCCGCTGGGTACGATGCGCGCGTGTCCGTGACCGTGGTCGACCACCCGCTGGCCGGACACCTGCTCGCCCAGCTTCGATCAGAGCACACCGAGCCCCCGGTCTTCCGAACGCTCGCCAAGCGGCTTGCGTTCGCGATCGCGCTCGAGGCGATCCGCGACCTGCCGACCACGCAGATCCGTGTTCGGACGCCGCTGGAGGAGACGGACGGCCGCGTGCTGGGCGAGCTGGTCGCGGTGCCGATCCTGCGCGCAGGCCTCGGGATGCTCGAAGCCGTGACCGAGCTCTTCCCCGAGGTCGCCGTCGGCTACATCGGCCTGGAACGCGACGAGGCCTCGCTCGAGCCCCAGTCCTACTACCGCAAGCTCCCGCCGGTGGGCGGCCGCCACGTGCTGGTGCTGGACCCGATGCTCGCAACCGGCGGATCGGGTTCGGCGGCGACGGCCGCGGTGAAGGAGGGCGGCCCCGCCTCGATCGCCTTCGTGTGCGTGGTGGCGGCACCCGAGGGCATACGGAAGATGCAGGCCGACCACCCCGACGTGCCGATCTTCACCGCGGCGATCGACCGCCAGCTGAACGAGCGCGGCTACATCATGCCTGGGCTCGGGGACTTCGGGGACCGGCTGTTCGGGACCTGAGGAGCTAGCCCCCGCCGGCCCCCTCGTACGCGCGTCCGGCCGCGGCCGGGGGACGCACCCGACCGACGAAGCCCGCGATCGCCACGATCGTGACGATGTAGGGGATCATCCGGATGAACTGCTCGGGCAGGAGCGAGATGACCGGCGCGTCCTGCAGCCGCAGCGGGATCGCGAACGCGAACCCGAACAGCCACGCGAAGAACATCAGCCGGATCGGGTTCCAGTTCGAGATGATGAGCGCCGCCAGCGAGATGAAGCCCA
>Ga0081455_10004995_pt1 | contig 14669 bp, 13 predicted proteins | sample TabmetS3T2R1_FD_70207 | JGI IMG/M metagenome (GOLD analysis project Ga0081455, IMG submission 70207) | Tabebuia heterophylla rhizosphere microbial communities from the University of Puerto Rico - S3T2R1 | ecosystem: Host-associated > Plants > Roots > Rhizosphere ... | reverse complement strand
CCGGAGGAGCCGCCAGCTGAGCGGGACAGGTCGTACGGCGTCCGCGCCGGTGGCGCCACGTCGGGTTCGGTGTACGCCGGCGATCCGAACTCGGGTGTGTTCGTCTTGCCGAGGCTGATCAAGCCGGCCGCCTCGATCCGGCGGACGACCTCGTCGGAGAACTCGGGGACGAACTCGGCGTAGGTCTGGGAGCCGAGCGTCGTGCGTACACCCGCCGTCAGGTTCAGGTCCTTGATGCCGGTCGGCACGCCGTACAGCGGCGGCAGGTCGTCGCCGGCGCGGAACCGCTCGGTCGCGGCGAGGGCCGCCTCGCGTGCCGCGTCGGCTGTCACGGTGATGAATGCGCCGACCGTGTCGCTGAGCCGGTCGACCCGGTCGAGGAAGTGGTCGACCGCCTCGCTCGGTGTCGTGTCGCCCGATCGGTAGGCCGTCGCGAGCTCCAGCGCGGTCAGCTCGTGCAGGTCGGTCATGCCCGCCAGGCTAGAGGCTCCGGCCCGGCTCGTACGGGGAGCCGTGCAGTCGATACCGTGACAGCATGCCGTTACGTACGTCTCCGACGCGTCGCGCCGTACTCCGGCTCGCCGCCGTCATCGTCCCCGCGTCGGCGCTCGTGGCCGTCGCGGTCCCGGCGTCGGCCGACACTCCGAACTCATGGCCCGATGCGGAGCCGATGTCGACGCTGGACGCGCTGCTGGTGTTCGTCGGCATCCCGGCCGGACTCTTCACCCTCATCGCGCTGCTCGTCGTGGCGCCGTCGGTGGCCCGCGGACCGCGGTATCGGCCCGGCTTGACCTGGCTGGCCCATAGCGAACAGTTCGGTGCCCAGTCCGAGCTGTCGATCCGGTCCGGTGCCGAAGCAGCCGAGGTGCAACAGAGTGACGCGTTCACGGTCGATCAGCGTCGCTCGATCCAGCGCGCGGTCGACTACGCGGAGCAGGCCAGCGGCCTTCGGTTCTCGGTCTACGTCGGCGCCTGCCACGGTCGGGCCCGGGCACATGCCGAGCACCTGCACCGCGCTTTGCCCGAGGCGGACACCAGTGTCTTGGTCCTGGTCGACCCGGGTACGCGCGAGGTGGAGATCGTCGTCGGGGCGCAGGCACAGCAGCGGGTCGACGAGCAGTCGGCGGCCCTCGCGGTTCTCGCGATGCAGAGCGCCTTCGGCGCCGGCAACCTCGCCGGTGGCATCGTTGCGGGCCTCCAACTCCTCGGCGACCACGCCCGTCGCCCCGCCTCCCTCCACACCGACAGCCCCTGAGCCCCCAGGCCCACTACCGCCAGCGCTGCGACGGCGTCGGCGCGCGGCGGTGCTAGGCGGGCTCGGCGTCTCGGGCCCGAGCGCGCAGGGCTCGCTCGATGTCGGCCTTGCCCTCGCCCACCAGGCGCCGAGCGGCCGGATTGGCCTGCGTCGTGGACAGCCACCGGTCGACCCGCTCCAGCACGTCCGGGCCCGGAATGGCCCGGGGGAACAGACAGATCAACGCGACCGAGGCCCGCTGGACGCCCTTGGACTCCCAGAGTGTGGCCGCTTCGGACAGATACCGATCGACGAACGGCTCGAGCACCTCGTCCTGTCCCGGGACCTGGAAGGCGAGGGCGATGCTTCGCTGCGTCTCGTTGGGCACGTCGTTGCGGGTCACCGCGTCCGCCCAAGCCTGTTCCTTCGCGGCCAGACTCGGCTGGCTGGCCCGGGCGGCCGCGGCCAGCTCCCGGCCCGAGATCGTGTTGTCCCGGGCGAGCTCGGCATCGATGCCCGCGTCGTCGATCCGGCCGCGGCGAGCGAGCCCACCCACGATCGCCCAGCGGAGGTCGGTGTCGATGTCGAGACCGGGGAGCCCCGGACCACCGTCGATCAGACCGGCCAGCCACCCGAGTGCGGTGTCGCTTCGGGCAGCGGCCGCGTAGCCGCGAAGCAGCGCCAGCTGATGGTCGCCGCCCGGCTCGGCGGTGTCGAGCAGACCGCGGATCCCCGACTCCCACTGTGCCGCGAGCGCGGGTCGATGTCCCGGATCGGAGTAGAGGTCGATGGCGGCCTGCGCCTGCGCCAGCAGCGACCGGACCGCGGTCAGATCGGTCTCGCGGCCGACGCCACGAAGGACGACGCTCACGAAGTCGCGGGCCCGCATCTCGCCGTCGCGCGTCATATCCCAGGCGGCACCCCAGCACAGCGCCCGGGCCAGCGAGGAGTCGATCTCGTCGATGTGCTCGACGACCGTGCGCAACGAGCGGAAATCCATGCGGACCTTGGTGTAGCTCATGTCGTCGTCGTTGAGCAGGATCAGGTCCGGCTGCAGATGCCCGACCAGATCCGGCAGCTCGGTCTCGGCTCCGGAGATGTCGGTCTCGAGGCGCTCCAGGCGAACCAAGCCGCCGTCGCCCCGGTAGTAGAGCCCCACGGCGATCCGGTGCCGGCGCAGGGTCGGGAACTCCGGCGCGGCCGTCTGTTCGACGACGAACGACGTGAACCGGCCGTCGTCGTCGACCGCGAAGCGCGGCCGCAAGGTGTTGACGCCGGACGTCTGCAGCCACTCCTTGGCCCACGAACCCAGGTCGCGGCCGGACGCGTCCTCCAGCGCGGCGAGCAGGTCGGTCAGGTCGGTGTTGTCGTACGCGTGCTGGCGGAAGTAGGTCGCGAGTCCGGCCAGGAAGTGCTCTTCGCCGACCCAGGCCACCAGCTGGCGCAGCGCGGCCGCACCCTTGGCGTAGGTGATGCCGTCGAAGTTGACCTCGACGGCTTCCAGGTCGTAGTTGTCCGCGGCGATCGGATGGGTCGAGGGCAGCTGATCCTGCCGGTAGGCCCAGGTCTTGCGGGCGTTGGAGAAGCCGGTCCAGGCGTCGGTAAACTTCGTCGCCCGGGTCGCGGCGTGGTGTGATGCCCACTCGGCGAACGACTCGTTGAGCCAGAGGTCGTCCCACCACCGCATCGTGACGAGATCGCCGAACCACATGTGGGCCATCTCGTGGAGGATGGTGTTGGCCCGGCTCTCGTACTCCGCGTTGGTCTGCCGGCTGCGGAAGATGTACTCGTCGCGAAACGTGACGCAGCCGGCGTTCTCCATCGCACCCATGTTGAACTCGGGCACGAAGACCTGGTCGTACTTGCCGAACGGGTACGCCATCGCGAAGGCCGACTCGAAGAAGCCGAAGCCCTGCTTGGTCAGTGTGAAGATCTCGTCGGCGTCGAAGTACTCCGCCAGTGACTGCCGGCAGTAGAGCCCGAGCGGGACGTCGTCGTGGTCGCCGGAGTAGGAGTCGGTGATGACGTGGTACTCGCCGGCGACGATGCAGGTGATGTACGTCGACATCGGAGGCGTCGGCTCGAACCGCCAGACGCTGGTGCCCTCGCGGATCGGCTGTGGCTCGGGCGCGACGGCGTTAGAGGCCACGACCCAGTGACTCGGCGCGATGACGTTGAACGTGAAGGTGCCCTTGAGATCGGGCTGCTCGAAGGTGGCGAACACCCGGCGGGCGTCAGGGACCTCGAACTGGCTGTAGAGATAGACCCGATCGTCGGCCGGGTCGACGAACCGATGCAGGCCCTCGCCGGTGTGGGAGTAGGTGCAGTCGGCGACGACGCGAAGCTCGTTGTCAGCGGCCAGATCGTCGAGACGGATGCGGCTGTCGGCGTACACGTCGTCCGGGTCGAGGTTGCGACCGTTGAGCGTGATCTGGTGGACGGTCGCGTCGACCAGATCGACGAAGGTGGAGGAGCCAGGCTCTGCACAACCGAAACGGATCATCGTCGTCGACGGGAAGGTCGTCTCGGACTCCGCGAGATCGATCTCGACGGTGTAGTCCACAGGCGGCGAACCGACCGAAAGCAGCCTCGCGCGCTCGGCAGCCTCATCGCGGGTGAGGTTGATACCTGGCATGCGCGCCATCCTCGCATGTCAGACGGCCGTTTCCGAACGGGCAGCTGGGCGGCTATCTCGCGGGGTCTGGGCCGGTGGACGGAATAGGCGTCGTCGCTGGCAGAGTTACGCAGGATGTAAGTACGCGTGCTGCCGCCTTTGGAGGTGTTCACGTGACCGCGTCGACGAGTACGTCCGCCACTCGCGACTCCGACGCTGATGCCCGCAAGGACATCGACATGTGGTTCGACCCCGCCTGTCCGTGGGCCTGGATCACGTCGCGTTGGCTGCTCGAGGTGGAGAAGGTACGTCCGGTCCATACCCGGTTCCATGTCATGAGCCTGGCGGTCCTCAACGAGGATCGCGACGACAAGCCCGAGGACTATCGCCGTTTCCTGGAGCGGGCCTGGGGTCCGGTTCGAGTCTGCATCGCGGCCGAGCAACGAGCCGGCGAGAGCGTCCTGCGCGACCTCTACACCGCACTCGGCAACCGGATCCATCGCCAGGGTCGCGACGCGGATCGCGAGCTCATCGGCGAGGCACTGGCCGAGGTCGGGCTGCCGGCCGAACTGGCCGACGCCGCCGACTCGACCGACTACGACGATGCGCTGCGGATCTCCCACAAGCGTGGGATGGCGCCGGTCGGCGAGGACGTCGGGACTCCCGTCGTGCATGTCGACGGTACGGCGTTCTTCGGTCCGGTCGTCACGCCGATACCACGCGACGAGGCCGCCGGACAGTTGTGGGACGGCACGCTCCTCGTGGCCAACACCGACGGGTTCTTCGAGCTCAAGCGCACCCGGACACGCAAGCCCTCCTTCGACTGAGGTGCGCTCGAGGGCGGGCGGCCTCTGACAGACTGAGCGGCATGCGGCTGCACATCGGTTCCGACCATGCGGGGTACGAACTGAAGGTCCACCTCGTGGCGCATCTGTCCGAGGCCGGTCATGAGCTCATCGATCACGGTGCGGTGGCCTATCACGACGGCGACGACTATCCGCCGTACTGTCTCCACGCGGCCAGTGCGGTCAGCCGCGATCCGGCGAGCCTGGGCATCGTGATCGGCGGCTCCGGCAACGGGGAGCAGATCGCGGCCAACAAGGTGGCCGGCATCCGAGCCGCTCTGATCTGGAGCGAGGAGACGGCGCGCCTGGCTCGCGAGCACAACGACGCCAACGTCGCGGCGGTCGGCGCCCGGATGCATTCGGTCGAGGTCGCGACGGGGCTGATCGACATCTTCCTCGCCACGTCCTACAGCGGAGCCGAGCGGCACACCCGCCGTATCGACATGCTCCGCGCGTACGAGAACTCCGGCGAGCTGCCGCCGCTGCCCTGACGGATCTGACCCGCTGCGATACCACGTTCTCGTGGTAACTGCTCACTTTGCATGGCGTCGACACCATGCAGAGTGGGTATGAGCCATGCAGAGTGGAGCGGATCGTACGGATCAGCCGTCGGGACGTGACACGTCGCGGGCTCGCATCGCCATCGACGTGGTGATTCCCGCGCGGTCGGGATGCGGGACGCTGCCGCGGGGCTTGCGGACCTCCGGCTGCCTTCGTGGCCGCGCCGGCTTCGGCGCGGGCGTGGCGACCGACCCCTCGTCCGCTTGGGCCGGCGGTTTGGCTTCGGCGCCGGTCGCAGGACCGCCCGGGCGGCGTCCGCGTCGGGTCCGTCGACGGCGCCGGCGGCGGGTCGGTCGCTGGTCCTCCATGCCGACATGATGCCTGATCCTGGGCCGGGATGGGACCCGGTGGCGACCTCCGAGAGAGAGTCAGAGGTCGCCACCCAGACGTCAGATCGCCGCGACCGGCTCGCCCCGGTCGGGTGCTGCGTGAGCGGTGAGAAAGCGGTCGACGTCCTCGCGTTCGCGCCGTCGGCCGGCCAAGTCGGCGGCGGCCGCCTGCGCGTTGCGCCGGGCGCGGTCGCCGGTCGGGACGCGGACCAGTCCGCGTACGGTTCGGGACACCCCTTTGTGCCAGGTGCGAGGGCGCAGGAACGCCGACCCGCTGACCCTGCTGATCCGCACCATGGCGACACCCCGCTTCCCGCCGGGCCGGGCGATCTGCCCGACGTCGCCGACGCTAGGTACCCGATTTGACGGACCTGTCACCGCGATGTGTCAGCCGAGTGAACTCGGCGGACGCTCGCACCCTCGATGCGTGGCTCGAGGGTCAGTCCTGCTGGAGCCAGGCCAGCACCGCCAGCACGCGGCGATGGTCGTCCGGCTGGGGGAGGAGGTCGAGCTTGGTCAGGATGCTGCTGATGTGGCTGTCCACGGTCCGCTCGTTGAGCACGAGCTGCCGACCGATAGCGGCGTTCGACCGCCCCTCGGCCATCAGCGCGAGCACCTCGCGTTCGCGGGCGGAAAGGGCGGCGACGTGGTCGCGGGCCGAGTGGCGACCGAGGAGGTAGGTCACGACGTCGGGATCGAGCACCGTGCCACCGCCAGCGACCCGATCGACCGCATCGACCAGGGTCGCGACGTCGACGACGTGGTCCTTCAGCAGATAGCCGAACCCCTTCGGATGGTCCTGGGCGAGCCGCGCGGCGTAGCGGCCCTCCAGCGACTGCGACAGCAGCAGGATCCCGAGCCCGTCACTCCGGTCTCGCAGCCGCACGGCGGCGCGGGCGCCCTCGTGCGTGAACGTCGGCGGCATCCGAATGTCGACCAGCGCGACGTCCGGCCGGTGCTCGGCGACGACACTCTCGAGCTGCTCGGCGTCACCTGCCATCGCACACGTCTCGATGTCGGCCTCGGCGAGCAGCCGGGCCAGCCCTTCGCGAAACAGCACCGAGTCGTCGGCGATCACGACCCGCACGGCAGCCTTCCGATCACGATCGTGCCGCCGGTCGGCCGCGGATGAACCGTCAGGTCGCCGCCGACCGCCTCGGCCCGGTCGGCGATGCCGCGCAGCCCCGCCCCCTGTGGATCGGCGTCGCCCCTGCCGTCGTCGCTCACGGTGAGGATGAGCGAGCCGTTCATCGTGGCGATGGCCACGTCGATCTGCCCGGCTCCGGCGTGCTTGACCGCGTTGCTGATCGCCTCACAGGCGATGAACCAGGCCGTCGACTCGATCTGTGGTGGGAACCGGCCGGCGCCGGCTCTGACCTCGACCGGCAGCGGAAGCCGGCTCGCCAGGTCGTCGAGAGCGGCCCCCAGACCGGAGTCGCTGAGCACGGCTGGATGCAGTCCGTTCGCGAGTTCCCGGAGCTCGACGACGGCGGCTTGCAGCTCGGTGACCCCAGTGACGGCCGCCTCCCGAAGCCGCTCGGTGCTGCCGTTGACCTGGGCCGCCTGCAGTTCGAGCGCGAGAGCCAGCAGCCGCTGCTGAGCGCCGTCGTGGAGATCCCGCTCGATCCGCCGGCGCTCGGTGAGCTGGGCCGCGGCGATCCGGCGCCGGGATTCGCGTACCTCGGCCAGCTGCAGCGAGATCGCGGCCCGGAGCCCGGCGCTGACCAGCTCTGGCGTCGCCTCGGCGGTAGCGGCTTCGGCGATGGCCGGCTCGATCGCGTCGCGGTCGTAGGAGATCCGGGCGACCGACTCGCCGTGGCGCCGGATCTCGATCTCGTGGGGCTCGGTCTCGACCTGGCGGCCGTCCTCGGTGACCCACTGCTCACGAGCGGACACCCAGTACGCCACTCGAAGGTCCGGGTCGGTCAGTGCCGTACGCAGGACGTCCTCGACCGACTGCGTGGTCGGCGCGCGGACGTACTCGCGGACCATCCGTACCGCGTCGTACCGACGTCGGTTGAACCGCTGATCCACCGCGCTTTGGAACGAGCGGTACACCGGTGCCGCTGCAGCCACTGCGGCCAGCGTGCCGAGGACCGCAGGCAGCGTCGAGTGGCCTCGGTCGCCGATCAGCCGGCCTACCGTGACGACAACTCCGACGTAGGTGACGGCGAGGACGCCGGAGACCAGCACATACGTCACCGCACGACTGAGGATCTGGTCCACGTCGTAGAGGTGGTACTTCGCGATCGACAAGCCGGTCGCGACCGGGATCAGGGCGATGAAGCCGCCGGTGGCGATGCCGAGCACGAGATCGTGGTTGCCACGAGCCGCGAGGAAGGACACGGCGATGTACACCGGAAGCGGAACCACCGCGATCGCCAGCCACAACAGGCGCCGGCGCTCCATTCCGGTCGAGCGGCGGAATCGCACGAGCAGCGACACCCCGGCGGCGACGAACCCGACACTGGTCAGGGCGCTCGCGGCCCAGCGAACGGCCCGAAGCGACTGATCCAGAGCGTCCGGAAGGACCGCGAGCGGATTTGACACCACGTCCAGCGGCGGCTCGGCAGCGTCCGGTGACACGAGGCGGAGGGCGAACCACAAGGTGCCCGTGGCGACGGTCGCCGCTGCGATCCGGCTCCACCGCGCCGACAGCGGCCGGCCGGTCGGCGTCAGGTACAGGATGAGCGCCACGAGCACGAACCACGGGATGAACAAGGAGTCGCCGACGACGACGGCGAGATCGGCGGCCGGTAGCGCGGCCTCGCGGACGATGGCGCCGTACGCGCCGTAGCCGTCCAGTAGTCCGGCGAGGGTGACGCTGGCGCCCTGCGCGAGAAACAGCCAGCCGACCGGATGCTCCGGCCGCCGGATCGCGAGGACCGCCCCGACGATCAGGGCGCTCACGAGCGCAGCGATGAACGGGACGGCATCGAGCCCGAACTGGGACAGATCGGATCGGCCGGCGTCGATCAACAGCAGGTCGAAGACGAACGCCCCAACGGTCGCGGCGACAGCGAGCGTGCAACACAGGCCGGTGGCGATCACAGCCGTCCGGCGTCGCATCACGTGCTCTCCATCCCTCGATGGTCACACCGCGAGAGCCGAATGGCATCCGCGCTAGCACGGAGTCGGATTCCGGCGTCAGCTCGGAAGCGCTCGATAGGTGCCGGGACGGACAGTCGATTCACATCGACCCGAACATCCCTCTGAAAGGAACATCGTCATGACTGCCACCGATGCAACACCTGTCGACTCTCCGACTCGCGATCTGACCGCGTTGTCGGCACTTTGCCTTTTGGCCGCACCTCTCGTCGCGCTGGTCGCCCGCGCCCTGTCGACGCCGTGGTACCAGGACGAGTCCGATCACCTCGATGCGGACCGCTATCTGACGGCGGTGGCCGACACCGCCACCCGCAACGACATCGGCGCCGGACTCACCTTCGTGAGCGCGATCCTGTTCGCAGGCGTGGCCTTCGTGCTGGCCGGCATCGTCCGGGAGCGAAATCCTCGACTCGGCTTGGTCGGCGGCAGCCTGACCGGGATCGGCGCGTTCGGCCTCGCCAGCGTCGGCGTCGCCTCGATGACGTTCGGCCAGATCGCCCGCGCGGACGAGCGGGACACGATGATCTCCCTGATGGGTCAGCTCTACGACTCCGGGCAGACCGGGGGCGTGTTCTTCCTTGCCATGGTCGTCGGAGCGATCGGAGCCGTCGTGCTGGCGATCGGCCTCTATCGCAGCCGTGTGGTGCCGAGAGCGGCTGCCGTCCTGACTGGCGTCGGGATCGCTGCCGTGTACATCACCGCGTCCGGACCGCTCAAGAGCTTCGTCGTCGGCTCCGCTCTGATAGCGACCGTGGGACTGGGCTGGATCTCCGTGAGGCTGTGGAGCCGACGCGCAGTCCTCGCCACGGCTGGAATCGGCGCCGCGCTTGCCGTCGCGGGCGGCCTGGTTCTGAGTCCGGCCGGCTCGGTCGAGGACGGTCATGCAGTGGCCTCGCCGGACAGAGCTGACATGTCGTCCGGTGCTCCGGTCTCGGACTCCGCCCGTGCTCGTACCGATGATCGGCATCGAATCCTTCTCGCCCGTTATGGAGCGCACTGCGTCATCACCGACGACGGCCGAAGCTGGGTCAGCCGAGCGGCTTGGTGTCACGACTGAGGTGAGTGACGGGTCCGAACGCAGACAACCTGCTTTGGCGACGCCGGCGCGGAGTACCCCACCGAGGTGACGTACTCCGCGCGGCGTCTGGTCTAGCGGCGCTGCGAGGTTAGAGCTCTGGGGCGGCCCGGCACCATGCCAGCTGTCCATGTCATGAGGAGCCGCGTACTGTCACCGATCGCCACAGACCGTAACAGGTACACCACACCCTGTACATACCTGGTCACGAATAGTTTCGCCGGTCGAAAGAGTCGTCGAGGTCGCGCCAGGGAGGCGACCGGCTAGACGCACGGACATGCGATCGAGCCGATCAACCATGGCTCGTCTCACCGGTCGACTCTTGACTTGAGTCATGACCGAAAATCTGAAGCCACAGACCGACGACAAGACCATCCTGATCCTCGGCGGCACCGGCAAGACCGGGCGCCGCGTCGCCGATCGACTCACCGCACTCGGGCGCCCGGTCCGGATCGGCTCACGATCGGCCGAGCCGTCGTTCGACTGGGAAGACCCGAGCACCTGGGCGGGCGCTCTCGAGGGCATCGACGCGGTGTACGTGACGTACTACCCCGACCTGGCAGCTCCGGGCGCCCCCGACGCGATCCGGGCCCTCGCTGACCAGGCGGTGGCGAGCGGCGTACGGCAGCTGGTGCTGCTGTCCGGCCGGGGCGAGCCCGAGGCGCAGCGGTGCGAGGAGATCGTCCGGAGCTACCCGATGGACTGGACGATCGTGCGATCCAGCATGTTCAGCCAGAACTTCGACGAGTACTTCCTGCTCGACGCCGTGCAGAGCGGCGTCGTCGCCTTCCCCGCCGGAGCGACTCCGGAGCCGTTCATCGACGTCGACGACATCGCCGACGTCGTGACCGCCGCACTGACCGAGGACGGACACTCCGGCCAGCTCTACGAGGTCACCGGACCGCGACTGCTGACGTTCGCCGAGGCGATCGACACGATCTCCGCTGCCGCCGGTCGCGAGATCCGCTACCTGCCGATCACGCCGGAGGAGTACGCCGAGGGAGCTGAGGAGGCCGGCGTGCCCGCGGAGTTCGCGACCTTCCTCGGTCACCTGTTCGGCACGATCTTCGACGGCCGCAACGCCTACGTCGCCGACGGCGTCGACCGGGCCCTCGGCCGACCCGCACGCGACTTCTCCGACTACGCCCGGGATGCCGCCGCGACCGGCGTGTGGAGCGCATCATGACGACCGAACGGATTCGAACCGCCGCCCTCGTCGCGGCGACCTTGAGCATGGGGTTCGTCGCATCGATCTTCGTCCACTGGTCCAACACGATCATGCCCGGACTGCGCAGTACGGACGACCAGACCTTCGTCATTGCCTACCAGCAGCTCGACGACGCGATCCTCAACCCCTTGTTCCTGGGCTTCGGATTCCTCGGCGCCTTGATTCTCACCGCCCTCGCCGGCGCCTTGCAGCTGCCCGCGGGCCGGTCCCGGGCGCTGCCGTGGATCGCCACCGCGCTGGTGTTCTACCTCGCGGCGGTCGTCATCACGTTCGCGGTCAACGAGCCGCTCAACGTCGAGATCAGGGATGCCGGCGATCCGAGCCAGATCGCCGACTTCGCCGCCGTCCGCGACTCCTTCAAGGAGTCGACCTGGGTCGTCTGGAACCACGTCCGGTCGGTGCTGAGTGCGGCCGCGTTCGGCTGCTTGGCCTGGGCGCTCGTCGAGCATGGGCGTACGCTGCGGCCCGCGCCTCCGGTGAGCGATGAAGGGAGTGGGTCATGGAGTTCGCACAAGGTCTCACGCTGATCGGGGCTGCTCTCGCGATGGGTCTCATCGCCGGGCTCTTCTACACCTGGTCGCACAACGTGATGCCCGCACTCGGCGGCAGCGACGACCGTGCCTTCGTCGGCGGCTTCCAGGCTCTCGACCGCGCGATCATCAATCCGTGGTTCATGGCCGGCTTCCTCGGCGCCCTGTTGCTCACCGGCATCGCGGCCGTGCTGCAACTGGGCGAGGACGACCGCGGCGTTCTCGGCTGGACCGTCGCGGCCTTCGTGCTCTACGTCGTGGTCATCGGGATCACTCGTAGCGTGCACCTGCCGTTGAACGCCGAGATCCAGGCGGCCGGCGACCCCGACCGGATCGGCGATCTGGCGGCCGTACGGCAGCGGTTCGAGGCCCGCTGGGTCCGCTGGAACATCGTGCGGACGGTCTTGTGCGTCGCGGCCTTCGGGTGTCTGCTCTGGGCACTGGTGCTCTTCGGCCGGGCGACGTAGGCGTCCGTGCGCCGACCAGATAATCGACATCGCTGGGGTTGTAGCCCCCACGATGTCGATTCTCGCGTTGCGCCAGGCGTGATACGGGCAGATCGTCACGTACTGCTGGTGAGCGGGCCCGCGCGGGGAGTCGCCGCCGATGACAATCCGGATACTGGTATCGATCAATGCTCGACACGTGCGGCTTCGGGAGCAACAATGAGCCACACCTGGCTGAACAGTCAGTTAAGTGACCTCTCCGGAGGCCAACGCCACTTCTGGGCTCGACCGTGAAGGGGTGGGGATGAGCTTCGACCCGACCGATCCGGCTTGGCGACCGCGGCCACGACCTCGACCGGGGCTCTCCCGGCGTAATTTCCTGCGGAGCGGACTGTGGCTCGGAGCCGGGATCGGTGCGGCGCCGATCCTGTCCGCCTGCAACAACGCCTACCCCACGGTCCAGAGCGCCGGCTATCCGCTGGCGCGTCCAAGCAACCCCGTCACCTTGCCGATCAGGGACAGTAATCCGCCCATCGACGCCGGGCTCGATCCCGAGACCGGCGGTGATTTCAAGATCCTCAACTACGACGCCTACATGGCTCCGGGCATCATGAAGGACTTCGGCGCCAGGCATGGCGTCCAGGTCCAGGTGACCCCCTACAGCAACTACGACGAGATGCTGGCGAAGATCCGCACCCCTGGCGAGTCGTTCGACCTCGTGTTTCCGGGACCCAGCGTGCTGAGCAAGATGGTCTACGCCGAGTTGCTTCAGCCGCTGAACCACTCGTACGTCCCCAACCTCAAGAACCTCTGGCCGGAGTACCAGAACCCGTGGTACGACCGAGGGGCGCGCTACACCGTGCCGTACACGATCTACGGCACCGGGGTGATGTATCGCGCGGACCGGGTGACGAGTATTCCGGACAACGGCTACGACCTGATGTGGGACGAGGAGTACTCAGGCAAGATCTATCTGCTCGACGACCTGTCCGAGGCCATCGGCATGTCCCTGCTGCGCAACCACATCAGCAAGGACATCAACACCGGCGACCCGGCCTTCGTCCAGCAGGCCACCAACTCGATCATCGACTTGATCGGCCGGGTCAACGTCAAAACCGACGTCAGCGCCTACTCAGAAGTCCCCGAGGGCACCGCGACCATTCACCAGGCCTGGTCCGGCGACCCGATCGCCGGCCAGTACTACCTGCCGAAGGGTGAGACGCCCGACGTCCTCGGCTACTGGCGCCCGAAGGACCCGGCGGATCGCGTCATCGGAAGCGACAACATCGCGATCCCCAAGAGTGCGGGCAAGCCGGTGCTGTCGCACATGATGATCAACGATCTCCTCGACAACGACATCGCCCTCCGAAACTTCGGGTGGAACGGCTATCAGCCGCCGCTCAACAAGCTGTCCGCTCGCTATCTGATCGACCAGGGCTACATACCGGAGAACCTGATGAGCGCTGTCGTGTTGCCGGAAGACTTCGACCTCGGGCTCACCTTCTACGAGGTCACGCCAGACGTTGAAGCCCTCTGGCGGCAGTTCTGGGCGGAGTTCAAGGCCGGTGGCTGAGCGGGAGGACCGCCACGACCGAGCGACCCGCAGGTTGTGGCCGGCGCTGGCACTTCCAGGCACGTTCTGGCTGATCGCGCTGTTCCTGGTGCCGATCTACGCCGTCATGGCGGTGGCGTTCAGCGGGAGCATCAACATCTTCGGTGAGCCGCAGCCGGCGTGGAACCCGCTCGACTGGAAGTACGGCACGTTCATCGACGTCGTCCAGGACTCGGTCACCGGCCCATACCAGGAGGTGTGGATCCGGACCGGGACTTACTGCCTCGTGGCCCTGGTGATCTGCGTCCTCGTCGGCTTCCCGGTGGCCTACTACACGGCTCGCCTGGCCGGCAAGCGCCGGGGCTTGATCCTCGCCCTGATCCTCGCGCCGTGGTGGATCAACTACATCACGCGGATGCTCGCCTGGGTCAACCTGCTGCAGGACGACGGGTACGTCAACAAGACCTTGGGCGTCTTCGGCATCGCGCCGGTCGCGTGGCTGTCCGGCAACTCGTACACGGTGGTGTTGGCCCTCGCCTACGGGTACCTGCCGTTCTTCATCATCCCGCTGTTCGCATCGTTGGACCGGATCGACCCGCGGCTGCTGGAGGCGTCGCGTGACCTCGGGTCGGGCCCGACCCACACGTTTCTGCGCGTGACGCTGCCGCTGTCGAAGATGGGGTTGATCACGGCGCTGGTCATCACCGCGCTCCCGATGGCCGGCGACTACTACACCAACACGATCGTGTCGGGCTCACCGAACACCAACATGATCGGCAACCAGATCGAGCTCTTCCTCCTGCAGGGACCCCTGAAGCACTACGGCGCTTCCCTGGTGCTGTTGCTCTCGCTCGTCCTGCTGTTCTTCATGGCCTACTACCTGATCCTGACCCAACGTGCCGGACGGGATGCCCAATGACGTCGACAGCTGTCACGAGCCGCGCCGAGGCCAGGCCCGCCCCGGCCAGGAAGAAGCGGGTTCCGCCGTGGCGCAATCCCTGGCGGCGCCCGTACGTTCTTGGCGCGATCACGTGGCTCTACATCGTGTGGACGATCGTTCCGGTCCTGATCGCGGTGCAGTTCTCCTTCAACGACGGCCGGTCGCGGAGCACCTGGCAGGGCTTCTCCACGCAGTGGTACTGCTGCG
>Ga0081455_10004994_pt1 | contig 14669 bp, 9 predicted proteins | sample TabmetS3T2R1_FD_70207 | JGI IMG/M metagenome (GOLD analysis project Ga0081455, IMG submission 70207) | Tabebuia heterophylla rhizosphere microbial communities from the University of Puerto Rico - S3T2R1 | ecosystem: Host-associated > Plants > Roots > Rhizosphere ... | reverse complement strand
GATTTCGTATCAATGGGCCGGCAACCTCGTTTACCTCGTGGTCGGCGAAAATCCGCCCCAACAGCGAGGGCCCGGGAACGCAGGGCCGCAGCGCGGCGGAACGGAGCGGAGCGACGCGGCGGCGCCATTGGATAACCTCGACGGATTGTGGGCGCGCGCGGCGCGGCAGGTCCCTGGTTGGCGAAGCCTCAGTTTGCGGATGCCCAACTCGTCTGACGCGCCCTTGACGTTCACGATCGACCAGAGCGATGGCGGCCAGCCGCACAAGCGCGCGCAACTCACACTGGATCGAAAGACCGGTGAGGTCACGCGATGGGAGCCGTTTTCGAGTTACACCACGGGGCGGAAATTGCGCTCGTTTCTGCGATTCGCCCACACCGGAGAGGTGGCCGGCGTTGTGGGCCAGACCGTCGCCGGACTGGCGTCTCTGGGCGGCGGGTTTCTTGTTTGGACCGGAATCTCGCTCGCGCTGCGGCGTCTTCGCGCCTGGTTGGGAAGACGCTCCGGCGCCACTGTTCAATCACTGGACCAGCTGACAGAAACTGCGGCTGGTGATTGATGATGTCCATCCGCAAATACGGCCCGTCAGCCTCCTTCAAACGGGTAAGTGTTTCCTAGCAGCTCATGGGATTCAAAGGGTCTAAGCTGAAAGTAAGCCTTCCGCAGTGCCAATACGCGTTTCGGCCTCCAGCGCGCCCTTTTTCGGCGCCGTAATTGCAGATTTAAATTGCACATTTAAAGTGAGACAGACTTTAGTCTGTACGTCATATAAAGGGGACGGACTGAAATCTGTACCATTACTGGCGCATGGAGAAGTCTCCCGATGAACAACCGTGATTATCTTCCGACGTTAGTGACCGCCTGCGGCATCATTTTGCTGCTGACGATTGAGAGCTGGCTCCCCGCGGCGGGTAATCGAAGCCGCCGCATGACGCACGTGGCGCGGAACATAACACTGGGGGCGCTCAATGTATTGGCGGTGGCGTTGCTAGCCGCCCCGCTGATCGCCAATGTCGCCAGGTGGGCCGAAGAGAGTCGATTCGGACTGCTGAATCTTTTGAGCCTGTCGCCGGCGACATCCACTGTCGTGGCCATCCTGCTGTTTGACGGCTGGTTGTATCTGCTGCACCGCGCCAACCACAAATTCGGCTTCCTCTGGCGATTTCACCGCGTGCACCACAGCGACCCGGAGATGGACGCCACAACTGCCGTCCGGTTTCACACCGGGGAGGTATTGATCTCAGCGGCGCTTCGCCTGGCCGTGATTCCGCTATTTGGAGTCACCCTCTTGCAATTGCTGACCTATGAATCGCTGATGATGCCGGTGATTCTGTTTCACCACAGCAATGTGAACTTTCCGGAGAAAGCGGACCGGTGGCTGCGCGCGCTGCTCGTCTCGCCGGCCATTCATCGCGTGCACCACTCGCGCTCGCAAGTCGAAACCGACAGCAATTATTCCATCATCTTCTCGTTCTGGGATCGGATCTGGGGGACATTCCGGCTACGCCAAGACGGGCGTCCGGTTGATTTCGGGCTGGATGAATACGACAACGAGGAGTGGCAACGGGTGAGCGGGTTGTTGACCACGCCTTTTCAGACCTCCAATTCCTAGATCGAACCACGCAAGATTGATACAGCGCCCTAGATCGGTTTTCAATCGTGTATAGGGGATTAGCAATCGGTGTTCGCAAAAAAGAACACATCAATAGAACGCGGGCGACGCGGATGCGGCTGATCATCGCGGATAAAACCGGAAAAGGTCCGCGTCAATCCGCTCTATCTGTGTCATCCGCGTTCTATTAACCCGTACACCGATGTGAAAACCGCCCTAAGGCAAGCCGTTCAATACAGGACGAACCCCACGAGAGAATACGAAGTTGGCAAAGCGGTCCCAGTTGATCGAGAAGGTCATTACCCCTCTGAAGTTCGGATACCCGGACGGCTTCCGGAGTATATAACGACCGCCATAAGACCTGCCGAGTACGAGGTAATTGATCGCCTTGGCGATCTCCGCTGGCGGTGTGTAACCGCTGCCGGCCGCCTGTGTAGAGGCGGGCAATCCAATGGCCACTTGATCTTCTCTCAGGGCCGGGAAGAACAGATTCGGATTGCCGCCGACAGGGAAGCCTTGCAGCAGCATCTCCGCCATCGCCACCTGGAAATCGGCCGTACCCGACGCGTAAACCTGGCCGTCGAGCGCAGCCACAGTGCCCGTGTTGTAATGCTGCACGTGGATAAAGGTCAGCTTGTCTCTCAGCCCATGAATGACCGGCAAATAAGCGCCGGCCGCATTGCCATAGGCTTGAAACCCGACCTGAACGAAGAATGTCTCAGGCGCCATCGAGAGGACGAAATCAGGCCCGAAACGATCGGCGACGGCTCTGGTCGCCGAGATGAGATTCCTGATCTTCGGAGTCGTGGGATTCCTGAAATCCACGTCTCCACCGTCCAGCGCGACGGAACCTCCTTCGAGGTCGATGTCGATCCCGTTGAACCCGTATTGAGTCATCAGATTGCTGACCGAATTGATGAAGTTCTGACGATCCGTTTCGGTCGGCAACTCCACCAGGCCGTTGGCGCCGCCTAACGACAGCAGGACTTTCTTCCCTTCGCTCTTCAGTTGCGCGATGTCGGCCTGGATCTCGGCGGCGGAGGTCCGCACGTCGGGAACGAATTGAATCGTCGAACGACTGCCGGGCGCCGGTTCTCCGAACGCCACGTCGATGACGTCGAAATCCCTGGAGACGTCTCGGAGCTTGATGAAGCCTGAGCCGTTTTCGAAGTTATGCCAGTACCCGACCAGAACTCTCTTGGGGATCTGGCCTCCGCCTCCACCGCCGCCCGGCTGCGTCGTCGCCGTGACCTGATTGCTTAAGGCGGACACGTTGCCTGCCGCATCTCTCGCCCTCACCTGGAAAGTAAAGCTTGTCCCGGGCGGGAGCCCGGCCACTGTCAGGTTGGTCACGGAGCCGCCGCCGGTGGACGCGCCATTTTGCAATACATCATATTGGGCCACTCCCACGTTATCGGTGGACGCGTCCCACACGAGCGTTACGCTCGTCGAGGTGACCATCGTCACTCGCAAATTGGCTGGGGCCGTCGGGGGCTGCGTATCGGCGCCGGACTGCGTTCGGGCCGTGACCTGATTGCTCGCGGCGGACACATTCCCCGCCGCGTCTCCGGCCCGCACGGTGAATGTGAAACTTGTGTCGGACGCGAGACCAGTCACTGTAAAGCTAGTCGCGGCGCCGCCGCCGACCACCGCGCCGTCGCGCGACACGTCATACCGGGTCACGCCTACATTATCAGTGGACGCGTTCCAGGCGAGGGACACGCTCGAGGCCGTTACGCCGGTTACACGTAAGTTCGTGGGCGCCGACGGCGCCTGCGTATCCCCTCCTCCACCTCCGGTTACCACGAGCCAGAGCGCAGGCGTGTTAGGCGGCTCCCAGGTCACGAGTGAAGTGTGAGCCTGCCGACACTGATACAAGACGCCTTGATAGGTTACTTGCGCGCCGACCGCGTAAGCTGTGTTCGGCGCCCAGGCCGGAACCTGTGGCGCGACGCTTGCAGCTGGCACAGATGATGTAGTGGATGCAGACGACGCAAATGGCCCGGACGACGACAATAACAATATCTGAACCGCAATCAATATAAGGAAAAGAGTTAAAGACGGACGAAACCTGATTTGCAACACAAGATTCCCCTTTCTATAGTTGTCTTCGAATTTCTATCAGCTAATGTATTCTCAGACTGCATGAAGAAGTGAACGGCAACTGGCACGACCGCGAGGGATCGTATGGATTTAGATATCCACGCTATCCCTTACGGTCAGGCTAGCGGCCCTGCTTGTGGAGCCTCAGCCTCGTGACAAGGCTAGATAAAGAAGTCACTTCAACTGACAGTAAGATTTAGGGAAGCTTTGGGTGGGAGCCTTATTGATGACTTTATGGCCGAGTAGGGACACAATCAAGTAAGTATACAGATACTTAACAGTTGGGATAACTGTTAACCCCCGCTATTTGTTCAAATCACAGGCGCTTGAAACGCTGCGCACACGCTGACTTCTACGAAGTGATCCGCTAAAATCTGCCGTAACGGTTCGGATCGAAACATGTACTGTCGCCCCGAACCTAATTTACAGACTATAAAAACTTCGCCCCGCTGGGGCTGAAATTAATGATAAGCGCAGTTCGTAGTCCCGCCTTCAGGCGGAGGCGTTTGGCGTCACGGAATGGATATGTGGCTGAAGCTTCCGCCCGAAGGCGGGGCTACGAACTGCTTTTGGGAGGAGTTCAAAAATGGCTGCAGGTTTGCTCAAGACTTCTGAGAATTGGGGGATCTTGCTGATACGTCTCGCCCTCGGAACGATTATGTTCGCTCACGGCGCGCAGAAAGTTTTCGGCTGGTGGGGCGGGCCGGGTTTCGACCAGTGGACCAATCAAACCGCGCCGTTCCCCGAGATGCGCCCATCGTGGCTATGGATGGGCGCGGCGGCCGTGTCGGAGTTGGTCGGCGGGGCGATGGTGATAATCGGGCTGTACACGCGAGTCGGCGCGTTCTTCATCTCCTGTGTGATGATCACCGCGATCCTCGGCGTGCATTGGAAGTCTGGTTTTTTCATAAACGGCGGCGGCTTTGAATATCCATTGGCGCTGCTCGGCATGGCGGCGGCCCTGCTGGTTCACGGTGGCGGCTCCGCTTCGGTAGACTCCCAAATGGGGGGCGGGAAGAAGTAGTGAGATTGCGGATTGCGGATTGAAGAGGGTTGGCCAGCGATGATTTCACCCAATTCAATGATTTGAGTTGTCGTTATCCTTTCAGTTCTAACCACGATTAGTTATTTTGCAATCCGCGATCCGCAATCCTATCTGGCGCTTACTCCCCTTTTCACCTATACTCTGCCCACCCTTTTGAAATCCCCATTCGACCAACTTTACGACCAGAGGGAGTAGAGTTATGAATCTGTGCTCGCGCTGTTCTGGTGAACTTCCGGCATTCGCCGCCTTCTGTCCTCATTGCTCTCAGGCCCACGAGCCGAATTTCGATGATCTGATCAACCTGACAATCGACGGGCGTTATCGCATCTACCGTCGCCTCGGCCAGGGGGGACTTTCGACGATCTTCGCCGCGACCAACCTGGAGACCGACAGCGTAGTCGCGATCAAGTTCAGCGACCCGGCCCAACTGGTCGTCCGCGCAATGAACTACGCCATGGACGCGGAACGGGCGCGCGACTACTGGGACGAGACGCTCGAACGAATGCGGCGCGAGGCCGAGACGCTGGCCACAATCGATCATCCGAACATCGTGCGCTTCGAGGGAACGGGCATGATTAATGATGATCTGCGTTACGTGGTGATGGAGTTTCTCCGCGGGCACACTCTGCGCGACGAGATAGACCGCAACGGCGCCTTCGAACTGTCGAGGGCCGTCGGCGTTGCGCTCGAAGTCGCTTCGGCGCTCATCGAGGTCCATGCGCGCGACATCGTGCATCGCGACATCAATCCGAGAAACATCATGATTGCGGATTACGCAATTAAACTGATCGATTTCGGAATCGCAAAATTCCCGCAGCCTCCCGGCATGCCCCCTTTCACGCAGCATTCGGCGCTCGCCGGGACGGTCGCCTACGCTTCGCCCGAACAGTGCGCCAGCCACCCGTTGGATCACCGCAGCGATATCTACTCGCTTGGCGTCGTGCTTTACGAAATTGCGACTGGGCGACGTCCGTTCAACGGGCGCACGCCGACCGAGATCGCGCTGAAACAGATTCAATCCGAACCGGCGCCTCCGCGTTCGATCAATCCCGCGATCTCAGTCGCCGTGGAAAAGACTATCCTCCGTGCGATGGCCAAGAACCCCGCCGACCGGCAACAAAGCGCCGAGGAGTTGAGTGAGGAGCTACGAAAGTCGTCAAATCAGATACTTATACCGCTGGCCGTCGCAAACCCGGAGGCCGAAGATCAATATGAATCTGGAAACGGAATCGCGCCTTATATCGATCCCGTTGAAAACGAGGATGCTGCCGAATCGAATTTGAGGCTAGTCAGAAGGCGGCGGCGAAGATTCGTCGTCGCGTCGGCGGCGACGCTGATCGCCGTCATCACGGCGGCGGTTCTCTTCGGATGGCCTTCAGCCTCATCGAGGAACAAAGCCGTTGACGTGTCGGCGAACGTCGTCGGGGCGGCGTCGCCATCGCCCGAAGCCACTGCCTCCGCCGGCAGCGACCCCGATTCGCTGGAACTGGCGGCGGGGGCGCCATCGCAGAATAACAACGGCGCCGGCGCTTTAACCCCGGGCGCTCAAGCGGCGCCTGGCGCTCAAGTGGCGGCCGATTCAACTCGACAACCTCAAGCGGCGAATTCAACGGCGCCCAATAACAAAGCCATGGCGGTTCCTCCGACGCCGTCGCCGGCTCCGGCCCCGATCCCGCCCGGCGCGCGGCCTCAAATGCCGCCCGCGCCGTCGCCGGAGATCGCCGCCAACCGCGCTCCGCAACTGGATAGCGAGCCTGATCCTTCACAAGGGCCTGACAAAGGACACAATGGGGGCGCGCATCAGCGCGAGAACGACTCTGCGAACGGCGACTCGAATCATAGACAGAGCGACGATATGAATCGTGATTCGGATCGCGACGATGGTTATGCTCCGAACCGCAGACGCGACAACGACACGTTCAATCGGCGCCGTCTGCCCGATCCTCCGAACCGAGACGAGGAGGATCGAGAGGACAGAGACAACGACCACGATGATTCCGGCAGGATCGGACCGAAGCTGTATCAATGGAGCGGACGCGTCGACTACCAACGCGAAATCACAATCGAGTTGCCGGGCGTGCCTGGCACGGTCGAAATCCCACGCGCTTTCCGCGACCGCGTCGGCGTGATCGAGCCGCCGAGCGTCAATAACCGCTGGAGTTGTGTCGTGCTGCGCGTCTTCGGGCGCGGCGGCGTTTCGATCATTGTTCGCTGGTGGCCGGCGGCTCGCAAGGCCGTGAGACTTACCGCGTGGCGGTGACGGATCAGATTGAGACGGCTCGCTGAGTTCGGCCGTTTCGAGTGTAAGGTGAAACCACAAGCGAACAAAATGGGACATGCCTGGTCGTGGAGGGCTGACAGCATTGCCGGAATCGAATGTTTCCAAGCCCAGGCTATTATTCATCACTACGGACGGCACAGCCACGATGCCTACGCAATCGGCGTAATAGAGGAAGGTGTTGCCGGCAATGACTATCGGGGAGCCTCTCATTACATTCCTGCAGGCGACATCGTGGTGATGAATCCTGATGAGCCTCACACCGGCTATTCGGCGGATGATCAGCCGATGAGCTACCGCCTGCTTTACCTTGACGCGGACGTTATTCGGGACGTCCTACCCGAGTATGCGCGCCTCCCTTATTTTAGTGATATCCGCATTCATAACGACCGCTGGGCTGAGCAGGTGCTTTTTTTGCATCGGATCCTTTCAAACCATGCGGAAGCGCTTGAGGAGCAGTCTCATTTTTACGAAATCCTGCCAAACTTCATTCGCGCCTTCTCCGACAGCCGCTTTGCTGAAACCACCGGGCGCGAGCCGTCTGCGATTGAGCAGATCAAAGAATTCCTTCGGGCCAACTATCAACGAAATGTGAGCATTGACGAGCTTGCTCAGTTGGCTCAACTCAATCGCGCCTACCTCATCCGCGCGTTCCGTCGCTCAGTCGGGATTCCACCCTATCACTGGCTACTACAAGTCCGCATCGAAGAGGCGAAGAAACTATTGTCGCAGGGGGCGCCAATCGCTGAGGTGGCCTTTGAAGTCGGTTTTGCGGATCAGAGCCATCTGACTCGCCGATTCAAAAGCATAACCGGCCTGACTCCCGGACAATATGCCGCAGGTCACTATCGTTCAAGACAAGACCGCGCCCTATAGCTAACCTGATCCGTGTACACTGGACGCAATGATTGTTACCCTATCGGGAGGTTAATCCTCATGCTCCTCAAATATTTCTCGCATCTCGCGCTCACAATTGCATTGCTGGCGACTGGCCTCACCGCCTCGCTATCGAATGTGGCGGTTCCGCTGCAAACTCAAGACAAGACTCAAACCGGCGCTTCATCCGATCTCGCCGCGAGGTTGGCGGCGATTGAGAAGGCGATAGACGCGCGGCGCGTGCAACTCGGCATCCCCGGCGTCTCGATCGTCATCGTCAAAGATGACAAGGTGATTTACCTGAAAGGCCTCGGCCTTAAGAATATCGAGCGCAAATTGCCAGTCACACCGGACACACTTTTCGCCATCGGATCCGCGGGTAAAGCTTTCACTGCCATGTCGGTGGTGATGACCGCTGATGAAGCCAAGCTGTCGCTTGATGATTCGCCGAAGAAGTTTTTGCCATATTTCAAGATGCGAGACCCTGAAGCCGACGCGAAGATTACGATCCGCGATTTGCTCTGCCACAGGTCGGGACTAAATACCACCGCCGATCTGGTCTTCCGTTCCGGCGCGCTCAACCGGGAAGAACTGATCCGGGTCACTGCGATGGCAAAGCCGGCAGCAAAGCTTCGCGAAAAATTCCAATATCAGAACGTAATGTACGCGGCCGTCGGCGAAATTGTAGCGAAAGCGCAGAAGACTACCTGGGAAGATTTTATTGTCACGCGCATCCTCAAACGGCTCGGTATGAAAGCGAGCACGCTGACCGTGAAAGACATGGAGAAGTCGCCCGATTACTCGTATGGCTACGAACACGACTTCGTGACGAAAGAAACGCGCCTACTGCCGATGCAAGACCTTTCGAGCGTCGCGTCGGCAGGCTTGATCAATTCCAGCGCGCGAGACATGGCCGCATGGCTGCGCCTGATGCTCGGCGGCGGCATGTTTGAAGGCAAGCGGTTCATTTCCGAGAAAGGCTTCAATGAACTCATCTCGCCGCAGATAAGAATTTTTGGTGGCAAATATTATGGGCTCGGCTGGTATCTCGCAGATTGGCATGGGCATAAGACAATTTACCATGGCGGCAATGACGTCGGCTTCAATTCGATGGTCGCGCTGATGCCAGATCAAAAACTGGGCTTCGCGTTCTTGAGCAATGTCTCCTCGGCGCCGCTGCGTGATGAAGTGATTGAGATCACATGGTCGAATCTGGTCGGCGCCCCGGAAACGGTAACGAAGACAGAAGGCGACGCATCAAGTCCGAATATCGCATCTGATGTCGCCGAATTTCCCGAAAAGTATAAAGAGCTACTGGCGACTTACGAGTTTAATGGCCGTTTCGTCGAAATCACCGCGAAAGGCGATAAGCCCGCCTTGATCGTGCCCGGGCAGACGCCCTACATACTGATTGAAAAAGAAAAGAACATCTTCTCAGTCGCCGGAAGGCCGCCGGAATACGGATTGGACGTCAAACGAGGCGCGGATGGTAAGATAGTCGGCATTGTGATCAAACAGCCGAACCGCACTTTCGAACTCAAGCCTGTAGCCGAGCCGGTGATTTCTGTTGATGAGTTAATGGCCAAAGTCATCGCCGCAGCCGGCGGCGAAGCGAATCTTCGCAAACACATCTCAATGGTCACGACCGCGACCTTAGACTTCGAGAACCAAGGGGTTACAGGCGAAGCCACTATCAGCGCCAAAGCGCCGAATCTGCTCGCGACCGACTTGACGCTGATGGCGCTGGGCAAAAAGATCGGCGTGACGCATGACTACTTTGACGGCGCGAGGGGCGCAGAGGAAGCGAGCTTCGAGCCGGCGGAGATCAAGACCGGCAAATCGCTGGAAGCCGCCAGAATCGAAGCCGACTTCTACGGCCTGCTCAACTGGAAGAAGCTTTTCAAGGACGTCAGCATCAAGCGCATGTCGAAGGTCAGTGATGAAGATGTTTACGTGGTGGTCAAAACCCCAGAACAAGCAGATCCGATCACTGACTACATCTCGGCGAAATCTTTCCTGCTGCTCAAACGCGAGACGATTGATTCGCGCAGCACGAGTATGGCCGAGCAGCCGGCGACTGCCGCCTACAGCGACTACCGGATGGTGGATGGCCGCATGATCCCCTTCAGAATTGCGCATAACACAGAGACGCTGGGTGATGTCGTCATCCGCGTTAAAGAGGTAAAGTTTGATGTGAACCTGCCCGATTCCGTGTTCCGCTCGCAAGCCAGAAAGTGAATAAAGGCAAGATGATCGCTAGTGAATCACTGCCTGCCGCCAATCGGATCGCCGGGCGGCGTCGACAACGGTCTGGCCGCCTGCCTGACAGCCTCCGGTCGATTCAAGAATCGTTCGATGTCTTCCTGCGTCCCGCGGCGATGCGCATCGGAGCCGGCCGTGGTTTTGAGCATAGCGTTCAGACCTCTCAAAGCCGCAGCGGCTTCGGCGCGCGCGAGCGGCGACGCGTTTTCGTCGCCGGCCAGGTCCATCAAACGCCGCGCGGTCAGGCTCTGCACGGAACGCTGGATGGCGCGGTGGTAGGCGTTCTGCGACGAGGGCGTATTCCACGTCGCGGCGATGATCGCGTCGAGCGCCTCTTTGAAGTCGGGATTGGCTGCGTTCTGGGCGTGGAAATCGATCATCCTCGCGGCGCGGTTCGGGTCGAGCAACGCGCCGAGCGCCAGATCGGCTGCTATTGTGGCGGCCCCAAGAGGATCGAACGCCGGGTCGGTTCGGCGGCTGAAATATTCCGTCGTCCCGCCGTCAAATCCCGTCGCCACCGGCGGGATCAGTTCGATGATGTGTTGCGGGATGGCCAATTCTTCGACCTTGATAGTATCTAGGATAGCCTTCAACGCTTCGCGCTGTCGGGCGGCAGGGACGATCTCGCGGAACTTCGCCGGACTTGGGCCGTTCGCCGTCTTGACTGCGTAAGTGAAATAGAGACCTCCGACCGATTTCGCCGCCGCCACGAGTTGGTAACGGTGATGCAGATAGAGCGGGAGCAGCTTCGCTTCTAGCGCCGACATCGGCTGCCCGGTCAAAATGTTATTGACGCCGAAGTTTTTCAACCCGATGCGCCGCACCTCCATCTCGTGACGCAAGCCGGCGACCGCGTCAGCGCCGTTGTCCCACACGCTCGCCAACGGATGAGCCGTACTGACGCCCCGCGCGTCGCCGTCGTCGATAAACAACATCCCGTCGGCGATTCCCTTCTGAATGACCTTCTCAAGTTCGGCCTTCTCGTCGTCGCCAGGCGCGAATTCGGCGTAAGCGAACTTGACCGAAAACTTGTCGTACTCGCCGATGCCGACGGCGTAGGCGTTCGAGAGATCGAGCTTGCCTTCTTTGATCTCGACCCACGGCGCCGGATAGTCCATCACGGACGCGCGCCCGTAACTCGACGCGGCGAAGTTGTGCGAGAAGCCGAGCGTGTGGCCGACCTCATGGGCCGAAAGCTGACGGATGCGGGCCAGAGCCATCGCCGACGAATCGGTCGCCGGGTCGCCCGTCGAAGCCGTGGTCAGATAGTCCGTCTCCGGCGAATCGCCCGCCTCGCAATAATCCTCCATGCCTCCGCGCAGGCCTTCGGCCGTGAGCGGCGGAATCATTCCCGTGCCCAGCAGCACGTCCTGGCGGATGCGCAGGCTTCCGAGCGTGACGTTGCCCTTGATGATCTCGCCCGTGCGCGGGTCCGAGATCGAAGAGCCGTAAGACCAGCCGCGAGTCGAGCGGTGCACCCAGTTGATCATGTTGTATCGCGCGTCCATCGGATCGGCGTCGGGCGGCAGGACTTTGATCTGAAAGGCGTTCTTGAACCCGGCGGCCTCGAACGCCTGCGCCCACCACGACGCGCCTTCGAGTAGCGCGCTGCGGATCGGCTCCGGCGCGCCGTTGTCCACGTAATAGACGATCGGCTTGACGACCTCGCTGACCGCGGCGTTCGGGTCCTTCTTCTGTAATCGGTGACGTCTGATCCAGCGCTTCTCGATCGGCTCGTTGAAGGGCGAGGCGTAATCGTAGAACATCATCGGCATCGCGCTGACTCGCGGGTCGTAAGCGCGCGGCTTGTAACCGTTGTCAGGCAATTCGACGAACGAATGATGCTGGCGGACTGTGACCGAGTTGGCGGTAGGCGTGACGCCGCGAAGAAATGCGCCCGGCTCCTCACCGGCGAGCGTGATGATTGTCTCGACCTCGGTGTTTTTCGGGAAACCTTTAGTGCGCGGCAGATGGAACGCGCTGCGCGATTCGTCGAAGCGGTAATTGCCTTGACGGCTCCCGCGCAACCTCTCGGCCGCGCCGTGCGCGTCGCGCAAGAAGAAGGCCGTCGCGTCGACCAGGACGCGGTCCCCTTCAGCCGCCTCGACCTTGAACCCCCAGATCACCGAACGCGCGAACGAATCGGCCACCGCTCGCCGCTCCGCCTCGTCGTCGCTCAAAGCGCGATAGCGGTAATTCGGCTGGATCATCAACACCTTCGGCCCCACGCGCTCGAAGTAGACGACGTAGGTCCCGCCGAGTTGACCGCGATCAAGCCCGATGGGATTCGACCCGACGCCCGCCGGCAGCGAGACCTGATAGAGCATTTCCGTATTGAATCGCGAAATCTCCATCCACATCTTGCCCGCGCCGGCGTCCCAGTAGAGTGGGACGTAACCGTCAATCTTTTGCAGGCCGGCTGTTTTGGCGGCGATAGTTTGAGCTTCGTTTCTGTTCTGCGCATTGATCGGCATTGCGCAGAGCAGCGTCAAAATGGCGGCGATCAGGCGTTGCATGATTCTTTTCTCCGGTTTAGTCAGAAGGATTGAGGCGATCGAGAAGAGACGGCGGCCGCGACGAAACATAAGCATCCCTCCTATGGTTCGAACAAGGTAACGAGTTGATTGAGACTTGTGATTCTAGGCGCCGGCGCATTCTCGGCAAAGCGATCATCGCGGTCAAGCAAAATGGCGTTGACCCCAGCCGCCATTGCCCCTTCGACGTCTTCTCGCAAACTGTCGCCGACGTGCCAGGCCCGCCGCGCTTCGACCGCTTGATCATTCAACGCGGCTTGAAAGATCGCCTGGCCGGGTTTAGCGGCGCCAACACGAGTCGAGATGTAAACGGAATCGAAGAAATGATCGAGACTGCATGCCCTCAACACGTCATACAGCCGCGAGTCGAAGTTGGAGATGACGCCCAGCCTGAATCCCCGGCGTTTCAGTTCCGTCAACGCCGGCGCGACGTCGTCGTAAACGCGCCAGAACTCGCGACCACGAAACCGCTCGAAGATTTCGCAGAAGAATTCTTCGAAACGCGGAAACGAGCCGAGACCGTCGAAGACCGCTTCCACGAGATTGCGCCACCAGCCCTTCTCAAGCCAGGTCAACGCCGCCTCAGGCGTCCCGGCGGGAAAAGCCAGCGGTGGTTGGCGCCGAAACGAACGTTCGAAATTTAGTTGAAGAATTCGAGGCTCGACTTCAAGGCCGAACTCGCGCGCCACGCGGCTGTAGATTTCGCCGACGCAGTAGCGAGTTTCGATCAGCGTTCCGACAGCGTCGAAAAAGATGAATCTTAAATCCGAACCATCAAGCATCATTTTTTCTTTGTGTACTGGCATTTCGAGTTGTCGGCTTTGACGAAATAGGATTTGTAATTCGACGCCTTCTGATCCATGCAGCCGACCAGGTTGAGCAACTCTACTTTGCGGAATTCGACCGGGTGGCTCTCGCTTTGCAGCGAGATATAGCCTTCGGCGAGCAGTGTTCCGTCCTTCTTCACCTCCGGATCAAAGCCATTGACAGCGCCGCCGCCGATCTGCGGCTTCTCGTAAGAGAGGACTGTCTGGCCGTCAATGATATGTCTGATCCGCTCATCGCCGAGCACTTCAGCCTCGACACGGACCCACTGGTCGCCGTCGTAAGTTTTCGAAGTGGCGTTGACGCAATGAGTGGTGAAGAGTTGGCCGTTCATCACGACATTCGTGCCGGGCGTGCAGAGGTTAGCGGTCGTGCGCGGGCCTTTGCCCAGTCCGCCGAGCAATTGGACCTCGATGGAGATCGGGAAGTCCTGGTTCTTACCCATGCTCTGCGGCGACTGGCAATGAACCATGATGCCGCTGTTGCGGGTGGCCCAATTGGGGCCTTCCTTGGCCTGTTCGCCGACGAAGCGGTACTCGACTGCGATGACGTAGTATGAAAACTTATCGCGATAGAAGATGTGGCCGAAGCGGTTATCGAACTTGTCGTACTTCTCATAACCGACCTTCATCACGCCGTTTTCCACGCGGAATGTATTCCCGAAGTTGTCGTTCAGGTCGTAGCCAGTGATCTTGGGCGTCCAGCCCTTGAGGTCTTTGCCGTTGAAGAGCTGAATCCATTCCTTCTTGTCGGGATCATTTGTCGTCTTACTCGTCAATTTCGCCTGTGCCATTGCGGCGGCGGTCGAAAGCAGTAGCAGAAAACACGCAAGGGTTCTTCTTCGTGTCATCTCGATTGTCCTCCGGTGCGGTTTTGAATTTTCGATTGGGTCGCCCGCATTGTAGGCGCGAGGACAATAGATGTCCAAAGGTTATAGCCACCGCAGACACCTCAGACACAGAGCGGAAAGAGAAAAGAGGCTTTCTCGACAATCTCTTTTTCTCTCTTTCTCTGTGCCTGCGGTGGCTCTGTGGCTAATTCTTCTGTCCTAAAGTTTGCCGGTCTGATTTAGCTTTATGGGAAATTGGTGACCTTTGGCGTAAATGAGACGTTGGCCCCGGTCGCGCCGCCGGT
>Ga0081455_10004993_pt1 | contig 14670 bp, 10 predicted proteins | sample TabmetS3T2R1_FD_70207 | JGI IMG/M metagenome (GOLD analysis project Ga0081455, IMG submission 70207) | Tabebuia heterophylla rhizosphere microbial communities from the University of Puerto Rico - S3T2R1 | ecosystem: Host-associated > Plants > Roots > Rhizosphere ... | reverse complement strand
CGCCTCTTCCCAGACGAAGTGGCCGGCGTCGATGACGACGACGCGGCTGTCGGGTAGCCGCTCGTCGAGATACTCGGCGTTGGCGAGCGGCACGACCCGATCGTGTCGCCCATTGATGATCGTGACCGGCGTCGTGATCTGCGGCAGCAGTTCGGAAAGGACCGGTAGTTCGTCGGGGTAGCTGCGGACATAACGCATCGACTCGACGAAGCGGTCGCCGTCGTAGCAGGCCAGGTAGTCGGCGCGAATGTCGTCCGGCACGCCGCCCGCGACCGTGTCGACCGCGGCGTTGACGATCAGTCGCGGGTCCATCCTTCGGTACTTGTCGAGGTCGGGATCGAGCACCCACGACAGCAGCGGTTCGCCGAGCTGCAGCGGTATCGCCGTTGCGCCGGTACCCACGATGACGCCGGCGATCCGGTCCGGATGCTCCGACGCCGCGAACAGAGCGGCCGAGGTTCCGACATCCGGCCCGACGATGTGCGGCGTACCGAGATCGGCCTCGTCGATCAGGCGGGCCAAGAAGCCGCCCATGGCCCGCGGGGTAAGCAGATCTGCGCGCCGCTCTGATGCACCGAAGCCGGGCAGGTCAACGGCGAACAGGCGGGCGTGCTCGGCGAGCGCGGACCACATCGGCGTGAAGCAGTACAGACTCTCCGGCCACGGGCTGGTCAGCAAGACTGTTCGCGCCCGCGCGCCACCGCTGTCCGCGTACCGAATCCGCACTCCGTCGACCCTGCCGAACCGGACATCTGGCTTCGTCGCACCGGTCACCACTGGGACCTCCTTCGTCTGAGTACCGCGACGGTGCAGCCAGGACGAGGTTGCCGCACCGACGGTGCCACGAGGCCAGAGTGCATCACTGGTCGGGCCACGGACACCCGCAACGAGTGGGGTGTCACGCGAGGGGTCACCGCGGCGGCCGCAAACCGTCCACGGGTTGATCTTGGCGCGAGTGTCTGGCTCGCCGGCTACATCGTGCTGCCGGCCGCTCTACGGTGCGCCCTTGGCCCGCGACGTCCTTGGGCCGGCCGACGTTCACCGGAACGGCGTCGCCATCACGCGAGACCCTGCTGCGTAAGCCATTCCGACGCGACGGTGGCGGGGTCGGTACCAGCGGCGACCTTGGTGTCGAGGGTGGTGAGCACGCCGGTGGTGAGCCTGGCCGAGACGGTATTCGCCGCTTCGGCCATGGGCTGGGTGAGGATGCCGCGCTTGAAGAGCGGGACGACGTTCTCGGCGGCGAAGATGTGCTGCGGGTCGGTCAGGGAGGCGAAGTCGTCCTTGAGGATGGACGGGTCGGTGGAGAAGATGTCGGCGGCGTCGACGGTGCCGTTGCGCAACGCGACCTGGGTGATGCTGCCGGTGGGGGCCAGCGGCACGAACCGCCCGAAGGTGACGCCGTAGGTCTTGGCCAGGGCGGGTGTGCCGTAGGAGACCGTCTGGAAGGGGGCGGGCGCGCCGAGGCTGAGCTTCGACGCCACTGACTTGAGGTCGGCGATGCTGGTCAGGTGGTACTTGGTAGCGGTGGCCTTGGTGACGGTGATGCTGTCGACGTCCTGGGCGGGCGCGTAGTTGGTGACCGCGAATCCGTTGGCCGCGGCCACGGTTCGCAGTTGGGTGTAGACGTCGGCGGGTGAGCGCGCCGGGTTGCCCTTGTCGAGCCAGTCGAGGATTGCGCCGCTGTATTCGGGAATTGCGCCGATCGATCCTTCCCGGAGCGCGGCCAGGTAGGCGGGGCGCTCACCGATGTTGGCGTGCACGCTGACCTTGACGCCCTTGGCGCGCAGGGCGTCGGCGTAGATGTCGGCGAGCAGTTCGTTCTCCGGGAAGTCGGCCGAACCGATGGTGACCGAGCCCGGAGCAGTCGGCAGGGGCGCGGCGGCGACGGAACTGGCCGCCGCACCGCTATGGGTCACGGGGGCGTCCGAGCTACCGGCCTTGCCGCAGGCGGCGAGAACGGCGGCGGCCCCGATGGTGAGGGCCAGTAGGCGTTTCACGATCACTCCTTAGCTGTGCCGGCGGTACCGGCCAGAGATGCCGGGTGACACCACTCGGCGTTGGACGAGGTTGAGGACGGCGTCGACGGTGATGGCGAGGACGGCGACGGTGATGCCGGCGGCCACCATCGCGGGGTAGCCGAAGTGGGGATCGGTGAGGTTCTGATCACCGTCCACGATGAGACGGCCGAGGCCACCGACGAGTGGCGCGTAGGCGGCGACGGTGAGGCTGGCGATCACTTGCAGCGTGGCGCTGCGGATTCCGCCGATGACCAGGGGCAGCGCGCCGGGCAGTTCGACGCGGAGCGCCGTCTGGGTGGCGGTCATGCCGGTGCCGATCGCCGCGTCCCGGGCGCCCGGGTCGACCGCCTGTATTCCGGCGTAGGTGTTGGTGAGGATCGGCGGAATCGCCAGGATGAGCAGCACGATCAGCGCCGGGACGGCGTACGGGATGCTGCCGCGCGCGAGCAGTCCGCCCGCGCCGCCGGCGACGCTGATGTGGGGCGAGAGCTCGACGATGAGGACGACGAGCAGCCCCAGTGAGGGAATCGCCCGCAGCGCATTGGCGATCCCGCCCACGAGCACTATCCCGCGGCCGGTGTGTCCGATCCACAACCCGAGCGGCACGGCGATGACGATGCCGACGGTCACGATGACCGCGGTGTAGACGACGTGTTCTCGGATGTGGGCGAGCAACCCGTTCGGTCCCCACCAGTTGCGGGGGTCGTTGAACCAGATCAGCACGCGGTTCAACCCGGGCAGCCCGGTGCCGGAGGCGCGAGCGGTCACGACGCCACCGCGCGGCGCCAGGGCGTCAGGGCGCGGGCGGCCGCGAGCACGAGCGCATCGAGGAACAGAGCCAGCGCGATGAAGAAGATCAAGCCGAGCACGATCGGGGTCAATGACTCGGTGTTGTTGCCCAGGGTGAACAGCTGCCCGAGTTGTGGCACGCCGATGACCGAGGCGACCGAGACCAGGCTGACGTTCGATACGGCGGCGACGCGGACGCCGGCGGCAATGACCGGGACGGCCAGCGGGAGTTGAACGCCGAGCAGTCGCTGCGTACTGGTCTGGCCCATTGCACTCGCGGCGGCGAGCACTTCGGCCGGGACGGAACGCAGCGCGTCCGCGACCGAGCGGACCAGCAGCGCGTAGCTGTACACGGCAAGTGCGACCGCGACGTTGATCGGGTCGAGGATGCGCGTCCCCAAGATGCCCGGTAGCACCAGGAACATGACCAGGGACGGGATCGTATACAGCACGCCTGTAATACCGATCAGCGGTGGATATACCCACCGGTAGCGCGCGGCGAGCCACCCGGTGGGCAGCGCGAGCGCGAGCCCGATCAGTAGCGGGAGAACGATGAGCCAGACGGTGGTGCCGGCCCAGTTCTCGATCTGAGCCTGGTTGGCTTGCAAGTACTGCCAGAGGTCGCTCATCGCGTCTCCCGGGCCGTCTCGACGCGGCTGAGGACCTGCGCTGCAGTAACGGTGCCGGCGAAGCGGCCGTCCAGGTCGACGATGACGCCCCGTCCGCTGGGCGAGGACAAGGCCGCGTCCAGGGACTCGCGCAGGGTGCCGCCGACTCCGGCCAGGGTGCCGCCGAGGTTGAGCAGATCGATCGTCACGTCGCCGCGCAGCGCGCTGTCGGGGAGCCCGCCGACGGCGACCCAGCCCAGCGGGACGTCGCCGTCGTCGACGACCAGCGCCCAGCCATCGCGTCCGCGGTCCCGCGCGGTCATCAGCGCGTCGCCGAGGCGAACCGGCTTCTCGTCGGCCAGTGGCAGTTCGCCCGCGGCGGTGAATCCGAGCGCACGGTAACCACGGTCGCGGCCGACGAATCCGGCCACGAACGCGTCGGCGGGGCGGGCGAGCAGTTCGGCCGGCTGGGCGAACTGGGCGAGGGTGCCGCCTACGCGCATGACCGCGACGTGATCGCCGAGCTTGATCGCTTCGTCGATGTCGTGGGTGACAACGATGATCGTCCTGGCGAGATCGCGTTGCAGGCGAAGGAACTCGTCCTGCAACTGCGTGCGCACCACAGGATCCACCGCACTGAACGGCTCGTCCATGAGCATGATCGGCGGGTCCGCGGCCAGAGCGCGGGCGACGCCGACCCGCTGCTGCTGACCACCGGAGAGCTGCGCCGGGTAGCGCGTCGCGAGCTCAGCGCTCAACCCGACCCGGTCGAGCAGCTCCATCGCCCTACGGCGCGCCGCACGCCTGGTCTGTCCGAGCAGGCGCGGGACGGTGGCGATGTTGTCGAGCACGGTCCGGTGCGGGAACAACCCGCCGTTCTGGATGACGTAGCCGATTCCACGGCGCAGCTCGGCCGGCTTGACCGACGAGACCTCGCGGTCGTCGATACGGATACGGCCGGCCGTAGGGTCGATCATCCGATTGACCATGCGCAGGCTCGTGGTCTTGCCGCTCCCGGACGGGCCCACCAAGACGGTGATCTGGTGGGACGGGGCCTCGAGGCTGAGGTCGTGCACTGCAGTCGTGCCGTCCGGGTACTGCTTGCTGACTGATTCGTAGCGGATCATCGGGATTCCTGGTTGACGTCGACGAAATCGGCGAGCGCATGTCCTTCTCCGTCGAAGCCACCGCTTCATCGTCCTAACTCTATTGGAGGTTTTTGCTGGTTATAGCTTGAACTAGGTCATGCTAACCCGTCAAGCGAAACTTGGAGGTTAGAGACGGAGCTAACAGACGCCGCTGCTGACGAAGCGCTCCTGCTCGACCGGAGTGCACGCGGTCCTACTCTCCGAGATGGCGCTCTAATGCTCGCTACATCTGACGTCGATCGGACCCGTAGTAACACTGGGCTGCGCTCGGGGCCTCTCCGGCCGCAGCCCCGGTGGTGGGGGCGCGTGCTCTGCGTGTCGATGTGCTGTCGCCGACGTGGGCGGCTCACACGGTGCCCGCGGGTACGCGGGTACTTTCTGGAGAAAGTTGTGATGGTCCTCGAGGAGCGGCGTGCTGCTGAATCGCCAGAGCGAGCGTCAAACGCTCGATCGCGTGCTTGACGACGTCCACGCTGGCGAGAGCTGCGCCCTCGTGTTGCGCGGCGACGCCGGTGTCGGGAAGACCGAGCTGTTGCAATACCTGGTCGACCGCGCGGCGGGCTTTCGGGTCGTGCGCGCGACCGGAGTGCAGACGGAGATGGAACTGGCCTTCGCCGGGCTGCACCAGTTGTGGGCTCGCGTACCTGATCGCGTCGACCGCCTTCCCGCGCCGCAACGCGACGCGCTGCGGACTGCATTCGGGGTCAAGGTCGGAAGCGCCCCCGATCCCTACCTGGTGGGATTGGCGGTGCTTGGTCTTTTGGCCGAGATAGCGCGGGACCGGCCCCTGCTGTGCGTTGTGGACGACGCCCACTGGCTCGACCGTGTGTCAACCCAGGCGCTGTCCTTCGCGGCCCGTCGGCTCGTCGCCGAGTCCGTGGCGCTCGTCTTCGCTACCCGTAGTTCCCATGAGATGCCCGAGCTGACCGGCATAGCGCAGCTCACGGTGGAGGGCTTGCCCGAATCGGATGCGCGTGCCCTGCTCGAGTCGGCGTCGCTCCGAGCGGTCGACCCACGGATCGTCGACCGGGTAATTGCCGAGGCTCGCGGCAATCCCCTGGCATTGCTGGAGTTGTCGCGAGGACTAGCGTCGGCGGAAACGTCCGGCAACTGGGTCCCCATCGGTTCACGCTCCCTCCCGAGCTGGATCGAGGACAGCTACCTGACCCAGCTCGCGAAGCTCGACGCCGGGACTCAGCGGTTGCTGTTGGTTGCAGCGTCCGAGCCGATAGGCGACCCCGTGCTGGTGTGGCGCGCGGCCGAACAGCTCGGGATCGCCGCCGATACAGCGAAGCTGGCCGCCGCCGAAGGACTCGTGAAGTTCGGAACTCGGGTGCAGTTCCAGCACCCGCTGGTGCGTTCGGCGATCTATCGCGCCGCGTCGCCCGAAGATCGGCGCAGGGCGCATCAGGCGCTTGCGAAGGCCACCGATCCCGAGAAGGACCCCGACCGCCGGGCCTGGCACGAGTCGCAGGCCGTGAACGACCCGGTCGAGGAGGTCGCTGCGGCGCTCGAGCAGTCGGCCGATCGGGCCCGGGCCCGAGGCGGCTGGGCCGCCGCAGCCGCCTTCCTGGCCCGGGCGACGGCGTTGTCACCACACGCGGATCGACGCGCGGCGCGGGCACTCGCCGCCGCGCAGGCGAAGCACCACGCAGGCATGCACGACGACGCGCTCGGGTTGTTGCCCATCGCCGAGGCGGGGCCGCTGGGCAAGCGTCAGCGGGCTCAGGCTGAGCTGCTACATGCTCAGATTGCGCTGACCGTGAACCGGGGCCGTGACGCCGCGCCTCTGCTACTCGCCGCGGCCCGCCGACTCGAGCCGCTTGACGCGCGACTGTCCCGTGAGACCTATCTGGATGCCTTGCTGGCCGCGATGTTCGCCGGCCGGCTGGCGAAGGACGTGACCGTGGAGGTCGCAGCTTATGCCGCACGAGCCGCGCCGCAACCTGATCAGCCGTTGCGCCCACCTGATCTGCTTCTGAACGCCCTCGCCGTGCGGTTCACGGATGGTTACGCGGCGGCCGTGCCGCTGATACGGCAGGCCCTTGTCGCCTTCCGCGACCTCGACCTGTCGCCGGACGACCTTCGCTGGCTGTGGCTCGCGCACATCAGCGCGGGGAATCTCTTCGACGAGTCCACCCTGGACACCACGCGTCACGTGCAGCTGGCCCGCGAGTCGGGAGCGATCGCGACGCTCCCGCTGGCGCTCACGTCATGTATCGGAGCGGACGTCCATGCCGGCGAGCTGACCGAAGCGGCGACTCTGCTCGACGAACTGAATGCGGTGGCGGAAGTGACGGGCACGCCGCTCGCGTCGTACGGTGCGGTGTTGCTCGCCGCCTGGCAAGGGCGGGCCGAGGACGCCTTCAAGCTCATCGACGCGACCGAAGCCGAGGTGCTGCTTCGGGGCGAGGGGTTCGGGCTGACCATTACCGGAGATGCGCGCGCCCTCCTCTACAACAGCCTCGGCCGTTACGGCGACGCCTTGGTTGCGGCCAGGCGGGCCAAGGACAACCCGCCGGTAATGGGCGTCGAGCCGTGGCTCGTGCTGTCCGAGCTGGTGGAGGCGGCCACGCGAAGCGGTGCGCTCGACGAAGCGCGTGAGGCCTTCCGACGCCTCGCCGAGACAACCTCTGCCGCCGGCACCGATTGGGCCCTCGGCATCGAAGCTCGGTGCCGGGCGATGGTGAGCGACGAGGCGGCAGCCGAAGGCCACTACCGCGAGGCGATCGACCGGCTCGGTCGAACCCGCATCCGCGGCGAGCTGACGCGCGCTCGCTTGCTCTACGGCGAGTGGTTGCGGCGGCAGAACCGGCGTACCGACTCGCGCGACCAGCTGCGCACGGCGTACGAGGCGTTCACCGCGATGGGAATGGCAGCATTCGCTGACCGCGCGGCCGGCGAACTGCAAGCGGCCGGCGAATCGGTCCGCAAGCAACGCGGCGAAGCGCCGAGCGGGCTCACCGCCCAGGAGGCCCAGATAGCGCGGCTTGCTCGCGAGGGGCTGTCCAACGCCGAGATCGCCGCGCGGTTGTTCATCAGTCACCGCACCGTCGAATGGCACCTGAGCAACATCTTCGCAAAGCTCCAGATCACGTCACGCAGACAGCTTCGTGAACTGAGCGGCAGCTCGTAACGCACTGGCAGTGCCACGCCCACTCCGTCCCACCCCGACCGCGCACTGAGGCCCAAATGCGCGCGCTGTCTAGGCGCCACCAGTGACACGGCCGGTGAGGCGCGCGCGCTAACCCGAGTTCTGCACGGGTGTCATGAAGCGCCGTGCCGCTCACGATGGTGCGCAGCCGTAACGACACCGCATCTCAGCGAACGGAGCGAAGATTGTCTAACCACTTCAGCGCCGCCAACCTCGAGCACCCCGGCGACGATCCCCGTCTGGACCTGACCGACCTGTTCGTCTTCGCGGCACCTGACAACCCGGATCGGACCGTGCTGATCATGGACTCGAACCCCTTCACCAAGGGGAATGGGTTTCATCCGGACGCGGTCTACCGGTTCAACATCGACACCGACGGGGATGCGCTGGCCGACGTCGCCTTCAGCTTCACCTTTTCCCAGCCCCAAGACGGCAGACAGACCGCCACCGCCTACTACGCCGTCGGCACTGAGGCCCAGACACGTGAGCCCCGTGGCGAACGGCTCATCGAGGCGGCCGCCGTGGGCCTCGATGCCACGGCAACGCCCGTCCAGGCCGGCCGGTGCCGGCTGTTCGTCGGCAAACGCAGCGACCCCTTCTTCGCGGATGCTGACGGTGTCCTGCACTGGCTGATCGACGGCGCCGTAGGGGACTTCCAATGGACCGGCACCGACACGTTCGCCAGCGCGAACATCTTCTCGATCGCGCTGGAGGTACCGAACGAGTTGCTCGGCCAGGCGCCACGCATCGGGGTCTGGGCGACGACCAGCCTGCGCCGCGACGGCACCCTCGTGCCGATGGACCGGGCCGGGAACCCGTCTTTCAACCCGATCCTCAACGCCAACGACATCAAAGACCTGTTCAACGCCACCGATCCGGCGGACGACGTGACGAACTACCTGCGGCCGCTGTCGGACACGCTCCGACGGCACGGGTACCCACCGGACGAGGCCACGACTGCAGCCCTGACCCTGCTGCCCGACATCCTTCACTACGACCATGCCGTGCCCGCCCAGTACCCCAATGGCCGGGTCCTGACCGATGACGTCTTCTCCACCCGCATGATCTTCATGGTCCACGGGCGGGGCACCCCGCAAAGCATCAAGCCGCACGAGGACTTGATGGCTGAGTTCCCCTTCCTCGGTACGCCGCACCCGTAGCGGCCGGCGCCGCGCAGCTGCACGGCGGGGCGAGCACCGGCCGGGCCCGTCGGGGATCGCCCGTGCCCGAACCCGTAGCGCGGCCCGTATCCAACCCGGTGCGACGCACCCGGTGCGGACGGGAGGCTGGCCAGACCCAGCTCCCGTTCGGAACGAGGACCCAGACGTGTCAACCGCGCAGTCGCCGGTCGCGCTCGTCGGTGCCGCAGCCGTGCCGCGTCGCCAACTCGAGCAGTCCCGAGCAGCTTCCGCGAGCCCGGCCCGACCCGCGCGTGTCGAGCCTCGCCGAGCGCCTAGCTCGCGTGAGCTCGCGGCGGCGCTGGACCGCATCGGCTTTCAACGCGTGCACATTTTCATCCTGGTGCTCGTCGCCTTCGGGACACTGATCAACGCAATCGAGGAGTACAACGTCGGGTTGGCCGGGCCACTGATTGCCCAGCAGTGGTCACTATCGGACGCTCAGGTGGACTTGCTGACCACGCTGACGTTCGGTGGTATGGCAATCGGTTCGGTGGCAGCGGGCGTTGTCGGGGATCGCTACGGGCGGCGCATCCCCTACGTCTGCAACCTCGCGCTGTACACGGCGGGCGCCCTACTCGCAGCGTTCTCGCCCGGCTTCGGCTGGCTTCTGGCCGCGCGCTTCGTCGTCGGGATCGGGCTCGGCGGCGAGCTGAACACCGGGTTGACGCTCGTGGCCGAACTGATGCCGACCCGGTACCGAGGCGCCGCCCTCGCCACGGTGAACGTTGCCGGCGGAGGACTCGGCATCTTCGCGTCGTCGGCGCTCGCCGCCCTGATGCTCGGACCGCTGGAGGCGACGCTCGGCGGACCTACTGTCGCCTGGCGCTGGTTGCTCGGCGTGCTCGCGCTGCCGGCCCTACTGGTGTTCGTCTACCGCCGTTTCCTGCCCGAGTCGCCGCGTCATCTGCTCGTCGACGGTCGGGGCGAGGAGGCCGCCGAGGTCGTCGAACGGCTGGCCAGCAACCGGCTACGCGCGACACGAGTATCGCCGGCGATCCGCCACGCGACGCGGCCCCCCCGGTCGCGGCCTCGGCTTTCCGAGGTGTTCCAGGGCCGGCTGCGCCGAAACACAGCGGTGATCTGGGTGGTGTGCGCCATGACGTTCGGCGCGCAGGTCACCGTCACGGTATTCATGCCGACCGTTCTCGTGTCCCACGGGCTGAATGTCTCGACGTCCCTGGCCTACACGATGATCATCAACGCAGGCGGGCTGGTGGGCGCCGTGCTGGCCAGCGCCCTCGGCCACGTGTTCCGGCGCCGTCTGGTGCTCGGATACGGCTGCGCCTTCGCGGTCGCCGCGGCGATCGGACTGGCGTGCGCCTCGGGCCTGATCGCCGTACTCGTATTCGGCGGGCTGCTACAGCTGGCCTTTCTCCTGTTGAACACCACGACGTTCGTCTGGGCGCCGGAGCTCTACCCGACTCGGTTGCGCGCATTCGGTACCGGATCGGCGGTGACCGTGCTTCTGGTGTCCGCCTCACTCGTGCCGCTTCTGGCCGGGACCATTGCCGTTGCGGTCGGCACAGTCGGTGTGTTCCTGCTGGTCGGTGTCATGTACGTCGTGATGGCCATCGCCGTCTGGTTCGGTCCGGAGACGCACGGACGCTCGCTCGAGGAGCTCAGCGACGAGCTACCCGGCTAGTCAGGCGATCGCTCTCACTGGCGCTGCACAGTGAATCCGAGACTGCCGAGCACCCTGACGGCGCCGCTCTTGCCGCCTTCGAAGTCAGTGGAGGCGAGCCGCTGACCCGTGGCGAACTCGTACGCAGTGCCCAAGATTGCCTTCGGCGGATAGCTGCGCTCCTCCCAGATCAGCTCGTACGTCGTGGCCGGCGCGAAACCGTGCTCGGCGAAGAACTGCTGCGCGCCGAGGCGGTCGTACTCGGCTATCGCGCGCACTACGTCGTCACGGCGTACCTGGTTCCATGCGATCGAGTTGGTCATCGGGTCCTCTCCGATCTCTTCACGACACCTCGGCGCTCGGACCGCGACGGGGAAGGCCGGGCAGCTCCGTGCGCCGGATTTGTGGGCCGACGCACGGAACACCTCGCTCGCATCAGTTGCGTCCGGCCATCACGCCGCCGTCGACGTTGAGGATCGCGCCGGTGACCCAGCTCGCGTGCTCGGACAACAGGTAGGTGATCGCCGAGGCGAGGTCCTGAGCGGTGCCGACCCGCCCGAGCGGGTGGAAGCTGTCGAAGCTGTGCAGCGTCTCGTCGATCTTCTCCGGCGGGACGAAAGCCTCGTAGATGGCGGTTGCGACGACGGCGGGCGCGACCGCGTTGACCCGGATCCGGTGCTCGGCGAGCTCGATGGCCAGGTTGTGCGTGAGAGCGTGCAGGCCGGCCTTGGCCATCGAGTAGGCGCTGGACGGTGTCGCCCCGATCGCCTGGTGGGCCCACATGCTGCCGACGTTGACCACCGACCCGGCCTTGCCCGCCTCCACCATGCACCGCACCACAGTCTGGGTAAGGAAGAAGATGGCCCGGTCCAGATCCAAGTACGAGTCGTAGAAGTCGCCGTCGTGATCGAGGAACGTGCGCGGGCTGAAGATTCCGGCGGCGTTGACGAGCAGCGTGGCGTCGGCGTGTTCGGCCGCCAGCCGGTGTTGCGCGTCGGCGACCTGCTCCCGGTCGGCCAGATCGCAGGTGATGCCCCACGCCTTGCCCGTGGCCGACAACGTCGACACCGTCTCATCGACCCGTTCCGGGCTACGGCCGATGATCACCGCGCTGCCGCCCGCAGCCACGACATCGACCGCCGTCTGCCGGCCCATGCCGCTGCTTCCTCCGACGACGACCAGCTTGCGCCCGTCGAAGCTGTAAGTCATGACGTTCCTCCGTTCCGTCGGCGCACCGATGCTTGAGAACTGCTGCTTCCCGATGCGTCAGGTGAGTGAATGCGGCGGGCCGGCGTGCGGACGGCCACTGAGCTACAGAGTTGTCGGGGAGCTCCTGCGGCGGGCCCGAGGTTGACACGGGTTAGCTCTCGGGGTGTGCCGGCGGGAAGACCGGTGTATTTCGGTCCTTCGGTGACCGCGGCCCGGTGACCCGCTCTGGCTCATCGCTCGGATCGGCGCAATACTCGACGCGGCCTGCATCCATCCATCCCCGTACCCCGGGGGGTCCACCCGGTGCTATTGGACAGGCGTAGTGAATGCGAGGAACTGGAACGCCTCGTGGCTGACGTTCGCACCGGGCGAAGCCGAGCACTGGTGCTCTCTCGGGAGACGTCGGCATCGGAAAGACTGCCCTGCTCGACTACGCACTCGGCCTGGCCGCAGGTTACCGGACGATCCGCACCGCGGGAGTCGAGGCCGAGCGCGAACTTGCCTACGCGGCGTTGCATCAGCTGTGTGTGCCGTTGTTCTCGGATCTGCACGGTCTGCCTCAGCCGCAGCGTGACGCACTGCGCATCGCGTTCGGCCTCGAAGGCGGCAATCCGCCAGATCGGTTCATGGTTGGCCTGGCGGCACTGGGACTGTTTGCGGAGGTCGCACAAGACCGGCCGCTGCTGTTGTTGCTCGATGACGCGCAGTGGCTGGACCGGGCATCGGCGCAGGTTCTCGGGTTCGCGGCCAGACGCCTGGGCTCCGAATCGGTTGGCGTGGTCTTTGCCGCGCGCACAACCCCCGAGCAGCCGAGTTGGCCCGAGCTGGCCGGGCTCGTGGAGGTCCACATCACCGGACTGCCGGATGACCAGGCGCGCGCGTTGCTGGCATCGGCGCATCCCGGGCCGGTCGACGACCGGGTGCTGGACCGGCTCATCGCGGAGTGCCAGGGCAACCCTTTGGCGCTGCTGGAGCTGCCCCGCGGATTCACGCCGGCCGAACTGGCCGGAGGGTTCGGGCTACTCGACGCTGCGGCGTTGCCGAGCCGCATCGAGGAGAGCTTCCGCCGGCAAGTCGCCGCACAGTCGCCGACGATGCGGCAGGTGTTGCTCGTCGCGGCCGCGGAGCCGGTCGGCGATCCGGTGCTGGTCTGGCGTGCGGTAGACGGCCTCGGCCTCAGCCCGGACATCGACGTCGCTGACCGAGAAGACGCTGCGGCGTTCGTGAGGTTCGGTGCCCGAGTGACATTTCGACACCCGCTGCTGCGGTCCGCGATTTACCACGCGGCCACGCCGGAGCAGCGGCGGAATGTGCACAGGGTTCTAGCGCAGGTGACCGACCCGGTTGCCGATCCGGACCGCCAGGCGTGGCACCGCGCACAAGCAGCTGCCGGAAGCGACGAGGAGGTGGCGGCCGCGTTGGAACACAGCGCCGGTCGGGCGCAGGCCCGCGGTGGGCCGGCGGCGGCAGCCGCCTTCCTCGAACGGGCAGCGGAACTGACAGCGGACCGCGAACGGCACGGGCAACGGGCGCTGGCCGCAGCCGAGGCCAAGCAGCAGGCCGGTATGACCGACGCCTCGTTGGGATTGCTGGCGGTTGCCAACGCCCGGCTGGTGAGCAAGCTCGACCGCGCTCGCGCGGATCTGCTGCGGGGCCGAATCGCCTTCAGCATGAACCGCGGAGGCGAAACGCCGGCAGTGCTGCTCAAGGCAGCCGCCGCGCTGACACCGCTCGACGTGCGGTTGGCCCGTGACACCTACCTCGAGGCGATACGCGCCGGCTGGTTCGCCGCCCAGTTGGCCAGCGGCGCCAGCCTGCGCCAGATCGCTGAGGCCGCTCGCGCCGCCCCCGCGCCCGTCGAACCGGTCCGGGCGGCCGACCTGTTGCTCGACGGCCTGGCCGTGCGCTACACCGACGGCTACCCGAGCGGCGCTCCGATACTGAAGCAGGCGCTACGTGTGTTCCGCACTCGGGACATGTCCGCCGAGGAGGAACTGCGCTGGAGTTGGTTCGCCGTGACGACAGCGGCGGCGGATCTCTTGGACGATGAGGCCTGGGACGCGCTGGCGACCCGCTTCGTCCGGCTGGCCCGCGACCAGGGCGCGCTCGCCATGCTGCCGATGGCCTTGACCGTCCAGATCATCCTGCAGATCCTGGCCGGTGACCTCGCCGTGGCGCGCGCGCTGCTCGCCGAGCAGACGGCGGTGGCCGAGGGTACCGAAGTCCGGGAACCGGCTTACGCCGCGCAGCTGTTGGCTGCCTGGAAGGGCGACGAGGACCTGGCGGCCAACCTGATCCGCGCGACGACCTCCGAGGTCGAGCAGCGTGGCGAGGGGATCGGCGTGGTCTCCGCGGGGTGGATGGAGGGCGTGCTGTTCAACGGTCTCGGCCAGTACGAGGCCGCTTTCGCAGCCGCGTTTCGCGGGGTGGAATCGTGGCCGGAGCCGGCAATTTCGACCGTGCTGGCACTGGTCGAGCTGGTGACGGCCGCCGCCTACACGGGTCGGCTTCAGGTCGCCGCCGAGGCCGCTGGTCGTCTCGCGGACATAACCCGGGCCAGCGGCACCGATTGGGCGCTCGGCCTGCAGGCACGCTGCGACGCACTCGTCGGCGACACCAGCGACAACGTGGCCGGCGTGCCCGGAATCGGCAAGAAGGGCGCGATCGATCTCGTGACGACATTCGGCAGTCTCGACGCGCTGCTCGAACGCAGCGGCGAGCTCAGGGCCAAGCAGCGCGAGGCGCTGCAAACCCATCGGGCCGAGGCCTTGACCAGCCGCGAGCTCGTGTAGAAGTGCTGCTCGCCGGCCATCAAGAAGACGGTCTCGATGTTCGGCTTGAGATGTCGATTCATCATGGTCATCTGGAACTCGTACTCGAAGTCCTGAACGGCGCGGAGGCCACGGATCAGGACCCCGGCGCCGATCCGATCAGCATAG
>Ga0081455_10004992_pt1 | contig 14675 bp, 11 predicted proteins | sample TabmetS3T2R1_FD_70207 | JGI IMG/M metagenome (GOLD analysis project Ga0081455, IMG submission 70207) | Tabebuia heterophylla rhizosphere microbial communities from the University of Puerto Rico - S3T2R1 | ecosystem: Host-associated > Plants > Roots > Rhizosphere ... | reverse complement strand
GCGCGACCGCGCTCGCCGGTCGGCACGTCGACACTTTGATGCCAGACCAGACCTACTTGCAGCAAGCTCAGCCGTCGACGTTCGGTCATTACGTCTTGTCATTCGTCTACCCCGCCATCCGCGATGCACGTCGACTGCTCGACGAATTCGACGACCTCAACCGCAGCCCCGCCGGCGCCGGGTGTGTCAATGGCACGCGGTTGCTGGACGACCGTACGTATGTCGCAGCCGCCTTGGGGTTCGACGAGGTCATCGAGCACACGCGCGATGCGATGTGGCAGATCGACGGTCTCATCCACGTCCTGGCCAGCGCGGCGAGTTTGCTGTCCACGCAGAGCAAGCTTGCCGAGGATCTTGAAATCTGGTCGAGCAACGAGTTCGACTACGTCTCTCTCGCCGACGGCTACACCCGGTCGAGCATCCTGATGCCGCAAAAGCGCAACCCCTACTCGCTGTCCATCGTGCGCGGCGCTTCAGGGGTTTTGATCGGGCGCCTTACCGGATTTCTGGCTGTTGCCAAGAGCCCCTCGGCGCGCAGTGACAACTTGATCTTCGCCTATGGCGAGGTTCCCCGTGCACTGGATCTGGCGATCCGGGTCACCAGGCTGATGACCGGGGTGGTGGGCACCCTTCAGGTCAATGTGGAGCGGATGGCACACGCGCTCGACGGCGGGTACACCCAGGCAACCGATCTCAGTGAATTCATCGTGCAGACCTGCAACATCGACTATCGCAGCGCGTACGAGATCGTGGGGCGGACGATCCGAGAAGCCAGCACCGAGGGCATTGCCGGCCGGCACATCACAGGAGCGATGCTGGACGAGGCGGCAATCGCCGTGGCAGGGCAGCGATTGGGCCTGGCGGCAACGGATCTGGAGCCGGCCCTCGACCCGCGTGTGATCATCGAGACGCGTCGCGGGACAGGTGGGGCAGCGCCGGCAGCCGTCGAGTCCATGATCACCCAATGTGACAAGAAGGCCGACGAACTCGCCTCGGCTGTCGAGCAACGAAGAAGTGTGCTGGATCGAACGAAGCGGCAATTGCTCGCGCAAGCCAGGCGCACCGCCAAGCAGGAGGGGGACGCGTAATGGCCGATCCGGACGCTGCAATCGCACTGCCGGATGAGATCGCAGTCGTCAACATCGGCCTGGGTCAGTTCGCCGATGCGGCGCGTGACCAGTCGACCGCAGTCGAGCAGGTGGACTGGCGGATCCCGGCCGGCGGACAGCTCGACCTGGTCGGTGACCTGGAGCGCCTGTACGGGCCGCGGTCCACCGACATCGATGCGGCCAACGCCGAGGTCGTACGTCGGCTTGATGAGTCTGTCCCCTTGCTCGTCGACGTAGCCGCGTCTGGGACAGTCGTGCCCGGGATGTCGGATCGGATGCTGCTGCACTGTGGTCCCGCCATCGAGTGGTCGGAGGTCTGCGACCCGCTACGCCGCTCGATGCGCGCCGCCACAGTCTCCGAGGGCTGGGCAAAGACCGTCGAGGAGGCAGACCGGCTGCTCGCCGACGGTGCCGTGACGCTGGAGCCCGGCTACCGGCACGATGTGGTCCTGCCCATGGCGAGTGCCCTCGGCCCTTCGGCATCGGTATTCGTCGTCGACAACGCCGACGGCGGCACGCGGGCGTTCGCCCCGATCAACCAGGGACCGGGAGAGACCGCCTGGTTCGGGTGCGAAACGCCGTCAGCGATCGCCCGGCTGGACTTTCTCCGCGATGTCACGGCACCGGCGCTGAGGCAGATCGTCGAGTCGGCTGGCCCGATCGACCTCTTCAGACTCGCCGCCCAAGGGGTGCAGATCGGCGACGACGTCCACATGCGGACCCAGGCCACCACTAACTTGTTGGTCCGCAACTTGCTGCCGCAGATCGTGGGTCTGCCAGATGACGGGCGAGTCGCGCTTGCGGAATTTCTGTCCGCCAACCACCTTTTCTTCCTCAACCTGGCGATGGCAGCTGCGAAGTCCACAGCGATGTGGGCGGAAAAGGTCGAGGGAGCGAGCATCGTCACCATGATGTGCCGCAACGGCACGTCCTACGGCATCCGGCTGGCCGGCGCGGAGGAGGTCTTCATCGCAGCGGCGCCCGCGGTCGAGCAAGCCATGTACTACCCGGACTACGGTCCGGAGACGAGCGCTCCCGACATCGGGGACAGCGCCATCCTCGAGCTCGTGGGCCTCGGCGGCGCGGCCGCGGCCGGCTCTCCCGCTGTCGCCGGATTCCTCCCGGGCGGACTGGCTGAGGCGGCATCGATGACGGAACAGATGACCTCGATCTGTACGCAGGAGAGCAGCCGGTTCAAGCTGCCTGCATGGAACTACCGCGGCACTCCACTCGGTGTGGACGTGCGCCGCGTGGTGGAGCTGAATACCACCCCGAAGGTGACGACCGGGATCCTGCACGTGAGTTCGGGTGTCGGCCAGATCGGTGCCGGGGTGGCGGCTGCACCGATCGAGTGCTTTCGGTCCGCTGTCCGCAGTCTGGCTGCACGATGACTGTAGCTGTTCGGAGGAGGTAGAGATGGCCGAGCGGACCGTACGCACCCGCTGGGACAGTGGGCTCCGGGCGGTGACGCAGGCGGGAGACTTCGAGGTCGTCGTTGATGAGCCGGAGAGGTCCGGTGGGACTAACACCGGGCCACAGCCGACCGATCTCCTGCTGGTCTCGGTCAGTTCCTGCATCGCCCTTGCACTTGCGTGGGTGGCCCGCAGGCGCGGCGTCGATCTAGGAGGGCTTGATGTGACGGCTGTCGGTCGATACGCCGGTCTGAAGTTCGGCCAGATCACGGTGACGATCTCCTCGGATAGCCCGCGGTCGGTTGTGGAAGAGCTGCTGCCAGAAGCGAAGCGGGTCTGTTATGTGTCCAACACACTGCAGAACCAGCCTGAGTTCACTGTCGAAGTGACGTAGCTGATGGCGTCCTTGTTGCTGTCTGCTCGGCTGGCCGCGGCCGGCCCGGCGCGGGTCCGCGACTTGATCAACGGCCCGGTCCAACCCGCTGCTGTCCTGGGTCGGTTTGCGACTGCGCTGTACCTGCGGTTGGTGGGTGGAGAGGTCATCGCACTGCTCAGCTCAGATGCTGTTCGTCTGCCGATTGGGCTGATCTTGCCGATGACAAGCCGCGAACTCCCGCTCAGCTGCCTGAGCGGGACCGTCATGGTTGGCTCGCGTGCGGTGCACATCGGCAGCTGGAGGTGCAGCGTCTCGCGGCTGGTCTCCCCCCTGGCACCTACTGGCCTGACGCCGGAGCGCCATGCCTGCGCGCACCTCCGGCAGGGGCTGGCCCTCAATCAGTCCAACCCTGAGCTACGCCTTCCTGATGCGCTGCTGGACCGCGTGCACTCCCCGGGGGTGGCCGCCGACCTCGTCCGGCGACTGCTTGGAGTCGGGCCCGGGCTGACCCCAGCCGGTGATGATGTACTTGCTGGGCTCCTCGTCGGGTTATGGTCCTTCGACCAGCGGGCCGAGTCTCTGCAACGAGCGGTGCTGGCCAGCCTGGCGGGCACGACTGATCTGTCGGCCGCCCTGCTGCGATGCGCGGCTCGCGGGGAATCGATCCCCCAGGTAAGCCTGATGCTGCGAGCCATGTCTACGAGCGCATGGCAGGGTCGGCTGGACGACGCGCTGGACGACCTCGTACGCATCGGGCACACGTCGGGAACGGCGTTGGCAACCGGCGTGTTGGCCGCCGCCACCGTGGCTGGGAGGCGATGAGCCGCCCGGGTTCGTTGGTCCGGGCCTTTCGCGGTTGACAACTGTGGGATCGATACCGCACAATTTACCGAAACCGATTCGGTTTTGGTTTAACTCATACGTAGCAGCCTCAGAAGGTGACCTCGATGACCTCCACCGCTTTACCCGAAGCCCCGCCGGCCCCTGAACACCTCAAGACCAACGCCCTTGGTGCGACGAGCATCGCCTTCCTGGTGATCGCCGCTGCTGCACCGCTGACCGTGATGGCCGGGGTCGGGCCTCTGGCAATCATGATCGGAGGCATCGGCGCGCCAGTCGGTTATCTCGCCGCCGGCGCGGTGCTGGCGATCTTCGCCGTTGGATTCATGGCCATGACCAAGCACACCGGCGGCGCCGGCGCGTTCTACTCCTATATCACCCTTGGCCTTGGTCGTCGGCTTGGCATGGGTGCCGGCATCCTGGCCGTCGTCGCATACAACGCCCTGCAGATCGGGGTCTACGGACTGCTCGGCCAGCAGGTGTCCGACGCGTTCGGCACTCTGGCCGGCATTCATCTGCCGTGGTGGCTTTTCGTGTTCGTCGCGATCGTCCTGGTCTGGTTGATCGGCCGGCGCGGCATCGACGTTGGCGCCAAGGTCCTCGGGGTGCTGCTGATCGCCGAGACTGCGATCCTGGCCCTGCTCGTGGTGGCGGTCATCGTCCAGGGTGGTGCGAACGGGCTCAGCGGCGCGTCGTTCACCCCTTCGGCAGTGTTCGCGCCGGGCATGTTCGGCGTCCTGGCCTTCGCGTTCGCCGCGTTCATGGGCTTCGAGTCGACCGCGCTCTACCGCCCGGAATCCCGCGACCCGGAGCGCACGATTCCGCGGGCGACCTACGGCGCGGTGATCTTCATGGCGCTGTTCTACTGCCTCGTCGTCTGGGCGGTCATCCAGGCGTACGGTAACCAGGGCGTGATCGAGGCTGCGAACAACGACCCGGCCACCTTGTTCTTCGTCGCTATCGAGCAATACGTCGGGGCCTGGGCCAGCGACGCCATGTATGTCCTGATCATTACGAGCGTGTTCGCCTCCCAGATCGCGTTTCACAACGCGATCAACCGCTACACCTTCACCCTCGCCCGCGACGGCCTGCTCCCGGCCAAGCTCGCGCATAGCCACCCGAAGTTCGGTTCGCCGTCGTTCGCCGGCGCAATGCAGAGCGTTCTCGCCGTCGTCATCGTCGGCGTGGTCGCACTGCTGGGCCTGGATCCGTACAGCGATCTGCTGCTCAAGGTGAACACCCCGGGCGTGGTCGGCATCATCGGCCTGCAGGCGATCACCTCCGCTGCCGTTGTGGCCTACTTCGTCCGGCGTCGACACAGCGTCAAGGCGCGGCTCGCGGTGATCTGCGCTGCAATTGCGACGGTGCTGCTCGGCCTCGCGGTCACGCTGCTCGTCGCCCACATCAGCCTGCTCACCAACGCGACCGGGCTAACCAACGTGATCTTGGTCGGCATCGTCCCGCTGACCTTGGTCATTGGCTTCGTCGCCGCTGGTGTGCTGAAGCAGCGGCGTCCCGAGGTGTACGCCGGCATCGGCGGAATGCATGCCGAGGACGGCCACCTCCCGCCGGTCGAGCCGACCGACGAGTCTCTGGAACCTGCAAGCTCGGCGAGGGCGGGACGATGAGCACCGCCGAGTTGATCGTGCAGGCCGATCGCGTGCACACCATGGATCCACTCCGACCGACCGCCCAAGCCGTGGCGATCAAGGGCGGGATGATCACCGGCGTCGGAGATCGTACGTCGGCGAGGGCCTGGCGCACCTCGACGACCGAGGTCGTCGAGCTCGGCGATGCGACGGTTACGCCCGGCCTCGTCGACGGCCACATACATCCGGTGCTGGGGCTCGAGCTCGCGCGCGGCTTGGACCTCAGCCACGTGCGATCGGTTCCGCAGCTGATCACCGAGCTCCGCACCCGCGGCACCGGTCCTGGCGACTGGGTGCTCGGCTGGGGACTCGATCCCAACACTTTCGGCACGCACGCGATCACCAATGCCCCGTTGGTCGAGGCCCTGGGCGATCGGCCGGCTCTGGTCGTCCTGTTCGATGCCCACTCCGCGATCGCCAGCCCAGCGGCGTTCCGGGCCGCCGGCATCACCGGCGCCCGAAGTTTCGACGGAGCAGCCGAGATCGTCTGCGACGCGGCCGGGAACCCGACCGGCCATCTGGTGGAGCTGCCGGCGTACGAGCTTGTCAGGGCCGTTGTTCCGACGGAGTCGATCCACGACCGTCGCAAGCGGCTGTTCGACCTGCTCACCGCGATGGCGGCCACCGGACTCACCGCTGGCAACGCGATGGACTTCGACGGTGACGCCGAAGACCTGATCACCGGCCTGGCCGACGAGATCGTCCTCCCCCTCCGGCTCCGATTCGCACCCATGTGCATGCCCGGCGCCACGACCGCCGACCTCGAACACCTTCTGGAGCAACAACGACTCGGCGGCCGTCGCTGGCAGGTCGAGGGCGTCAAGTTCATGATCGACGGCACCATCGACGGCGGCACCGCCTGGCTCGAGGAGCCCGACCACTTCGGCGAATCGACCGCCCCGTTCTGGCCGGAGCCGCAGGCGTACACCGACGCAATCAGACGGCTCGCCGTGGCCGGCGTACCGACTGCGACCCACGCCATCGGCGACGCCGGAATCCGGTATGTCCTCGACGCCCTACGCGAGCTGCCGGCCCACCCAACACGGGTGCCGCACCGGATCGAGCACATCGAGACGGTGCCCACTGAATTGATCCGCCGCTTCCGGGCGCAGAACGTGACCGCGAGCATGCAGCCCACCCATTGCACCCTCTACACGAAGGCCGATCACAGCGACAACTGGTCGCAACGGCTCGGCACCGAACGAGCGAATCGCGCCTTCCGCACCCGTGATCTACGCGCGGCCGGCGCCCGACTGGCGCTCGGCTCGGACTGGCCAGTGGCCCCATTTGACGCCCGCGCAGTCCTGGCCGACGCCCAGTTGCGGCGTCCGCACGGCCGGCCTGACACACCGAGCGTGTTGCCGGACCAGGCACTGACCGCCCAGATGGCGCTGGAAGGCTATACCACCCATGCCGCCGCAGCGGCCGGACTGGAGGCGGTGTCCGGCCAGGTCAAGGAAGGCTTCCGGGCCGACTTGAGCGCCTTCGGACTGGACCCACTCGCTGCCCCTCCGGACGAGTTCGCCGACTCACCGGTGCGGCTCACCGTCGTCGACGGGGCGGTAATGCACCGGTCCGTGGCAGCCTGAGCATTACAGGCGTTGGATCGACTGGAAGGAGGGTAGTAGCCGTGGCCCGCCCACACCAGCCGATTCTGTCGCGGGAGTTGATCATGACCGCGGCACTGGAGCTAGTCGACAAAGACGGCCGCTTCACCGTGCCCGAGCTCGCCCACAAGCTCGGTGTGAGTGTGTCATCGCTCTACCACCACGTCGGCGGTCGCGCCGACATCGTCGAGGGCATCCGCGGGCTGCTGACCCGACCACTGACTGAGGTTGCGCCAGCGGATGACTGGCAGGAGGCCGTACGACGATGGGCCAACGCGTACCGCGACGGATTCGCCGCGCATCCCGCCGCGATCCCGATGCTTGTCAGCCAGACAGTCAGCAACCCGGTGACGCTCGCTCAATACGACAGGCTGGCCGAGATCCTCGAGGACCAGGCCGGCCTCACTGGCGACGACCTGCTCGTCGCGATCACGATGCTGGACAACCTGTGTCTGGGCGCCGCGCTCGATCTGGCGGCTCCACCGGAAATATGGAGTGCCGACAACCGGGATACTGCCCTGACCCGGGCGCTCGCCGCTGCGCCTGATCCGGACCGCGACCGTTCCCGGCGAGCCTTCGAGCGTCAGCTCGAGGTGATCATCGCCAGCCTCGCCCGTCAACTCGTGCGCGACTGAGATCAGTACCTGGCCCCGGTCGACATCATGGGAGCACAGTCAAGGCTTGGCGTAGCACGTCGAGACTTCGCTCCCAGGCTGCGGCCTCTTGCTCGTCCATCCTCGGGCGAAGTGGCTTGCCCGCACCCTCCGGACCGAGCACGCACGGCAGGCTGGCGCACAGCCGATCGGCGACCCGGACTGAAACGGGAACGATTCGCCCGTGATCGCGGACGATGCAGCGCACCAAAACCGCAACGGCAAGTCCGATGGCGTCCCACGTCGAGCCCTTGAGTTCGCGTACTCGATATGCAGCGGTGCGTACCGTCTCGGCAATCGCTGCCAGCCGCTCAGCGGACAAGTCGATGCCGGTCTGCTGAGCGAACTCATCCAGTGTCAGGCCGGCGATTGTTGCCGAGCTGTATAGCAGCACAGCCGAGTCGCCGTGCTCGCCTACGACCCATGCGTGTACCGCACCCGGATTCACGCGGCAGATCGAGGAAAGCTCACCGCGAAGCCGCCACGTGTCGAGCGACGTGCCGGAGCCGATCACATCGACCATACGTCCCGCCCAGCGTCGGGTGAGGTACTCGGTGAGAACATCGAGCGGACTCGTCGCCACGAGACAGACCCGGGGAAGTCCACCCACTTCGACATGCTCGGCCACCTCCTCGCAGGCAGTGAGATTCGCGCGCGCCAGGTCGAGGCGAGTCTGACCCGAAGAGGTGTGACTACCGAACGCCATAACGAGGACATCCTCTGGTTCGATGCCAGTCAGGGGCCGCCCGCGAATCTCGCACGGCCGGAGCATGGGCAACGCATGACTGAGATCGAGAGCCTCCCCTTGGGCGTAACTCTCGGTCCGGTCATAGATCGTCAATCGGGTGACGAGGCCGTCACGAACGATTGCCCGCGCACATGACGCCCCGACGCGGCCTGCACCGATAACCCCAACAGTCGTCATGACTCGAGAACGTGTGAACGAGTAGAGCTAATTCCGGTCATCACCACCTGTCGCCGTGAGCGACAGATCGTCTCGTCTGGTCCGCCACACCATCAGCCGCCGCGGCAATTCGGGACGGTAGAGGAGTGAGAGACCAGGCAGCAGCGCCGCGGCTCCGAGTACCAGGAGCGCCACCCCCGCCAAGGTCCATCCGGCGAGCAAGGCTGCAACGCTGGCTAGCAGTGTCGCGACTGCGGACAGCAGGAATGGAACCCCCATCAGCGTCCGTCCAGCCAGCAAGGCCGCCGCACCACCCAGCAGGAGGGCAATGCCGAAAAGCAAAAACGCGACCCCCATCAGCGTCCATCCGGCGAGCAAGGCCGCAATCCCGCTCAGCGGGGCTGCGACCGCACCAAGCAGAAACGGGATCGGATCCCGTAATCGTCTGTCCAGCAGGAACGCGACCCCGAGTAGCAGGGCCGTGGCCGGGCCCAGCAGCAGTGCGACTCCCGCCAGGGTCCATCCGTCCAGCAAAGCCGCAGCACCACCCAACAGAGCCGCGGCCCCGAAGAGCAGAAGCGGGACTCCCACCAGGTGCCATCTGTCCAGCAGGAACGAGACACCGAGCAGCAGCGCCGCGACGCCGAGCAGCACGAACGCAACCCTGACCACCAGGCCCCCGACCGTGTCCAGGGTCAACGTATCCGGCGGATTCGCGATCCCGAGCACCAAGAAAGCCGACCCCGCGAGCAAACAAGCTGTCCCCATGGCGACATGGTCCAGGTCTGCGCGACTTCGGAGCGTGGACCACATGACCATTACCCCGGCCTCCCAGAGGTATGCCAGGGACAAGATCATTACGGCAAGGGGCCAGCCAGTGACTGATCCCCACACCGTGACGGCCAGGTAGCCGATCAGCGCGAGCAAAGCCATGCGCCGAGCCCGCGTTGTGCCATAACGCTCCCGCCGCAAAAGACCAGAACTCGGCACAGCGACCAACAGCGCCGCAACAAAGACTGCCGGCGGAAGCCAGGCCCACTTCTGCGCCACGACCGAACTGCTGACCAGAGTGACTCCCACTGCGAGCACGACGACCCCGACGAACCACTTGATCAAACGATCTGGGTGGGGGGCGGGCACACCCGCATAACTCTGCTCAGGCATACATGCTCAGTCTGAGGCAAACTGGCAGATCCACAGGAGAGGCGCGGGTTAACTTTGCCCGAACGCGCCCAGTTGGATTGTCGTTCCCAGCCGATTCCGGGACGACCTCGCACTCGCCAATCTTTTCGTTCGCGAGGCGGAAGTAGTCGACGGATATCTACAGTCCGGACGAACTCCTCTTGGAAATATGGAAAGTTGATCTTGTGGCAAGTGTTGGATTCGCCCAGGGCTTGGTCCGATCAGACGAAGTGGATCAGCGACGCGTGTCCCACGAGCCACACCAGACGTTGTCGTTGTGTGTGCCGAGAAAAGGGCTTCGGCCGACCAGCTTCGCCACCAGCGACCTGATCACTTCGGGTGTGGGGTTGTGTGCGTTGATCGCCGTCTTGACCATCGGGACATCGATGAGGTGGTTGGGCATGTTGAGAGACACGAAGACAGTAGGCACCTCGGCGGCGTACCACGGCATCTCCGGGGCCATCGGCATCGACCACGTGATCCGCAGCGCACCTTGTTGCGCGAAGTCGGACACATTGGCCAAGATCAACGCGGCGTCGTAGCGGTCCGTGTAGTGCTCAGTCTCGGCGGAGATGAAGGACTGCATATCGAGATCGTGGCCCTCGGCGGCGGCCAGCTCTTGAGCGGTTCGGTAGACGCTGACCTCGAAGCCGGCGGCCGTCAGCTCATCGACCGCCACCCGTTTGAACTCGGGAACGACTCCGGTGAAGTCAGGTGCGCTCTCCAGACAATAGAGCCGGATCCGTCGATGGCGCACTGGATCGAGCGGCAACGTACCAGCCGTGTCTTTGAGCAGCGCTATGGTCTGGTCGGCGATCCGGGCGGTGATGTCGTGGTGCTCCGCCGAGCCGATCACCTCCAACTCCTCGACCGGTGGAACAAGGTCGTCGGCGGGTCTGCGGTGCAACCCGAGTTTGGCTTTAAGACCGAGGATCCTCATCAGCGCATCCTCGAGCCGTTCGGCGCTGATCTCTCCAGATTCGACAGCGGCACGAACGAAGCCGAAGTCCTCGTCGTGATTGCGGAAAAACAAGATCATGTCGCAGCCCGAAGTGATCGCCCGCACCATCTGACGCTCCCGCGGCAGCGCCGATGTGAGCCCAACCATGAGCGACGCGTCGGTCAGGACAACCCCGTTGAAACCAAGATCATCGCGCAGCAGATCCGTCAGCAGCTCGGGCGCAACCGTGGCCGGCAAGATATCTGCGTCAGAGATTCCCGGACGAAGGTGCCGGGAGTACTCGGGCAGCATGATGTGGCCGACCATGATCGACTCGATGCCGGCGCCGATCCCCCACTCCCAGATCTTGCGGTAAGTAGCGTCCCACTCCTCCACCGAACAGTCGTTGTAGGACGTCACGACGTGCTGGTCACGCTCGTCGCGTCCGTCGCCGGGGAAGTGCTTCATGCACAGGGCCATCGGCCGATCGCCCGCGCCTTCGCGGACCCCACGGCAGTAAGCGTCGGCGTACTTGATCACCGTCTGGTGATTGTCACCGAAAGCGCGAGTGGCGATCACGGTGTTGCGCCAGTTGTGATGGATATCCACGATCGGGGTGAAAGCCCAGTTGCAGCCCAGGGCCCGCGATTCCCGACCGCCGACGAGTCCCATTTCACGGGCGGCATCGGTGTCGGGGGTGGACGCGGTCTGCAACGGTGTGGCGACGTGCGTCCCGTCGGCACAGGCGCCGTTACCGCCGGCCTCAATGTTCGACGCCACCAGTAACGGCACCTTCGACCGAGTCTGGGCGTGCCGGATGTGGGCCTGGATGCTTGTCGAGTCGGTGTGGTTATAGCGCATTCCACCGGGGTGATAGCCGTCGACGATTTGATTGACGAAATCTTCGTCGAATCGGTTATTGAGGTTGACGAACAGCTGGCCGACCTTTTCGTCGACGCTCATGGAGTCAATCGTGGTGCGGACCCAGGCGATGGCCTCTTCGTCCAGCTCGTACGGTGTGACGGTCAGATCTGGCTTACTCATTCAAGCTCCTGGGTGGGGTTGCGGCGGTGGCTCACCTGATCATGGCATCCGCCCGACTCCTCCCCGTCAGTGGGAACCGGCGCGAACCCGTCGGGTCGGCCTCACACCTTGTGGTCGGGGGCGCGAAGGCGTGGGCAGTCCTCCTCCTGGGCGTGTTGATTGCCAGGCACCCAGGCACGTCCACACGTTGCCAGTTGTTGCCAGCCGGCGAGGTCGTCGATTTCGTTAGGCAAGTTGGCAATTGCTGGCAACATATTGCACATTCCGGCGCGCTGCTGGCTGAATTGGGACTGACCATTCAGCCGACGCCGATCACGAACGGAGATCCGTCCCATGGCAGTCGTGAGCCCGGTCGCCACCCAGGCGACCGTCCCGAAGAAGCTCACCTGGCGCAACTACTCCGGTTACGCCGCGGGTGATGCCGCGAACAACCTCGCCTTTGCGATGGCGTCGTCGTTTCTCCTCTTGTACTACACGAATGTCGTCGGCCTAGCGGCTGCGGCTATCGGCACGATGTTCTTGGTCATCCGGTTCTGGGACGCCGTAGCAGACCTCGTGGTCGGCCGCCTCGTTGACGCCAAGAAACCGGGCAGATTGGGCAAGTTCCGGCCATTCATCCTCTGGTTTTCGTTGCCGCTGCTGCTGTCCAGCATGGTGATGTTCTCGGCGAACATCTTCTTCCCGGGCATGAGCGCCGGCCAGGGTCTGTTGTACGCCTATATCACCTACACCGTGATGGGCACGCTGTACAGCCTGGTGAACATCCCGTATGGCTCGATCGCCCCGGCAATGACCCAAGTACCTACTGAACGCGCCACTCTCGCTAGCTGGCGAGTATGGGGTTCCAACATCACGATCCTGATGCTGTCCTTTGTGGTGGCACCGCAGATCAAGCAGTTCACCGGTGACCCGGGCGGCCTGCAGCGCTCGCTGTTCATCACCACAGCGATCTTCGTCGTGGTCGGTATGGCCCTCTACCTCTACACGGTCGCCAGTGTCAAGGAACAGGTCATCCGCGAAGTGGCCGCTCCCAGCCTTAAGGAAAGCGTCAACACCCTAGTCAGGAACAAGCCCCTGATCTGGCTGTGCCTCGGCAGCCTCGCCTTCCTCACCGGTCTCACGGCCTTAGGCACCTTAGCTGCCTACTACGCGCTCTATGTCATCGGCGACGCTCAGTACATCGCCTGGAACGCGGTAGCGCAGGCCGTCGGCACCTTCGCGGTCGCGGCCTTCATTCCAGCGATCGTGCGGCGCCTGGGCAAAAAGAGGGGGTACATCGTGCTCGGGCTGGTGGGAGTGGTCGCTGGCGTCGTCCTCGCTTTCGCCCCGCCTTCCGTCCCGCTGATCGCGGTATTCGGCTTCTTCCTGGCGGGCATCGGATTGGGTGGCGTCAACACTCTCATGTGGGCGCTGGAGGCCGACACGGTTGAGTACGGCGAGTGGAAGACGAATATTCGCACCGAAGGCACCACGTACGCGTTGTTCTCCTTCACCCGGAAGATGGGCCAGGCCCTTGGTGGGGCCGCCGGTGCCTATGCCCTCGGGATTGTGGCCTTCAACTCCAAGTTGGCCAAGGACGGCGCTCCGCAGACACCAGAGACCGTCGCTGGCATCCAGCTCTGGACCGGTGGCCTCGTGGCCGCGTTCATCCTGCTGTCGCTGCTGATCATGTGGTTCTATCCACTCACCGACAAGGTGTTCCGCGAGATCGTTCGCGAGATCGCCGCCCGCCGCGCCGAGCGCTCGCTGACTGAGTCGGTCGGCTCGGAGCAAGGTCAATAGGAGGCTGGGATGACCGATACCAGTTCAAGGGCAGGGCAGCCGTCGACGGTTGTCGTGACCCTGTTCGAGTCTTACGGGTCGGGGGCAGGCTACGTCAGCGAAAAGGTGGCTCAGTTGCTCGGAGTTCCCTTGCACCCCCAGGCGTTCTCATCAGAGGAGATCGAGGACGCCATGAGCAGGCGCGAGAGCGAAGGGGTACTTACCCGCGTTTTCGGTGCCATGGGCGGGCCATACGCCTCGTACGCGGGCTTGGAAGGGCCGGGCGTGGCACTGGCGCAGCGTGACAATTACGAGGTCGTGATGCAGAACACTCGCTTTGTCCAAGAGGCGGCGCGTCAAGGCGGGGTCATCGTGGGTCGCAACGGTGCCTTCATCTTGGCCAAATGGCCGGGAGCGCTCCACGTCAGGTTGGACGGGCCGGTCGAGCAGAGGATCGCCCGCGCCGCAGAGGAAAGCGGAATTGACCTGGAACGAGCCGCCAAACGCCAAAAGCGCGAGGACCAGGTCCGCGCCGACATCTCCATCGAGCTTTACGGCTGGGATCCGCGCGAGCTGGATCGGTACGACCTGGTGGTGAATACGGGAACCATGGACCTGGACACCTGCGCCGACATCATCGTCCAGGCCGCCCAGGTCAAGGCCGGACGGCAGAGGGCGGCGTCGTAAGGAAGGCCGAAGAGATTCTGCTGGACTCCTGTTAATTCCGCTGTTAATTCCGCTGGGGGAACTTGCTTCTCCGCGGATGCGGTGGAGCGATCTGGTATCCCATCCGAGGACGGACCCTGCGCGTCGGCACAATGCGGAGATGGCAACAAGAAGCTGGATCCCGCGTTGACCAGTGCGGATGCCTTGGCGGGAGGCGCCATCGTGCTCGCCGTGCTCGACCTCATCGGGGTGTTCGCGAATGCAATCCTCGGCGGGTCGGTTGCTCGGCGACACCGGTTCGACCCGATCGGCTTCGCCGCGCTGGCCATAGTCTCCGGTCTAGGCGGCGGGATTATCCGTGATGTCCTGCTTCACCGGGGCCCGCCAGTGGCGCTGACCAACCCCGCCTACCTGGTCACCGCCCTCGCGGGTGCCGGCCTGGCCTTCCTCGTGCACTTCGAGCACCGGGCCTGGAAGCTGGTGTTTCCCTATGTCGACGCCTTGGCGCTGGGCTGCTGGGCCGCGGTGGGAG
>Ga0081455_10004991_pt1 | contig 14678 bp, 13 predicted proteins | sample TabmetS3T2R1_FD_70207 | JGI IMG/M metagenome (GOLD analysis project Ga0081455, IMG submission 70207) | Tabebuia heterophylla rhizosphere microbial communities from the University of Puerto Rico - S3T2R1 | ecosystem: Host-associated > Plants > Roots > Rhizosphere ... | reverse complement strand
CGCGTTCGCAGCGCGGTGCTCGGGACGCGTTGCGACGGGCACGGACCTCGATGGCCCTCCGGTCGGCGTTCTTCCCGTGACGGTGGTCGTCACTCGAGAGATGCCGCTGCGAACCGGCGAACCGGTGCGGGGACTCCCACGGGGTTGGTTCGCGGCGGCTGGGTAAGGTCGTCCGCATGGATCCCGAGGGCAAGATCCCGGTCGAGCTCGAGGGCGTCCCGGAGACGGCGCTGTGGACGCTGTACGAACGCGCCGGCGAGGCTCGCCGCCCCGACTCCGTGATCGACGACCCGAGGGCGATCGAACTCGTCGATCGCATCGCGTACCCGTTCGAGCAGCGCTTCGGCAGGGCGGACGGTGCGCGCGCGGAATGGCAGGCCCTCCGCGCCACGACGTTCGACCGCGAGATCCGCCGCTTCCTGGCTGACCACCCAGACGGAACCGTCGTGGCGCTCGGAGAGGGCTTCGAGACGCAGTTCTGGCGCGTGGACAACGGTCGGGTGACGTGGCTGACGGTGGACCTCCCGGAGATCGTCGAGCTCCGCCGCCGGCTGATGCCCGACGACGACCGCCGTCGATCCATCCCGCGCTCCGCCACGGACCCGCGCTGGTTCGACGAGGTGCCCGACGAGCACGGTGTGGTGGTCACCGCGCAGGGGCTGCTGATGTACCTGCAGCCCGCCGAGGTCTCCGCGATCATCGAGACGTGTGCGCGACGCTTCCCGACCGGGTCGTTGATCTTCGACGCCGTGCCGGGATGGTTCGATCGGGCCCGAGCGCTGCAATCTCGCGCGGCGGGCTCGCGTGGCTTCGCGATCCCGCCCGTCCCGTGGACGGTCGACGCCAGGTCGATCCGGCAGATCGCGTCATCCCCGCGGATCGCCCATCTCCGACGTCTGACGCCGCCACGGGGTCGAGGGCTCCTCAACGGCGTGGTCGTCCCCGTGATGCAGCGCGCCGCGGCGATCCGGTGGCAGTTCCTCTCCATCTGGATCGCCCGGTTCCGCGAACCGCCGGCGGATCCAGGGCGACCCTCACCCGCGGTCAGGTCGGGGGGGTGAGGGTCGGCGCCGTCGTGATCACGGCGGTCCTCCTCGACGAACCCCCTCGGTGGATGGGGACCGTCCCACCGTCGGCGCCGCGACCATTCAATCCCCTTCCGCAGGATCCCGCAATGGGTGAAGTGCCTACCGCAGCTCCATGAACCCGGCTCGTTCACAGGCGTCGAGCATCACCCGGATGTCGTCGTACGACGAGGGACCCACGGGTTCGAACCGCTCGATCAAACCCGCCGAGAGCACGTCGCGGATCTCGGGATCGTCCGTCATCGTGAGCAGCGCCCGACGGACCTCCTCGCGTAGCTCGGTGGGCACCCGTCGGGACACCGCCACCGGTTGGATCGTGGAGGGGCCGAGCTCTTCGATCACGCGGAGCTGGCCGGCGAGGTCCGGATCCGCCCGGACCTCGATCGCAAGCACCTGGGAGTCGATCGCCGAGGCGTCCACCTCGCCGTTGGCTACCATCCGGACCGCTCGGTCGTGGAACCCGGCTTCCACGACCTCCCCGAAGAATCCCGAGGTCTCCCCCATCGTGACCATGTGGTACCGAGTGATGCCGTAGCCGGAGTGGGACAGGGGTTCGTTGTACGCCCACGACCGCCCGCGGAGATCGAGGAACGACCGGAACGGACTGTCGCTCCGCACGATGACGTCGGAGAAGTAGATCGGGCGCCCGGCGTACCGCTCCCCGAGCAGGACGGGCGCCGCGACGGGGATCGCGACGTCGAGCCGCTGCCGCTCGAACATGACGTAGGGCAGGCTGCACACGAAGCAGACCTCGTGCTCGTCGCGCTCGCAGCTGTCGTAGGTGGCTTCGACGACGAGCTCGGTGGCGATGCCCACCCGTCGCCCGACCTCCAGCGCGATCGTCTCGTAGACGCCCAGCAGGCTCGGCGCCAGGTACGTGGCGAAGCTGAGGTGGTCCAGAGGACGACTCCCGGTGCGGCGGTCGGCGCTCACTGTACGCCCGCGCGGCGGGAGCACAACCCCGCTTCCGCCGAGCGACGATATGGTGCCCGTGCCGAGAACACGGGGAGGTGCTGGCGCCGATGGTGGAACGCATCGACGTCGCCGTGATCGGTGGTGGTCAGGCCGGACTCGCCACCAGCTTCGAGCTCTCGCGTGCCGGGATCGACCACCTGGTCCTGGAACGCGATCGGGTCGGCAGCTCGTGGCGCGGTCGCTGGGACAGCTTCTGCCTCGTCACGCCGAACTGGACCGTCCGGCTCCCCGGCGGTGCCTACGAGGGTGACGACCCCGATGGCTATCTGCTGCGGGACGACATCGTGGGCCACCTGGAGCGCTACGCGCGATCGTTCCATGCCCCTGTCCGGGAGGGCGTCCTCGTGACGTCGCTCCGTCCATCCGACGATGACGCGTTCGCGATCGAGACGTCCGACGGCGAGATCCGTTCGAAGGCGGTGGTCGTGAGCACCGGCGCCTACCCACGGCCGCATCGTCCCCGGGGCGCAGAGACGCTCCCGGCGGATCTCACCCAGCTCGACGCACAGACCTATCGCAACCCCGGCTCCATCCCGTCGGGTCGGGTACTCGTGATCGGCAGCGGGCAGACCGGGTGCCAGATCGCGGACGAGGTCCGCTCGTCAGGCCGAGAGGTCGTGCTGGCGTGTGGGCGGGCCCCGTGGGTTCCCCGGAGGATCGGCGAGTACGACGCGGTCTGGTGGGCCGCCGAGACAGGCTACCTGGATCAGCCCGTGACGGCGCTGCCCGAACCGGAGGCGAGGCTCGCGGCCAATCTCCAGGCCACGGGCCGTGCGGGCGGATACGACCTCCACTACCGGACGCTCCGGGCCTCGGGCGTCACCCTCGTCGGACACTTCCTGGGAGCGGAGGGATGGCGGGCGCGGTTCGCTCCGGACCTCGCCGACTGCGTGGCGTGGGGCGATGAGCGGTTGCGGCAGACGATGGAACTCGTCCGGAACCTGGTCGATGAGCGCGGGATGCCGATGCCCGAGGTTCCCGAGCCACCACCGTTCGATCCCGCGGCGCCCGAGGACATGGATCTGAGCGACGTCGGCGCCGTGATCTTCGCTGGCGGCTACCGGCCCGACTACGGCTGGATCGAGGTCCCGGGCGCCTTCGACGCGCTCGGGTTCCCGCTCCACGTCGAGGGCATCAGCACGGTCGCGCGGAACCTCGGGTTCGTCGGCGTGCATTTCCTCCGGAAGCGGAAGTCGTCGTTGTTCTACGGCGTCGGCGAAGACGCGGCGATCGTGGTTGGGCAGATCGCAGCGCGCCTGGGCGCGCCGACCCGATAAAGACAGAGCGAGGGACGGACTTCCGAGCGCTTCTCAGCAACGTGCGTGAGCAGACGTTCTCCCGGGTACTCAATGATCGATGAACGCATCCAACTGGGAGGGATCATGAAGATCTCACGAGGAAGTCTCTGCGCGATGGTGGTGACCGCGATCCTCGTCTCGTTGATCGTGGCCCCATCGGCCAGCGGTGCCTCGGCGAACTGGCCCGCGTACATGTTCAACGAGGGCCATTCGTCCTTCAACGCGGCGGCGACCGCGATCACGCCGTCGAACGCTGCCAGCCTCACGCTCTATTGGCGGTGGAAGGCCGATCCCCCGACGATGACCGGTCAGCCGCCCGCAGGCTTCTTCGCCACCCCCGCCGTCGATGGCGGGCGGGTCTACATCGGCGCGAACACCGGCGTGTTCTACGCGTTGAACCTTGCGACCAAGACGGTCGTGTGGAAACGGTTCCTCGGGTTCATCCCCCACTACACGTGCGGCAAGCGCGGGATCACCTCATCTGCCACGGTCGCGCCCGACGCAAGCCGTGGCGGCCAGCTCACCGTCTACGTGGCGGGGGGCGACGGCTACCTGTACGCCTTGCGCGCCTCTGACGGCGCCGTGGTCTGGCGGTCCGTGGTGGGCCTCCATTCACCGAACACGAACGACTACTACAACTGGTCCTCGCCCGCCGTCTCGAACGGTCGCGTCTACATCGGTCTGACGTCGCAGTGCGACAATCCGCTGGTTCGTGGCGGAGCCATCGGCTATCAGCAGAGCACCGGGGCTCGGATCGGGACGTACTACGCCATGGCCCCGACTCGCCGCGGCGGCGGCGTGTGGAGCAGCCCGGCGGTGAACGCCCAGAACCAGGTGTTCGTGACGACGGGCACGGGCAGGCTCGACGACGCCGAATCCATCGTGCGGATCGACGGGCCGACGATGACCCGCCAAGAGGCATGGAAGGTTCCCGATAACGAAGCGATCGCCGACTCCGATTTCGGAGCCTCACCCACCCTGTTCGATGCCGTACTCCAAGGCGTGTCGACTCCTATGGTGGGCGCCTGCAACAAGAACGGGATCTTCTACGCCATGAGGCAGACTCAGATCGCCGCGGGACCGGTCTGGCGGTACCAGGCAGCCGACCCGAGTCGGTTCGGTGAGACGTCATGCCTCGCCGCCGGGATCTGGGATGGGACTCGTCTGTTCGTCGCCGGCTCGCCCACGACGATCGGGGGCGTCGACTACGAGGGGGCGGTCCGACGGCTGGATCCGGCGACGGGCGCGCCCATCTGGCAGCGAGGGCTGGCGGGGGTGATCCTCGGCACCCCGACGCTCGACGGGGCCGGCGTCATCGCCGCCGGGACCTACGATTCCGACGGCACGAACTCCGTGTATCTCCTCAACGCGTCCAACGGCAACATCCTTCGCGAGATCCCGATGGGGAACACGCGGGTCTTCTCGCAGCCGGTCTTCGCCGACACCTATCTGCTCGTCGGGAGAACCGGTGGCGCAGGCTTGATGATCTACACGCCCTGAGTCGGCAGCGGGGCGAAGGTACGGGACACCTTCCAAGAACTAGTGGTTGTCCTCGCTCGCTCGCGCGTTGGGCGGCACGTCGAAGAGCTGCCAGCTGCCCTCGAGCCCCTTCAACGTGCGAGAACCGACGTCCACGAACTCGATGCCGGAGCCCGCCACCAGGTCGTGGACGGTGCTCGAGACGAGCACCTGCGACGGCTCGGCCTGTCCGAGGACCCGGGAGGCGATGTGGACCCCGAGCCCCGTCACGTCGCGGCGCTCGAGCTCGACTTCCCCTGCGTGCATACCGATGCGCACCTCGAGTCCCTCGACGCGGATCTCGGTTCGGAACGAGTCCGCGAATCGGATCGCCTCGTGCGGCGATTCGAACACCGCGAGCTGCCCGTCACCGATGTGTTTCACCACGCGGCCGCGGTTCTGCTTGGCGATCTCCTCCGCGAGCCGATCGTGCCGACCGATGAGCTGCCTCCACCGCCGATCCCCGATCGCCTGCGCCTGCTCGGTCGACCCGACGATGTCGGTGAACACCACCGTCCGAACGGCCCGGCCGAACCTCCAGCTGGCGGGTCGGGCGGCGTCGACCTCGACGATGGGCTTGTGCGCCCAGACGTACAACCCGTGCGCTCCGAGCACGACGCCCCAGGCGAGCATCAGCCATCCAGGCCAGACGTTCACGAGGGCACGGACATCGATCTCGGCGTCCGCGACGTCCCTCGTGAGCAGCCATCGGCCGACGAGGAAGACCGTGACGGCGGCCACATAGACCGTGGTGTGGATCGCAAGCAAGCGCTTGCGCCGGCGATACTGGAGCGAGGCCGTTCCCGAAGGGGTTCCCATCGCCGGCGTCAACGTCAGGTGGTGTCGGAGGGGGGACTTGAACCCCCACCCCCATTGCTGGGGACTAGGCCCTCAACCTAGCGCGTCTACCGAATTCCGCCACTCCGACGTAATCGTTCGCGATTCTAGCAACGGCCTCCGGGGGGCTGCCCTACGGGTTCCACTTCCAGGCGAGCCAGAACGTGCAGAGGCCGAAGACGATGCCCGACACCACGGTGAGGCGGTCGAGCGTGCGTTCCAGGGCGGTGCCGCCGGAGAGCGACGAGGTGCCGCCGAACATGTCGGACAGGCCGCTGCCTCGCCCCGAGTGCAGCAGGATCGTGAGGATCAGGAACAACGCCGAGATGACGTCGATGACGATGATGACCGTGTTCAGCATGGGTGCGTCTCCGAGGAGCTAGTCGTCGATGGGGGCGATGATAGGGTCCTCGAGCGGGTAGTGACACGCCGCCAGCTGCCCCGGGTACTCCGGGTGGAGCTCCGGGATCTCCTCCTTGCACCGTGGGAACTGCGCCTTCGGGCACCGCGGGTGGAACCGGCAGCCCGACGGGGGATCGATCGGTGAGGGAACGTCCCCCTCCAGGATGATGCGTTGCTTCGCCTTCGCCCGCTCCGGGTCGGCGACCGGCACCGCCGAGAGCAGGGCGCCCGTGTACGGATGCTTCGGCGTGCGGTACAGCGTGTCGCCGTCGGCGATCTCGACGATCTTGCCCAGATACATCACGGCCACGCGGTCGGACACGTGCTTGACGACGGAGAGGTCGTGCGCGATGAACAGGTACGTGAGGTTGAACTCGTTCTGCAGGTCGTCCAGCAGGTTCAGCATCTGCGCCTGGATCGAGACGTCGAGCGCAGACACCGGCTCGTCGCACACGATGAGCTTCGGCCGCAGGGCGAGCGCGCGAGCGACGCCGATCCGCTGACGTTGGCCGCCGGAGAACTCGTGCGGGTATCGGTTGTAGTGCTCGGGGTTCAGCCCAACCTGTTCCATCAGCTGCTGGACCTGGCCCTTGACCTTGTCTCGAGCCACGGTCTTGTGCAGCCGGAACGGAGCCCCGATGATCGTCCCCACGGTCTTGCGGGGGTTCAATGAGGCGTACGGGTCCTGGAAGATCATCTGCATGTCGCGCCGCAGGACGCGCAGCTCGTTCCCGCGCAGCTGCGTGACGTCGCGACCCTCGAACTCGATCGTGCCCGCGGTGGCCTCGTAGAGGCGCATCACGACCCGCGCCAGCGTCGACTTGCCGCACCCCGTCTCGCCGACGAGCCCCACCGTCTCGCCGGGATAGACCTCGAGATCGACGCCGTCGACCGCGTGCACGTCACCGACGTGCCGCTGGAACAGGATCCCCTGGGTGATCGGGAAGTACTTCTTCAACCCCGCGACGCGGACGAGCGGCGTGCGACCATCGGGCCTGGCCGGTTGCTCCCGCTCGGTGACCTCGACGCTCATCTGTGAGCAAGCACCTCTTCCTGCGCGATCCGTTGCTTGTCGGCGAGCGAGAGGTGGCACGCGGATGCGTGGTGCCCGTCCTCCGGAACCAGCTCGGGAACGTCGGTATCGCATGGCTCGAACTTGTATGGGCACCGGGGGTGGAACGCGCACCCGGGCGGCACGTTGATCAGCGACGGCGGGAGGCCCCGGATCGGCACCAATCGCTCGGTCTCCGCCTCGAGGTTCGGGATCGAGCTCAACAAGCCCCACGTGTAGGGGTGGTGGGGCTTGTAGTAGATGTCGTCGGTGTTGCCGAACTCCACCGCCTTGCCCGCATACATCACCTGGATGTTGTCGCAGTGCTCCGCCACCACGCCCAGGTCGTGCGTGATGATGATGACCGCCGCGTTGAACTCGTCCTTCAGCCGGTCGATCAGGTCCAGGATCTGCGCCTGCACGGTGACGTCGAGGGCCGTGGTCGGTTCGTCCGCGATCAGCAGGTCGGGGTTCAGCGCCAGCGCCATGGCGATCATCGCTCGCTGGCGCATCCCGCCCGAGAACTCGTGCGGGAACTGCTTGGCGCGTTCCTCGGGTCGGGGGATGTTGACCTTGGCCAACATGTCGACGGCCTCCGAGAACGCCTCCCGCTTGCTCACCTTCTGGTGTTGCAGGATCGCTTCGGCGATCTGATCGCCGACCTTGTAGAACGGATGCAGCGACGTCATCGGATCCTGGAAGATCATCGAGATCTTCTCGCCCCGGATGTTGCGCATCTCGTCGGACGGCAGCTTCAGCAGATCCTGCCCCTGGAAGATCACCTCGCCGGAGATCCGAGCCTGGGGCGACTCGGTCAACCCCATGACGGTGAGGGAGCTCACGCTCTTGCCAGAGCCGGATTCCCCGACGATGCCCAAGGTCTCGCCGGGGGCGATCTGGAACGACACGCCGTCGACGGCCTTGACGACGCCGTCGTCGGTGTGGAAGTGAACCTTGAGGTCCTTGACCTCGAGCAGTGGTTCCGCCACTACGTGTACCTCACTCTGGGATCCAGGAACGCGTAGGCGACGTCGACGACGAGGTTCATCGTCGCGATGAACAGCGCCCCGAGCACGGTCACGCCCATCACCATCGGGAAGTCCTGCCGATCGATCGACTGGACAGCGAGCTGACCGATCCCGGGGAGCGCGAACAACGTCTCGGTGATGAACGCGCCCCCGAGCAAGATGCCGAAGTCGAGACCGAGCATCGTCACGACAGGGGTGAGCGCGCCGCGCAGCCCGTGCTTGAAGATCACCCGCCTCTCCGAGAGACCCTTCGAACGAGCGGTGCGGATGTAGTCCTCGCTCATCGTCTCGATCAGGTTCCCGCGCACCATCCGGGCGTAGAACGCCGCCGAGGTGAAGGCCAGGGCGATCCAGGGCAGGATGAACTTGCCTTGCGCGATCGACTGCCAGATCGTGGCGTTGATCTCGAGCCCCGACGACGGGGCCCACTGCAGCTTGTACCAGAAGAAGTACAACAGGAGTTGGCCGAGCCAGAAGACGGGCATCGACACCCCGATCAACGCGAACACCATGCCGGCGCGGTCATAGACCGAGCCGCGCTTCACTCCCGAGACGATGCCGATCGGGATCCCCATCATGAGCCAGATGATGGCGGAGCCCGCGGCGAGCGTGATCGTCACCGGGAGGCGCCGGAAGATCTCCTCCCTCACGGGGATGAAACTGCCGTACGAGTAGTAGACATCCTTATCGAGGAACCATCCGGGCCACGGGACGAGCCCTCGTGCGAACCGCGCGTACTGCACGTACAGGGGTTTGTCCAGGCCGAACGCCCTGCGCGCCGCCGCGATCTGCTCGGGGGTGGTCGTCTTCCCCACCGCTCGGCGCGCGGGGTCTCCGGATGGGAGCTTGACGAAGATCAGGAACGTCAGGAGGGACACGACGAATAGGACCAGGATCAGGAACAACACGCGCCTGATCAGGTACCTGCCCATCGTCCTCCTTCCCTTCCTCACCTCGGCCGAGGAGGGGGCCGCGAGCGGCCCCCTCACCCGTCCGATCTGCCCTTCGTTAGGAGGACAGGTTGCCGGTTCCCGACACGGCCATCTGGTCGTAGGCGGCCAATCCGGCGAACTGGTCGAAGGAGTAGTTCGTGACCCGCGCCGAGACCACGTCGACGTTGTTGTCGAACAGGTACGGCACGAACGGCACGACGTTCTCCATCAGATCCTTGTCGAGGTCGGCCCAGCACTGGAACCGAGCTTCGTCGACGGCCTTCCCGCACTCGCTGACCTTGTCGTCAACGCTCGGCACGTCCGTGACGTCGTAGCCCCAGCCCTTCAGCTGGTCGGCCGTTGCCCCCAACAAGTTGTAGTTGCAGCAGCTCTCCCACAGACCGCTCGAGTCGAACAGCGGCCCGCCGAACGTGTAGCCGTCGGCGTAGTCCTTGCCCCACGCCGGGCCGATGCAGAACGTCGAGTGGGCGTTGGCGTCGTCGCACTTGTTGTACATGACGCCCCGCTCCAGCTCCTTGACGTCCAGCGTGATGCCCAGGGGCTTGAGGAACTGCGACATCAGCGCAGCCTGCTTCGGGTACGGGTCCTCCCGGTCGGTGATCGAGAGGATGTTCTCGCACGACGGGTCGTCGCAGACCCCGTCCCCGTTGCTGTCGTACTTCGACTGCTTCATCTCCTCTTGAGCCTTCGCCAGGTCCCCGGCCCCGTTGGTCGTGAGGTACGGGTCGTAGTCCAACAGGATGTTGTTCTCGAGGCTGTCCACGAAGATGTGTCCGGCGAGCTCACCGGTCGTCTCCCCGCCTCGGAGCTGGCGCATCCCCTGCTTGTCGAAGACCCAGTTGATCGCCTTCCGCACGTGGATGTCGTCGAACGGCGGCAGCGCCATGTTGAACGACACGTAGCGCAGCGCGTCGGACGGGAACACGTGCAGCCGGCTCTGCAGGTCCGGATCGGTCGAGTACTTCTTCAGCTGGTCGGGCGGCACGATGCCGTCTACGACGAAGTCGATGTCACCAGCGGCGATCTTGTTGTACAGGTCGTTGTTGTCGCCGCCCATGGCGACCTCGATCGAATCCGCGTAGGCCTTGCGAAGGTCGTCCGTGTCCGCGCTCCACGACGGGTTGCGCACGAGCACGAGCGAGCGGCCCGGGCTGTAGCCCGCCACGGGCTTCTGGTCCGCGGCCGGCTGCGAGAAGTCCATGTCCTCGGAGCCTTGGATCATGTACGGACCCGAGGACACGAGGAACCGGCCGTAGTCCTTGTCGTGGCCTTCGGCCGCGCCGAGCTCGGCGTCACCGTTCGGCGGGATCGGGGCCGTCGCGCCCATCGCGAGCCGGTACCCGAGGTCTCCCGTGGGCTCGGTCAGCGTGAGCTCCAGGGTTTGGTCGTCGACCGCCACCGCGCCCTCGATGTCCTTGGACTTGCCGGCGCCGTAGTCGTCGAAGCCCTTGATCACCGAGTAGTAGAACGAGTAGCCACCCACGTTCGCCTTGGGGTTGGCCTCGCGCTTCAGTGCGGTGATGAAGTCATTGGCCGTGATCTCGACGTCGTCGAACGGCGGCGCGTAGTGGATGCCCGGCTTCAGCTTGAACGTCCACGTCAGGCCGTCGGCCGACACCTCAGGATCAGAGGCGGCGAGGTCCGGGAAGATGTCGGAGCCGCCCTGGTCCGTCGGCACGCCCTGGTACGACATCAACGTGCGCAACATGCAGCAGCGGTAGTACTCCCACGTGACCGCGGAGTACTCCTTCTGCGGGTCGAGCGCGTTGTAGAAGTCGGCGAGCTGCGCGAACTTCAGCGTGCCGCCGCTCAGGTCGCTGCCGCCCGCCGCGGAACTCGGTGAGCTTCCGCCCTCGTTATCGTTGCCACCGCATGCGGCCGCAACGATGCCGAGTACCGCGACGACCGCGACCACTCTGATCGTCCGTTTCAATCTGGACCCCCTCTCTCGTGGTGCACATGCGAACCATTCATCGTGCGATGGTGCGATGCTCAGCCGATCCCATCCGTGAGGCCTCACCCCTCCGCGCGAACGCTCCTCCGGTAGTCGATACGCTCACGCGGAGGTCCTGGGATCGAGGGCATCGCGAAGCCCGTCCCCGACGAGGTTGAACGCGAGGGTCGTCAGGAACAACGCGATGCCCGGGAAGATCATGAGCCAGGGTGCATACGTGAACGCGTTCGAGGCCTGCGAGAGCATCTGGCCCCACGACGGGGTCGTCTCCGGCACGCCCACGCCCAGGAACGACAGGCCGGCCTCGAACAGGATGTTGCTCGGGATGATCAGCGTCGTGTAGACGATGATCGGGGCGGCAACGTTCGGGAGGATCTCGCGCGCCATGATGCGCCAGTTCGTCGACCCGAGCGATCGAGACGCCTCCACGAATTCCTTCTCGCGGATCGACAGCACCTGCCCCCGGATGATGCGGGAGATGTACGGCCAGCTGAACAGCGCGATGATCAAGCTGATCAGGAACAACCCCGGTTTGAGCAGACCCCCGAGGCACCCCTCGGCCGTGGAACCGCACGCGGAGGCGAGGCCGAGCGCGAGCAGCAGGATCGGGAGCGAGAGCACGACATCGGTCGTGCGGGAGATGAACGTGTCGGTCTTCCCCCGGAAGAAGCCGGCCATCACTCCCAGCGTCACGCCGATCAAGAGCGCCATGCCGGTTGCGACGAAGGCGATATACAACGAGGTCCGCGCTCCGTAGGCGATCCTCACGAACAGATCCCGACCCGCGTCGTCGACACCGAGGAGGTAGCCGGCCACCGCCGTGCATCCCGACGCAGGCTTGATCTCGCCGGTCGGCGTCGTCTCGACCGCCCCGTTCGTCTCCGGACATGGCCACCATGAAGGAGCCCCCGGCAACCCGAAGCTGTCGAGCGCCTGGAGGTTGACGTCGTTCGGGTCGTTGCCGGTCCAACTGGCGAACACGGGTGCGAAGATCGCCAACAGGAGCATCACTACGATGATCACGATGCCGGCGAGCGCCCATCGGTCACGGCGGAACTGCCGCCAAAAGATCTGCCAGGGCGACCGACCGATGTCCTGCTTGGGGATCTCCGGCGGTGCCTCGGGCGGCGCGCCGGTGACCTGCTCGATGTCGAGCTCTTCCTCGGCGTATTGCTCGAGGCCACCCCCGGGGGCGAGCAAGGTGTTCTCGCGGTCCCCGGGTCGACGTCGATCCCTCTCGTCGCTCACCGGCGGCAGATGATAGGCGCGTTCGTGCGCATCCGCAATCCGGCCGTGGCCTGCGCGAACGTCCTGCCAGGGCGGATCCGGGTCAGAACGGGGCAGGAATCCGAAAACGACGCTGAACGCCGCTCAGTCGCGCAGGATCGGCGAGAGCCTCGGCAGGATCTGAGGCCCCATGAGCGCGCCGAGCGATCCGTGGGCGCAGGCCCGTTCTCCGAAGGCTTCCGACCCGTCCGGCGTCACGGCGGCGCCGCTCACGAGGAGTGGCACCGGGTCGGCGGTGTGAGCCCGTCGGACGCATGAGGTGGCATGATCGGCGGTCACCGCGATCACGGTTCGGTCCCCGAGCCTCGGCAGGACCTCGCCGAAGAACGCACGGTCGATCGACGCGATCACGTCTCGCTTGTCCTGCGCTTGTCCGTCGTGCGCCGGCACGTCGGGACCCTTGAGATGCACGTACAACGCCTGATATCCCTCGAGGGCATCGGCGGCCAGACCCGCCCACGTCGTGTAGGACTCCTCGGCGACTGGGCCGAACCCGATCGGATCGAGGCGCGGGGCGTCGACCGGGTGCATCCCGAGCGCGATCGAGATGCCGCGTTCCACCGGCATCTCCACGAAGCAACCCCACGGCATCCCGAAGCGCTCGCCGATCGGTTGCAGACGCGGGCGATGATCGCCCCCGTCACGGGTGAGGATCACGTTGGCTGGCAGCTGTCCCCGGGCGCGGCGGCGCTCGTTCACCTCAGATGCCTCCATCACGCTCGCGGATCCGGTGACGAACGCGTTCGTGAGCTCGGCCGCGTGCCGGGCGGGGGGCGTGTCCTCGAGCGGCTCGGCCTCGACCACGCGCGGCTCGAAGGTCTCCAGCGCGACGCCGAGATGGCCCTCGCGGGCGTAGGCCGGGTCGGTGTTCGTCACCGCGGCCGACAGCGGCGATCCGTCGTCGGTCCGGATCACGAGCGCGCCCCGATGCTCGACGGTGGCCCGCAGGTCGAACGAGGCACCCGGCAGGTCGAACCGCTGGTTGACCTCATCGGCGAGCGCGTGCGCTTCGTCGGACGAGAGACCCCGCCCGACGCGCCGGTCCACGATCTCCGGCCACTCCGCGGTCGCGAAGTTGATCCGGTACGCGAGGTCGCCGTCGTGGACGTCCATGCCGACGCCGATCGCCTCGAGGACGCCCCGACCCGGGTGCTCGTCCCTCGGGTCGTAGCCGAGGATGCCGAACACGCCGATGTCTGACTCCGGAGCGATGCCTGGACCCACGGTCGTGACGACCCCTGTCCGGCCGGCTCGGGCCAGGGCGTCCAGGTTCGGCGTGTCGGCGGCCTCGAGCGGCGTCCGGCCGTCGAACTCGGGGATCGGATCGTCGCCCAGGCCGTCCAGACAGACGTAGAGCAACGTGTGGACGGCCATCTCCTCGCGCTCCTTCGCGCTACCGATACTTGACGATCAGGGCGAGGTCCTCGGGATCGAGGCTCGCACCGCCGACGAGCGCACCGTCGATCTCGGGATGGGCCATGAACTCGCGGATGTTGCCGGGCTTGACGCTTCCCCCGTACTGCACCCGCACCGACCCGGCCACGTGGTCGTCGTAACGCTGCGCGACGGTGGCCCGGACGATCTCGACCACCCGACCTGCGTCGGCGGGCTCGGCGTTGCGCCCGGTGCCGATCGCCCAGATCGGTTCGTAGGCCACCACGACGTTCGCGGCCTGTTCGGCGTCGAGGCCATCGAACCCCCGCCGGATCTGTTGCGTCACTTTGCTTTCGGTGCCATCGGCCTCGCGTTCCTCGAGGGTCTCCCCCACGCACAGGATCGGCGTCATGCCGTGCGCGACGACCGCACGCACCTTCTTGTTGACGATGGCGTCGTCCTCGCCGAACAGCTGTCGACGCTCGGAGTGCCCGACGATCACGTAGCCCACGCGGAGCGCGACGAGCATCGGCGGCGAGACCTCGCCCGTGTAGGCCCCCTGATCGTCGGCGAACACGTCCTGCGCGCCCAGCCCGAAGGCCAGCTTGTCGGAGTCGATCAGGGTCTCCACCGATCGCAGCGACGTGAACGACGGGCAGATCACGACCTCGACCCGGTCGGTGTCGGCGGCGTCCAGCAGGTAACTCAGCTTCTGTACGGCTTGGATCGCCTCGAGATGCGTCTTGTGCATCTTCCAGTTCGCCGCGATGATCGGATGCCGCTCGGTCATGCCGCGTCCTCCAAGATCGTGATGCCGGGGAGGTCACGTCCCTCGAGGAACTCGAGCGATGCTCCACCCCCGGTCGACAGGTGATCGAACGCGTCGTGCAGGCCGGCCTGCTTGACCGCGAGCAGG
>Ga0081455_10004990_pt1 | contig 14680 bp, 11 predicted proteins | sample TabmetS3T2R1_FD_70207 | JGI IMG/M metagenome (GOLD analysis project Ga0081455, IMG submission 70207) | Tabebuia heterophylla rhizosphere microbial communities from the University of Puerto Rico - S3T2R1 | ecosystem: Host-associated > Plants > Roots > Rhizosphere ... | reverse complement strand
AGCGCACATAAGCCAAGCTGTGGCGGCGGATCACCGAGCGTGGCTTTCGTCGCCGAGCCACGAGATCACGTAACGCCAGCCATGAGGGCTACAGCGCGTGACGTGGACAGCGGAGCCGGCCAGTACCAGGGCTGTCGCGCCACGCTGCAAGATCCGCGGCGGCAGTGCAACGTACGCAGGGCTGTCTGGCGGCTCGGTGAGCAGCCGGACGATGCCTCGCCGCCCACGCACCGGCAGCTCGCGCCTCGCCTGATGCACGACAGCCCCTGGTACGAACAAGGCTGCCAGTCCGGCTGGATCTCCGAGCACAGTCGCGTCCTCGAGCATGGTCTCCAGCTCCTCAGGTGAGCTCGCGCCGTACGAGGTCGCCATCAGAATGTAAGCCCATGCCGCTCGATCAGCGGCATGGTCGCCTCGAAGTCAATCTCGCAGCCATACTCCGCGGCCAATGCAGGGAGCGTCTCAGGGCTGTAATCATCTTTAGGCGAGGCGAGCTTGCGAAACAGCTGCTCGATGCCAGCGGGTGTGATCAACTCCAGAATCCGCAGCGGCTCGTCACCGGCGTTCCAGAAGGTATGCCAGCGGCCGCGCGGCTTGAACACCAGCTCGCCGGATCCGACGACTACCTCCGCGCCATTCTCGTAAACGCCGAGCTCGCCTTCGATCACCAGGCTGTATTCGTCCTCTCGGCTGTGCCGGTGCAACGGCGCCGCCAGGACATGCGGGGCCAGGTTGTGCTCTACCAGAGCGAGCAGCCCGGCCGACTCAAAGCCCTCAATCAGGTAACGGTCAAATGAGTGCGGCGGACCGGTTGTTTCGGCCTCGCGCAACACCTTGGTAAGAACGTTGGTCGTGTCGCCAGCTGTAATGATCATGACCTCTCCTTCGGTAGCTTCGTCGGTACCAGCCCGAAGCTACGGTCACCGTCGTGTCATTGACATACCAGCAAACTGGCATTTTCTCCTCGGTCAGATGTCCTTAGGCTTGCGGCATGGATGTCCAGCGGACCCGGCAGCGGGCCGCGCTCAAGATCATCCGGCTCTCCCGGCAAGGTCTGGACGCAGTCAGTTTGTGGCGGGCGTGTACGCCACTGCTAGCCGAGGCAATTCCGCACTACCAGACGCCCTGCTGCTACACCGTCGATCCGGCGTCTCGACTGATCACCAGCCACTTCCAAGAGGGCATCGTCGAATTCCCGTCGGAATGGGCGGCGGAGGAATACACAACCGACGATGTCAATCACATTGCCGATGTGGCACGGTCGGCGGCCGGGATCTCTACCTTGCACCAGGCCACGAACGGCGACCCAAGCCGCAGCCCTCGGTGGCACGCCAACATGGCCCTGGGCGCCGACCAGGAGATGATTGCGGCGTTGCGGACCCGCGGTGGGCAACTGTGGGGTGCCCTCGGCCTGTACCGCGAGCCCGACCGGCCACCGTTCGACGCAGCGGAGATGGCATTCGTCCAGGCCGTCAGCGCTGCCCTCGCCGACGGCGTACGAAGAGCATTGCTCGTCGGGGAGGCGTCGGATCCGGAGACTCCTGACGCCCCGGGGATGGTCGTCCTCGGTGAGAACTGGCAGCCGGAGTCCCTCTCGCCGGGCATCGAGCGATGGTTGACCGACCTGCCCGACGGCGCCTGGCACGCCGGTCGTCTCCCCACTTCAGTCCTCGCTGTTGCCGGTCGGGCGGCTCGCAGCGTCGGGGGACCTGCGGATCCGGCCGAAGTGGCGGTGGCACGAGTGCTGACCCGATCGGGAAGGTGGGTGGTGCTGCATGGTGTGCCGCTGGCTCAGATCGGCCCACTACGAGTCGCGGTGATCGTTGAGCCCGCGCATCCGGCACGGATTGCGCCGCTGCTGATGTCGGCGTACGGGCTAAGTGAACGCGAGCAGGAGCTCACTCGGCTAGTGCTCCAGGGATTTTCGACAGCAGAGATCGCCGAGCGGTTGGTGATATCGGTCCACACTGTGCAGCAGCACCTCAAGAGCGTCTTCGACAAGACCGGTGTACGCAGCCGCCGCGAGCTGGTGACGAAGATCTTCCTCACCCACTACGAGCCCCGGCTGCGTGACAATGAGCAGCGGGTGGCGGAAGACCACCTGGTTCGGGGCGGACCTAAGTCGAATGACACATAAGTCTCTCTGACACCCCACTTGGCGCCCAACAAGTCTGCCGACCGGCCGTTGCAACTGCCACCATGTTTTAGTCCGAGGACGCCGTTCGAGTCGTGGGAGTCGCCATGGTCTTGGCCCTGACCCTGCTGAGTGGTGCTGCGTGGACGGTGGTCTACATCGTTGCGATCCGCATTGGCTTCCAGCAGAAGACGTACGCGATCCCGGCGGCTGCGCTCGCGCTGAATATCGCTTGGGAATCGATATATGCGACCCACGGCCTGGTTGCCGACCTCTCGGTGCAGACCTTCGTCAACTTGGCCTGGGCCGTCGCCGATCTGTTGATCATCTACACGTTCCTGCGGTACGGCCGAGGCGAACTACCCGGATTCGTCAGCCGACTGATGTTTGCCTTGTGGAGCATCCTGCTCTTTGTCACGGCCTACGTCGTGCAATGGCTGTTTGTGGTGGAGTTCGGCTGGTCGGACGCGGCACGGTACGCGGCGTTTCTGCAGAACCTACTTATGTCAGGTTTGTTCATCGCCATGTTCGTGGCACGCGGGGGCCCGCGCGGTCAGAGCGTCATCATCGCGATAGCAAAGTGGATCGGCACCCTCGCTCCTACCATCGTGTTCGGCGCCTTGGCAGGATCAGCGCTCATTCTCGGCTTGGGCCTACTGTGCAGTGTCTTCGATCTTGCCTATCTAGGCCTTCTGCTTTGGGCGCGTCAGCACTTGCCGGTCGATCCGAAGGAGCCGAACAAGATCGCCAGAAGTGAGATTCCCGCAGTGTCAGCAGACGGCGTCGTCGCTGCGGGCTGAGCATCGTCGGAAAACCGGGTATTCAACTCGAAACATGAGGGGCCACGTGAGGCGTGCGTCGGCTCGAAGCGTCCCTGAGCACTGAGGAAGGAGTAGCCATGGCTACCTACCAGGTCGGCTATTTCGTCGGGAGCCTGTCATCGAAGTCCATCAACCGGATCCTCTCCAAGGCGCTGATCCGGCTGGCGCCAGATGATCTTGAGTTCACCGAGATACCGATCAGCAATCTGCCGATCTACAGTCCGGACTTCGACGACGATTACCCACCGGAAGCAACTGCGCTGAAGGAGGCCATCAGGCGCGCGGACGCAGTGCTCTTCATCACTCCCGAATACAACCGATCCATCCCCGGCGGATTGAAGAACGCGATTGACTGGGCATCGCGACCGTGGGGGAAAAACTCCTTCGACCATATTCCGGCCGCCGTTATTGGCGCATCCATCGGGCCCATCGGGACTGCGGTCAGTCAGCAGAGCCTCCGCGGTGTTCTCAGCTTCTGCAATGCCCGCCAGATGACCGCACCCGAGGCCTACATCCGATTCACGCCCGAGATCTTTACCCCAGATGGCGAAGTTACCGATGACGCAATGGCGGCATTTCTGAGCAACTTCATGAATGAATTCCGCACCCATGTCGCGCGTGTCCTAACGGTGATACCGCGTCAATAACTGTTTGGACAGTCACAAGGAGACTGGAGGGCCATTCCTTACGTCAGGCGGACCTAATGCCTAGCCTGGTGTCATGGCTGTCGGAGAGTGGGGTGACCGGCCGCTGCTATTGGCGGTCGACGCAGATGCGCGTCTGCTTGGGAGGATCGAGGGGGAGCTGCAACGCGCGTTCGGGGCTGACTTTCGAGTTCGTGGGGAGCTGGTTCCCGAAGATGCGGTGAGAACGCTCCAGGGGGCCAGGCACCGGCAGGAGAGGGTGGCCGTGGTCTTGGTGGACGACTCGTTGGCCGACAATGCTCGAGCCGAAATCTTCGAGGCAGCAAGGAGCCTGCACCCCAACGCCCGCCGCGCGCTGCTCGTACCGTGGGGCGCCTGGGCCCATCCCGAGTCGGCGCAGAGGATCTTGCGCAGCATCGCCGTTGGCGACATCAGCTACTACGTGCTCAAGCCGTGGATAACGCCCGACGAGCTGTTTCACCGCGTCGTTGCTGAATTTGTTCAGGAGTGGTCACGCAGTGAACCGGCGAACTTTCGCGAAGTTGTCGTCGTTGCACCTCAGCACAGCGGGCGCGCGTACGCAGTGAGCGACCTGCTTGGCCGGAATGGAATCCCGCATGCTTTTCGTTCGCGGGACTCCGACCTCGGCCGAAGTGTGCTTGCGGACCTCGGACACCCCAAGGGTGAGGTCGTGGTGTGGATGCCCGCGATCGGCGGTACCCAACTCATCGATCCGACCGACGCTGAAATCCTCGAGGCCTGGGGCATTCCCACCAGCTTGAGAGACGCTGATCCCGATTTCGATCTGCTCGTGGTAGGGGCCGGTCCTGCGGGCCTCGGCGCAGCCGTTTATGCCTCGTCGGAAGGGATCCGTACTGTCGTCGTGGAGCGCGAGGCAATCGGTGGGCAAGCCGGTATGAGTTCCTTGATCCGCAACTATCTGGGTTTCTCCCGCGGACTGAGTGGTGCCGAGCTGGTGCAGCGCGGGTATCAGCAAGCGTGGGTTTTCGGTGCGCACTTCGTTGTCACCCGAGAGGTGGAAAGCCTGTCCCCGCAAGAGCGCGGTGGGTTCGTCGCCCAGATCACCAACGTAGGGGAGGTCAGGGCACGGGCTGTGGTGATCTCGGCCGGAGTCTCGTACCGGCGTCTCGGAGTGCAGAGCCTGGAGGAGCTCAGTGGCCACGGCGTCTACTACGGAGCAAGCGTCTCGGCTGCTCAAGCGCTGACCGGGCTGCGTGCCGGTGTCGTTGGTGCCGGCAATTCTGCTGGCCAGGCCGCCCTGCACTTGGCACGGTACTGCGCGCGCGTGCACATGATCGTTCGTGGATCCAATCTGGCCGACAGCATGTCCGCCTACTTGGTCAATGCCATCGCAGCACAGCCGCTGATCAAGGTTCACCTGAACACCGAGGTGGTCGGCGGCCACGGCGACGGCCAATTGGAATGGGTCACTTTGTGCGACCGCAGCAGCCGACAGGAGCAGGAGCTACCTCTGGAAAGCCTGTTTGTCATGATCGGGGCAAGGCCGCGGACCGAGTGGCTTCCCGCTGAGGTTGACCGAGATCCGTACGGCTTCTTGTACACCGGAGCCCAGGCAGCCTCCTGCGATTCGTGGACACTGCAACGGTTGCCCCATCCTCACGAGACGACCGTTCCTGGGCTGTTTGCCGTCGGTGACGTGCGATCAGGCTCGGTCAAACGGGTAGCATCCGCCGTCGGCGAGGGGTCGGTTGTCGTCTCCGAAATCCATCAGTTCCTGGCTGCACCGTATGGCTGAGTTGACTAGGTCCACTCGCGGCACAACGCGTATCGGTCTTACCGCCGCCGTCCTGGTGCTGCCGCTTCTTGGCTTGGCGCTGCTGCTGTGGCGGCCAGACCTTGACATTCGGTGGGAGCACCATCCGGCGCACTTCTGGCTCGTACTGAGCACGGCGGTGATCTCGGCAATTCTGGCGTACGCCACCGGTGATGCGGCTGTGCGGCGGGGGGATGCGCGGCTTCTCTACGTCTCGCTCGCATTCTTGTCCTCGGCCGGTTTTCTCGCTCTGCACGCGCTGGCGACTCCGGGGGTCTTGCTCGGCAAGAGCAACGTTGGTTTCGCGATTGCTACCCCAGTCGGTGTCGCTCTCGGTTCGGTGTTCGCGGCGCTGTCGACGCGGGAACTCTCTGGTGATCGTGCGGTCCGCAACGTACGGATCGGAAAGCGTCTGCGCCTGGCTCTGCTTGGCCTGATGGTCATCTGGGCAGTGTGGTCGCTTGCATCTCTGCCACCGCTCAACCACCCGCCACAGCGCGCGGAGGGCTTGCCGTTGTGGCTTGCGGTGCCAGGTGTGCTGCTTTATGCGGCCAGCGCCGTGCGCTACGTCCAGTTGTGGCGACGCCATCCCTCCTTGTTGCTCTTGGCGGTGCCGTCGGCCTTCATCCTGCTCGCGGAGTCGATGATCGCGATTGCCTTTGGCCGCAACTGGCACCTCTCCTGGTGGGAGTGGCATGTATTGATGCTTGTTGCATTTGGCCTGGTGGCACTGAGTGCGCGGGCCTCCTGGCACGAAGAGCGGTTTGCCGAGCTCTATCTGCCGCAAACAAGTGCCGGCAGCCGCGAGATCAGTGTGCTCTTCGCCGATCTGCAGGGATTCACCAGTTTCTCCGAAAGGCACGAACCTGAGGAGGTGACGAGGATGCTGAATGAGTACTTCGCGGTCGCTGTCCCTGCGGTCAAGACGCCGTATGGTGGCGAGGTTGATCGCATTATCGGAGACGCGCTGATGGTGACATTCAACAAGCTCGGTGATCAACCTGATCATGCTGAACGCGCCGCCGGCGCGGGGCTCGCCCTGCAAGAAGCCACCTCGCGTCTGGCCGTGGAACATCCTGATTGGCCGCGGTTCCGAGTCGGGATCAACTCCGGACCGGTTTCGGTCAGTTTGTTGGGTGCCTCGGGCGGGCGTACCCACACCATCGTGGGCGACACGGTCAACATCGCATCCCGGATTGAGAGCCAGGCACCTGTCGGCGGTGTGGCGATAAGTCCAGACACCAAGGCATTGCTGCCACACGCCGTCACGACGCCGCTGGGCGAAATGCACCTCAAAGGAAAGCAGGATCCCCTCGAGGTGCATGTGTTGACCTCGCTGCGGAGGGATTCGCAAGTCTGAAAATGGCGGGCTGTGCTACCGGCACTATTGCTCGCATCTTGATCTTTCCCCACTTGGCATCAATTACTTCCACTGCGCGCTAGCTGCAGCTGATGCGACATCCAGGTAATTGATTCGAAGTAAAGATCGAAAGTGGCGCACATTCCTCGGTTGTCTCAAAGTGATAACGGTTGCCGCTGCCTGGTACTGCGAGCGGCGGCTGCTGACTCCTCTTGGCGTGCAGGCCAGCACCGCTGAACCTGGAAGCCTCGCCATTCCGCGAGCAGCTTTTCAGTCGACAGTGCACGAGCATCTGTGCCTCGCATGGACCGTCTTCGGTGCCCCCTTATTGGTGCTGCTCGCGCATCGCGCGCTTTGGATCCGCCAACGTCGTCGTAGGTCGCAGCACATCACAAGTAAGAGATCTGCCTCTCGCCATCCATAGGAGAGCCGATGATCAAGTGGATTGTAGGTGCAGCGTTGAGGTTTTCTCGGCTTGTGGTGGCGGTCGCCATCGGGGTCCTCGGTGTTGGTCTGTACCAGCTGCACAACGCGGCCGTGGATGTCTATCCGGAGTTCGAGCCGCCGGACATTCAGATCCAGTCCGAGGCTCTTGGTCTGTCCGCTCAAGAGGTTGAGCAGTTGATCACGGTGCCAATAGAACAGGACCTGGTGAATGGCATTCCGTGGGTCCAGAGCATCAGATCGCGATCGATGCCAGGTCTCTCGGCAATCGATCTCCAATTCGAGCCTGGCACGAACTTGTTGGCGGCCCGGCAGTTGACCCAGGAACGGATGTCGCAAGCGAAGGCGCTTCCCAACGTCGGCACCCCGCCGATCATGATCCAGCCCACCTCCTCGACCAGCCGGATCGCCATGATCTCTATGCACTCGGACACGGTGTCGGAGATTCAGATGTCGGTGCTTGCACGTTGGCAGATCAGGCCTCGGCTGATGAGCATTCCTGGTGTTGCCAACGTCTCGGTTTGGGGCATGCGTGATCGGCAGCTGCAGGTTCAGGTGGACCCGCAGCGACTGCAGACCCATAAGGTGACCCTGACCCAGCTCATTGAGTCGACGGGTAATGCCCTCTGGGTGTCGCCGTTGAGCTTCGTCGAGGCGTCAACACCTGGAACCGGCGGGTTCGTGGAAACTCCGAACCAGCGGCTCGGGGTGCAGCACATCCAGCCCATCGCAACTCCTGACCAGCTTGCCAACGTGGCGGTAGAGGGCACTCAGTCTCCGCTGCGGATCGGCGATGTAGCCAATGTGACCGAAGATCACCAACCACTCATCGGTGACGCCAGCCTGGATGGCGCACCCTCACTGATGCTCGTGGTCGAACGGTTCCCCGACGCGAACACCGCCCAGGTCACCAAGGACGTGGAGGAGGCCCTGGATGCCATGGCTCCGGGCCTGGCTGGGATCACCATGGACTCGCATGTGTTCCGTCCAGCCACCTACATGACCACGGCATTACGCCACGTGGGCCTCGCTGGCCTGGTAGGTGCGCTGCTGCTCGTCGTGTCAGTGGGTTTGCTCTTCATCTCATGGCGGGTCGTCTTGATTCCCGTCGTGGCCGTTCCGCTTTCGCTGGTGTCGGCGGCGTGGATCCTGCACCTCCGCGGTGAAACGTTGACGACGATGACCCTGCTCGGCCTAGCGGCAGCGGCAGCCGTGGTGGTCGATGACGTGGCCGGTGATGTAGCAGCAGTACGCACTCGGCAACTGACGGCTGGTGAAGACACACCCGCTCTTAGCTCGGTCATGGGCGATCTCGTGACAGTCCGGCGCGGGCCCCTGCTCGTCGCCTTGGTGATGTCGATTCTGGTCCTGGCGCCGGTGCTGGCCGTCGGCGGCGTATCGAATTCGTTCAGCTGGCCGCTCGCCGCGACGTACGTGCTCGCGACGGTGACCTCGCTGGTCGTCGCACTCATCGTTACGCCGGCGCTGGCTGTGTTGCTGCTTCGCGACGGACGGACGCTGCTGCGGGCCGGCCCGCTTGATCGCTGGATACGCGCTGGAGCCGATCGCCTCGCTGCGCCGGCCATCGGCAAGCCCGGCTGGGTGGCACTGGGCGCGGGTGTGCTCGCGGTAGCGGCGATCTTGATCGCCTGGCTGGCTCCGAGCGGGCCGGTACTACCAACGCTGCAGGATCGCAACGTCCTGGTACGCGTACAAGGGGCGCCGGGCACGTCGCTGCCAGAAATGAACCGGATCACCGCTGCTATCGCGGCGGAGATGCGCGGGGCGCCTGGTGTTGAGTCCGCGGGAGCGCACGTCGGACGCGCGATTACCTCAGATGAGATCGTCGATGTCGACGCTGGCGAAATCTGGCTCACCATCGCACCCGACGCCGACTATAAGGAAACACTTGCCGGCGTACGCGATATCGGTGCCGGATATCCAGGCCTGCATACCAGTGTCCGGACCTATGCCGAGGACCGAGTCGCCGCTGCCCGGGGCAAGGTCGGCGACGAGCTGGTCGTTCGCGTCTACGGCAACGACCTCTCAACCCTGCAAGACACAGCCGATGACGTCAGCAGGATGTTGGGCACCGTCAACGGCGTGCTGTCGCCCAGAGTGGAACCCCAGGTCACCGAGCCGACCTTGGAGATCCAGGTCGACCTAGCTGCGGCGCAGCGTCACGGTCTACGGCCGGGTGACGTTCGGCGCGAGGCCGCCACGTTGATCTCCGGCCTACCCGTCGGGAACCTCTACGAAGAACAGAAGGTCTTCGATGTGGTGGTCTGGGGCGGACTCCAAATCCGGCAGAGTCTTTCCGATCTTCAGGCGCTGCGCATCGATACCCCGTCGGGGCAGCAGGTTCGGCTGGGCGAGGTGGCGACGGTGCGCATCGCTCCCGATCCGGTCGCCATCGACCACAACAGCGTTTCGCGAAGCGTCGACGTGACCGCAGTGGTCAACGGCCGCAGTGCCGCGGATGTGGCACAGGATGTGACGTCCCGACTCCGCGGTATCTCTTTCCCGTACGAGTACCACGCCGAGGTGCTCGGCGATGCGGCGCGTCAACAGGCCAACCATGTTCGGGTTGCCGCTATAGCCGTAGTCGTGATCTTGCTGAGCTTCCTGATCTTGCAGGCGGCAGCTGGAAGTTGGGCCTTGGCGGGTGCACTGCTGATCACGCTGCCGGTGGCGGTCGTCGGTGGGATCCTGGTGGCGCCGCTGGTAGGTGGGGTGTGGTCCGTCGGCGTCTTGGCTGCGCTTTTCGCAGTGCTCGCGCTGGCCATCCGCCAAGCCCTGGTCTTCGTACGTCGGGCCCGCGAGCTCGGCGCCGGGCCGGGTGCAAGCCCCAGCGACTCCGTACTGCAAGCCGTACGGGAATTCGCGCCGTCAGTTGTCGCGGTTGCACTCGTCACGGCGGCACTCATGGCGGCACCTGCTGTCATGGGCACGACGGCCGGCCTGGAAGCATTCCATTCCTTCGCGGTCAGCATGCTGGCTGGATTGGTGACAGCAACCGCTGTCTCGCTGGTCGCAGTGCCCACTTTCTACCTGGCAATCGCCAACCGGGACCTATTGAAGGAAAAGGGGCGTCCGGCGACGGCGACAACCACACCAGCATCCGAATTTGACACTTCCCCTGAGCTGCGAGCGTCGGCATCGCGCGAGCAGCCCCAGAAATGAGGTGAACTCATGAAACTACGTGGTTTCGCCGCTATCTTCGCGGCGCTCGCGGTGATCACGTCGGGCGCCAGCGGCTGCAGTGAGGCCGGAGCGTCGGGCGAGCAGAATTCTGAGACGGCCGTCACTGTCGAGCAAACCGGCGAAGGTCAGCCGGCCCGGCTCACCGTCAGCGAACGCGCCGAGGAACGCCTCGGCTTGCGTACCGAGCCGGTCCGTGCGGTCACCGGCCAGCCAGGAGTGACCGAGGTCATCCCGTACACGGCCGTCGTGTATGACTCCGACGGTGAATCGTGGGCGTTTTCCTCTCCGTCCCCACGGACTTATGTGCGGGTGCCTATCGATATCGCCTCGATCACTGGCAAGACCGTGCTGCTCAAGAGCGGGCCCCCAGTGGGAACTCAGGTCGTCGTTGTCGCTGCGCCTGAGCTGGTAGGCGCCGAGGCTGAGATCAGCGGTGAGGAGTGATGGCTCAGTCGGCCAAGACCGAGCCACCCAAGACCTTGATGCGGTGGATCGTTGGTACGAGTCTGAACTACCGCTTCCTGGTCGTCACCATCGGTGCGCTGCTGATGGTGTTCGGCGTTGCCACGCTGCCCTCGACAAGGGTCGACGCGTTTCCGGAGTTTGCGCCGCCCCGAGTGGTTATCCAGACGGCCTGCCTGGGCCTGTCGACATCTGACGTGGAGCAATTGGTCACAGTGCCACTGGAGCAGGCTCTCAATGGCGTGGAGGGTCTGGATGACATGCGGTCCAAGTCAGTGCCGCAGCTGTCGGCCATCGAGCTGATCTTCAAGCAAGGCTTTGACGAGCTGAAGGCCCGCCAGTTGGTCCAGGAACGAATGACAGAGGTTGCCTCCACGCTGCCGACCTGGGCAGCACCGCCGGTCATGTTGGCGCCTGTCTCGGCCACCGGCCGGGCGATTCAGATCGGCATGACGTCGAAGGACCACTCGCTGATCCAGATGTCCATGTCGGCGTACTGGACGATTCGCGCGCGTCTTCTGGAAGTTCCCGGAGTAGCCAACGTCGCACTATGGGGCGAGCGGCTGCAGATGATGGTGGTGCAGGCCGACCCACCCAAGATGGAGGCCCATCACGTCGCACTGACCGAGGTCATGGAGGGCACCGCTGATGCGGTCGATTCCGGTCTGCTGCGCTTCTCCAGCGGTTCCATCATCGGAACCGGTGGCATGGTCGAGACAGCGAACCAACGGATCAACGTGCGCAACGTGCTGCCGATCATCACCCCAGATGATCTTGCCAAGGTCCCGCTGCACGTTGAGGGCAACGGCAAGGGTGTCAAGATCGGTGACGTCGCCCATGTGGTGGAGGATCATCAGCCGCTGATTGGTGACGCGGTGATCAACGACAGCCCTGGTTTGCTCATCGTGGTTGAGAAGCTGCCCTGGGCCAATACGGTGGAGATGACCAAAGGCGTTGACGAGGCCATTCGGTCGCTGGAGCCGGGCTTGCCGGGCGTGCAGTTCGACACAACGATCTTCCAGCAGGCGAACTTCATCACCGCTTCCATTCACAACTTGACCCAAGCACTGGTGCTCGGGTTCGTGCTGGTCATTGTGATCTTGGCGCTGTTCCTCTTCGAGTGGCGGGTGGCCCTGATCAGCGTGCTCACCATCCCGCTCTCGCTGATGACCACGCTGCTGATCTTGTACTGGCGGGGGGAAACCATCAACACCATGACGCTTGCCGGGCTCGTGATCGCCTTGGGGGCGGTGGTCGATGACGCCATCATCGACGTCGAGAACATCGTCAGACGGCTGCGCCAGCACCGCTTGTCGGGCGCTGAGGGTTCCACCTCATCGGTGATCTTGAACGCGTCGCTGGAGGTCCGGGGCCCGATCGTGTACGCGACCTTGATCATCGTGGCGGCTGCGGTGCCGGTGTTCTTGCTGCAGGGGCTGACGGGGGCGTTCTTCCGACCACTCGCGCTGTCGTACACGCTTGCGATCGTGGCGTCACTGCTCGTGGCACTGACGGTTACGCCGGCACTGTCGCTGATCTTGCTCGGCCGGTCGAAGATAGAACGGCGTACCTCGCCGGTTGTCGCAGTCCTGCAGCGCGGGTACACCGCAGTGATGTCCCGGATCGTTGTCCGGCCTCGGTGGGCGTACGCGACATTCGCGCTGCTCACCGTAGCGGGAATTGCACTGACGCCGCTGCTCGGCCAGTCTCTGTTCCCGGGTTTCAAGGAACGCGACTTCCTCATCCACTGGGTCAGCCAGCCGGGAACCTCCGCCGATGAGATGCGGCGCACCACTCTGCAAGTCAGCAAAGAGCTCCGAGAGATCCCAGGCGTACGCAACTTCGGAGCACACATTGGGCAGGCGTTCCTTGGTGAGGAGGTCGCTGGTGTCAATCTCGGCGAGAACTGGATCAGCATCGATCCCTCCGTGGACTACGACGAGACACTCGATGCGATAGAAGACGTCAACGACGCCTATGCCGGTCTATTTCGAGAGACCCAGACCTATCTCGATGAGCGAATCGAAGAGGTGATCTCCGGCGGCAAAGAGCCGATCGTGGTCCGGGTCTTCGGCCAGAACCTGTCGGTGCTGCGCGAAAAGGCTGCCGAGATTGAAGAGATCATGGGCAGTATCCAGGGTGTCGAAGATCAGCACACCGACATCTCGACCGACGTCCCGCAACTGCAGGTCGAAGTTGATCTTGCCAAAGCTGAGAAGTACGGTTTGAAGCCTGGAGACGTACGCCGAGCCGCCGCAACCATGGTTGCGGGGGAGGAGGTCGGCGACATCTTCCGTGAGGGGAAGGCGTACGACGTCGTGGTATGGAGCACGCCGCAAGCCCGTACCAGCATGCAGGCCATCCAGAACATGCGTATCGACACCCCATCGGGGAAGACCGTCCGACTTGCCGACGTCGCCGACGTCTCACTGCAACCGAGTCCCAACGCGATCGATCGCGAGGGTGATTCGCGTCGGCTCGACGTGAGCGCGACCTTCGAAGGCGATCTTGGCTCAGTCGTTGCGCAGCTTCAGGACAAGCTCGAGGACGTCCAGTTCGACCAGGGCTATCACGCGGAGATCCTCGGCGAGTGGCAGGAGCGAGAGTCGGCCCAGCGGATACTGCTGGTGACCGCAGTGCTGGCCGGTGCGGCGATCCTGCTGCTACTGCAAACCTCCTTCAGCAGCTGGCGCCTTGCGTTGTTGAGCTTCCTGACGCTGCCGATGGCCTTGGTTGGTGGGGTTATCGCCGCTTTCCTCGGCGGTGGAATCGTGTCGCTTGGGTCGTTGATCGGATTCTTCACAGTGTTCGGCATCGCCGCCCGAAACGGCATTTTGCTGATCAACCACTTCCAGCATCTAGAGCGCGAAGAGGGCATGACGTTCGGGCGCGACCTGGTGCTGCGGGGGGCTCGAGAACGTCTATCGCCGATCTTGATGACCTCGCTGGCGACAGGCCTGGCGCTGATTCCGTTGGTGATCTTCGGTGAACGCCCGGGGCAAGAGATCGAACATCCGCTGGCGATCGTGATTGTTGGTGGCCTGGTTACCTCGACGCTGCTCAACTTGTTTGTGACCCCGTCGCTGTACCTGCGCTTCGGTAAGTCCCGACAGGAGTCGACGCCACAAGCTCCGCCCGAGACTCAGACGGCGTAGAGCTTGCAGACTCGACCCACCCCGTCGCGAGTCCATCTCCTCGGACAGGGGTAGCGTCAGACACAACTGAGGAGGAGGCGGTTCGATGTTGTCAGAGGTGACACCTGTCACTGCGTTGCCGACGGCAGATCTATCCAGAGCGCGCGATTTCTATGAGGGCACGCTCGGATTGGCCCAGCCACGTGAAGGTATGGGTGGGGTGGTCTACACGTGTGGCAGCGGGATGATCTTCGTTTACGAGTCCGAGTACGCCGGCACCAACAAGGCAACCGCAGTGGGCTTCGACGTCCTCATGTCGGCTTTCGACGACGAGGTCGGTTTCCTTCGCGAGAAGGGCGTCTCGTTCCTGACGTTCGACTTGGAGGGAGGGGAGTGGAACGACGGCGTCGCGTCAATGGGTGACACAGTGAAAGCGATCTGGTTCACAGATCCGGACGGCAACATTCTCAATATCTCCGCCGGAGCGATGTAGCAAGATGGCTGTCCGACGCCGGCGCAGCGACCAAGATTGAGGGCAGGAGATTGACGACGCGAGCGGGGTCCTAGACTCCGCGGCATGGAGTATCGACAGCTCGGCCGATCCGGCCTCTTCGTATCGACGATCACACTCGGCACCATGGGCTTCGGCGGCACTGGATGGGCCACTCCCGTCGGCCAGATC
>Ga0081455_10004989_pt1 | contig 14680 bp, 17 predicted proteins | sample TabmetS3T2R1_FD_70207 | JGI IMG/M metagenome (GOLD analysis project Ga0081455, IMG submission 70207) | Tabebuia heterophylla rhizosphere microbial communities from the University of Puerto Rico - S3T2R1 | ecosystem: Host-associated > Plants > Roots > Rhizosphere ... | reverse complement strand
CGCCCCGCAGCACCTCACCCTTCGGGTGCGGCAGGTGCGTCCCCCGGTAGATCTTCGGCATCACTCGGAGCATCTCGGCCTTCGTCAGGTCCCCGATCAGTAGGACGTCGAAGAGGCCGTCGTCGGGCTCCGCATCCGGCGTGATCATCATGCCGCCGGCCAGATAGCGACCGACCGCGACGACGGTGTCCTCCATCAGTGCGTCGCGCTCCTCCGCGTCCACGCGCACGCGTAGCGGGACGTTCTGCCAGCGGGCGAACACGATCCCGAGCGCCATCAGGTACGAGGTCTTGGCGCCGAGCGCCTTCGTCGTCGCGTTCGCCTTCGCGGCGACCGCCCCGCTCATGCCGACGCTCGCCATGTTCGCGAACCACGCCGACTCCTCGACTCCGTCGACCGAGTACGACGCACGGCCGAGATCGAACGGCCGCGCTGTGCCGTCCCTGACGATGCGAAGGGCCTTGTCGAGATCCTTGGTGATCCCGTGGGTGCGCGCGAAGTCCCACCCAGTGCCCCGGGGGATCAGCGCCAGCTCGACCCCGTCGCGGCCGGCGATTCCCTGGACGACCTCGTGAATCGTTCCGTCACCGCCGACGACGACGAGCAGCGTTGCGCCCTCGTCGGCCGCGTCGCGGGCCAGGTCGCCGAGCTCACCCGGGCCTTCGGAGAAGATGGCCTCACCCCGAAGCCCGGCCGTATGAGCGGCGCGCGCGATCTGCGGCCAGCGCTTCCCCGTCTTCCCGTTCGCCGACGCGGGGTTGACGAGGAAGACCGTCTCGGTGGGCACTACCCGGCGGTGATGGTCTTCAGCGCGAGGTCGGTCATCTGGTCGACGGCGGCGCGCATCTCCTCGTCCGAGATGCGGACGAACTCGCCCTCGACCACGACGTCGCTGACCGTGAGCAGGCAGCCGGCCTGGACCTGCCTCAGCGCGCCGAGGGTGAAGAGCACGGATGCCTCCATCTCGACGGCGAGGATCCCGCGGGAGGACCAGCGGGCGTACTGGCCGTCGTCGGGGTTGTAGAAGAGGTCGCTGGAGACGATCGGGCCGACCCGGACCGGCTTGCCGAGCTCCTTGGCCTTGTGGACGGCGCCGTGGACGAGCCCGAAGTCCGCCGTCGGCACATGCGGCTCGAAGTTGACGAGCTTCTCGACGGTCCGGTCGGCCGGCACCGCGGACACGGCGACGATCAGGTCACCCAGGCTCATGTCCGGCTGGAGGCCGCCACAGGTGCCGACGCGCAGGAGGCGCTTCACCCCGAGCTGGACGAGCTCTTCGACGACGATCGCCGCCGACGGGCAGCCCATGCCCGTCGATTGCACCGAGACCGGCTTCCCCTCGAAGGTTCCCGTGTAGCCGAGCATGCCTCGCTCGGTGTTCCGCTCGACCGGATCGTCGAAGAACGTCTCGGCGATGTACTTGGCCCGCAGCGGATCGCCCGGGAGCAGGCACGCCTCGGCGTAGTCGCCTTGCTCGGCGCGAACGTGGATCGGCATGGGGTGGACCTTATTCGGCTCGGAGGGGAGGCAGCGGCTTCTGCCGCGTCCGGCGATCCCGAATCCAGCCGCGGAGGACGAGCGCGATCACGAACAGGATGCCCCCGCCGACTAGGAGGAACGGGACCGTGAACCACGCGTAGCTCAGCCGGCTCTTCGCCGCCGCGCCGCCCCGAACGCCGGACGGGAGGAGGTCGTTCGTCGAGACCATCGGGCCGCGGTTGCCCTGGGGCGGGAGCGGTGCGAAGACGGCGATCGGGAACACGGAGTCGACGAGCCACTTCCCCCGCACCTTCTCCACGTCGATCGTGAAGGCGATCGGCCGGAGCTCCTTCTTCAGGTTCGGCATCAGGAGCAGGTCGAGGTTGACGTGCGCCGGCTGCGCGTAGTTGACCGTCCAGCCGTGGAACGTGTGGCCGCGAGCCGGGAACGGGTGGACCGGGATGTCGCCGGTCCGCCACTGCCGCGCGGTCGCCTGGCTCCGGAGGTTGGGCGTCGAGACCGCGTACGCGTCGGCAGGGTGCTGCCGGGCGACCGCTGCGGGAACGAAGCGGTCGAGAGTCGTGTTGATCGCCGTCCGGTCACGATGCTTGAGCTTCACGTAATGCTCGTGCGCGAGGACGTCGTAGGCCTGTTTCTTCGAGAAGGTCTCCGGCGGGAGCTCCTTGGGGTCGGGCATCACCTTGACCCCGACCACGACCGCTACGGCCAACACCCCGATGGCTGCAACCCAAGCAAGCCGCCTGCGGCGGCGTGGAGAGGAGAGCACAGACCCCACGATCATCGGGAAACTAGCGAACGAGTTTTGCCGGTGTCAAGCTGCACGATCGCTTCTCTGACGATACCGGCGCAGCTTCGTCCGGTTCCCGCAAACCGACATCGAGCACCAACGCGACGACGAGTTCCGAGAGCGGTCGTAGAAGATCCAGCCGCAGACGTCCCGAGGACAGGCCTTGAGCCGGGCCCAGGAGCCGTCCGCCATCGACGTGTAGACGACGGCGAGGATGCGTCCGATCGCGCCGTCGAGGCCACCCGCGCGGGGGACCAGCGTCGCGCGGGAGTCGCGCTCGAAACGGATCGAGAGCCGGGCTGCCGCCGACGCGCGCTCGAGCACGGCGAGCGCCTCCGAGTCGGCGTCCTCGCCGGCGTTGACGAGGAGCTGGCGGCGGAGCGCTTCCCGAACCTCGACCGCCCTCGCGAGGTCATCCTCGGTCAGCGGTGAGGCGCCGCGGGGAAGCGCTCCGATCCGGACGAGCACGGAGCGCAGTGCGGCCGCGTCGGTGAGCTCTTCGATCCCGTTCTCGATGTCGACCGTGTTCACGTATGCCTGCACGAGCCGAAGCGGCTCGGGCGCCGGGGCTCGGTTGCCGGGATCTGGAAGCATGTCGGCCTGAGGGTACCTGCACTCGACACCACTGTCACCACTACGCTGGAGTCAAGGATCCGTCACGTCGAGGAACCGACGCTGGAGCAGACGCTCGACTTCTGCGCCGCCGAGCCCGTGGAGCGCGTCTTCCTGGACGAGGCCGCGCGCCGGGGCTACGGCCGGCTCCTGGCGACGATCGAGGAGGGACGAGTGACGTCCCTGTGCCACTTCGGCGCGAACGTTGTCCCGTCGGGCCCGCGAGCCGTCGAGTTCGCCGAGGCGACGGCGCGGTCAAGCGCCAGAATGATCATCGGCGACGAGCAGGCCGTCGGCGAGCTCTGGGCGGCTGCCCAAGCGCGCATGCCCAGACCGCGCGAGGACCGGCCGGGGCAGCCGGTTTTCGCGATCGAGCGGCCACCGGAGCCCGGCGGCTCGGCGCTGCGGGCGGCGACGGCCGAGGACTTCGACCTCTTGCTCCCTGCCGCCGCGGCGACTCATGCGGGCGAGATCGGCATCGACCCGATGCTCGTCGACGCCGAGGGCTTCCGCCGCCGGACGCGCAAGCAGATCGCGGAGGGGCGCTCGTGGGTCTGGATCGAGGGCGGAACGATCTGCTTCAAGGCCGAGGCGTCGGCCTGGACGCCCCACGCGGTGCAGCTTCAGCAGGTGTGGGTCGATCCGGGCGTGCGGAACCAGGGGTACGGCCGGCGAGGCCTCTCGGATCTGATCCGGTTCCTGCTCGAGCGTGTCCCGCGCGTGTGCCTGTTCGTGCGGGCGGACAACCCAGCGGCGATCAGGCTCTACGAGGCCGTCGGGATGGAACGCGTCGGCCGCTACCGCAGCCTCCTCTTCTAGTGGCGGTCGAGCGCATCCTGTTCGTCCGCCACGGCGAGAGCGAGTACAGCGTCAAGGCGCTCGTGAACGGCGACCCCTCGGTTGCGTGCGGGCTCACCGCGCTCGGGCGGCTGCAGGCGGATCAGCTCGGGGAGCGGCTGATCGGCGAGCCGATCGAGCTCTGCATCGTCAGCGAGTTCCCCAGGACGCACGAGACGGCCGACCTCGCCCTCGACGGCCGCAAGATTCCGCGACTAGTCCTCGCCGACCTGAACGACCCGTTCTACGGCGCGTTCGAGGGAGGACCGCTGGCGACGTACCGTGCCTGGGCCGCGACCCACGGCCCCGAGGACGTTCCACCGGGCGGCGGCGAGACGCGCGTAGCGATCGCGACGCGGTACGTGCGTGGCTTCAAGACGATCCTCGAGCGCGACGAGGGGACGATCCTGGTTGTCTGCCACTCACTGCCGATCGCCTTCGCGCTTGCGTCAGCGGACGGACGGGGGCCACGGGCAAAGATGCCGATCATCACGCCCGCCGAACCCCATGTCCTCTATTCGGATCAGCTTCGCCAGGCCGTCAAGCGGCTGGACGCCTGGACGCAGAACCCGGTGTACAAGTGATCCGTCGCCTGCTCGTCCTCGCGGCGATCGTCTGGGTCGCTCGCTGGGCCGTCCTGCTCGTCGCGTCTGTGCTCGAGCGGCGCAGACGATGACGGAGGGCGACCCGGTGGCCGCCCTCCGTTCGAGCTGACTCAGTCGCCGAGCAGCGGACACAGGTCGACCCTGTGGCCGATGCGGCTGATGATGGTCCCATCGACCAGGCTGACGGCCAGTTGGCCGTGGTTGGTCTCCAGGATCGCCGGAGAGCCTGGGCCGAAGAAACCAGGCTCGCCGAAGAGGAGCCACGCTCCGGTTCCGTAGAGTGTCGATCCGTCCGAGCTGAACCTCGCCGGTCCGGAGATGTTGAGCTGAATCGTCTTTCCGGAGTCGAGATTGGTGACCGCGACCTTCAACGTGCCGGTGACCAGCGCGGCGCCGGTCGAGAAGACCTTCAGCGTCCCTCGGTCGGTCGTCGCCTGAATGTGCACGGCGAAGCCCTCACAGAACTCGCCCGTCGCTTCCCCAAACGGCGGCGCCGGCTCCTTGACCGGCTTGTCCGCCACCGCCGGCGTCGCGGCAACGAGGGAGACGGCGAGTGCGACAACCACCGCAGCAGTGAGTGACATACGAGGCATTCCTCCTCCTTCTCCCCCCGTGTCACTACGGGTTGTGCAGTCGATTGAGTCTCGATGAGTTCGTTTCCAGAGTCAATAGTCAGGACCAGGGTGACCAGTACTCTGAGCGGGGTGAAACCGGACGACCTGCTCACCCGCGTCGAGGAGCACATCCGACGACACGAGCTGATTCCGTCCGGCGGCGCCGTCTGCTGCCTGGTCTCCGGCGGGGCGGATTCGACGTGCCTCTGGCACGTGCTTCGCGAGCTCGGGTACTCGATCACCGCGCTCCACGCGAACCACGGGCTGCGCGGCGACGAATCAGCGGCAGATGCGAGGTTCTGCGCCGAGACGCTGGGCGCCGAGGTCGTGGACGCCCCGGGCACGACCGAGGCTGAGCTTCGCGAGCTGCGCTATTCGTTCGCGACCGACCGGCTGCGCGCGACGGGCCACACGGCCTCCGACCAGGTCGAGACGGTCCTCTACCGGCTCGTCTCCAGTGGCCGGCCCGGTGGGATCAAGGTCAAGCGCGAGGACGGCGTCGTGCGCCCGCTGCTGACTCTCTGGCGCCTGGAGACCGAGGCGTACTGCCGAGCCGTCGGCATGCCGGCCCGCGTCGACTCGACGAACCGTGCTACGAAGCGCGGTCTCATCCGCGACCAGATCCTGCCTCTGCTTCGGCAGCTTGACGAGCGGGCGGAGAAGAATCTCTTGGCGCTCGCGGAAGGACGTCCCCGCCGGCTCGACGCGCTGCTCGCGACCAGCGAGGGATCCGCCCGGGTCGACCTGGGTGGAGGCCTCCAGGCGGTCCGGGAATATGATCGCGTCTGGCTCGAGCACGGCCCCGTTCAGTTGAAAGGAGAGGTTCACTGGGGACAGTGGCGGATCACCTCGACGCAGCCCGGACTGCACGTGCGCGGCTGGCGCCCGGGGGACCGGCTCGCCAACCGCAGCAAGAAGATCCAAGATCTGTTCGTGGACGCGAAAGTGCCGCGCTCGGAACGTGAGGCCTGGCCGCTCGTCGTGCGCGGCGACGAGGTCGTCGCGGTTCCGGGGCTCGTCGAGGCGGCCGGAGTGAGCGCGGAGAGGATCGCGTGACGGAAACCCAGGTCGAGCAGGGCGTCGCCGAGATCCTGATCGAGGAGGACACGCTCCGCGAGCGTGTCGCCGAGCTGGGCGCCGAGATCTCCGGTGACTACACGGGCCGTGATCTGCTCCTGATCGGCGTGCTCAAGGGGGCGGTGTTCTTCATGGCCGACCTGATGCGGGCGATCGACGTCCACTGCGAGGTCGATTTCATGGCGATCTCGAGCTACGGCGCGTCCACGGACTCGTCGGGCGTCGTCCGCATCCTCAAGGACCTGGACACGAGCATCGAAGGTCGCAACGTCCTCGTCGTCGAGGACATCATCGACTCGGGTCTGACCCTCTCCTACCTGATGCGCAATTTGCGGGCCAGGAACCCTGCCTCACTCGAGATCTGCGCTCTCCTGACGAAGCCCGACCGCCGCGAGATCGACGTGCCCGTCCGCTACGTCGGCTTCGACATCCCGAACCGCTTCGTCGTCGGGTACGGGCTCGACTTCGCCGAGCGCTACCGCAACCTGCCCTACGTCGGCGTCCTGGCGGACGACGCCACGGCCGAGGAGCCCTGAATCCACCCGATTTCGGGCTTTTTCGAGCGCCAATGTCACTGCTAACCTGCGCCGTAGGCCGGACATGAATCGATTCTTCCGCTCTGCTCTCTTCCCGCTGATCGTCATCGTCCTGCTCGTCTACCTGGCGAGCCAGACGCTGATGTCCGGCGAGCGCAAGGAGAAGGTCACCTACTCGCAGCTCCAGCAGCGCGTCGCGACCGAGCCTGACCAGATCCAGTCGATCGTCGCGAACCCGAACAAGCAGGAGCTCACCGTCGAGATGAAGCCGACGGGCGGCGAGGAGAAGGGCGAGAAGTTCAAGGTCGCCTACCCGAGCCCCGAGTCGCTGAACACGTTCGAGCGCCAGATCCGCCAGCAGGACATCAATTTCGACTCGAAGAGCATCGGCGGCTCGCCGTGGTGGTCGCTGCTCACCTCGCTGCTTCCGTTCGTGCTCCTGTTCGGGTTCTGGATCTTCCTCATGAACCAGGTGCAGGGCGGCGGCTCGAAGGTGATGAGCTTCGGCAAGAGCCGCGCCAAACGGATGACGCCCGACTCGCCGAAGATCGGGTTCAAGGACGTGGCCGGCGTCGACGAAGCAGTGGAGGAGCTCCACGAGATCAAGGAGTTCCTCGAGAACCCCAAGAAGTTCCAGGCGCTCGGCGCGAGGATCCCCAAGGGCGTCCTCCTCTACGGGCCGCCGGGCACCGGTAAGACGCTGCTCGCCCGGGCTGTCGCCGGTGAGGCCGGCGTGCCGTTCTTCTCGATCTCCGGCTCGGACTTCGTCGAGATGTTCGTCGGCGTCGGCGCAAGCCGCGTCCGCGACCTCTTCGAGCAGGCGAAGCAGGCTGCACCATGCATCGTGTTCATGGACGAGATCGACGCCGTCGGCCGTCACCGTGGCGCCGGTCTCGGCGGTGGGCACGACGAGCGCGAGCAGACGCTGAACCAGCTCCTCGTCGAGATGGACGGGTTCGAGCTGAAGGACAACATCATCCTGATCGCCGCCACGAACCGCCCCGACATCCTCGACCCGGCGCTGCTCCGCCCGGGACGCTTCGACCGGCAGATCGTCGTCGACCGGCCGGACCGGGCCGGGCGCAAGAAGATCCTCGAGGTGCACGTCAAGGGTAAGCCGATCGCGTCCGAGGTCGACCTCGACACGATGGCGGCCGGCACACCCGGTTTCACGGGAGCCGATCTCGCGAACCTCGTCAACGAGGCAGCGCTGCTCGCAGCGCGCCGCGGCAAGAAGACGATCGACCAGGAGGAGCTCGAAGAGGGGATCATGCGGGTGATCGCCGGCCCCGAGAAGAAGACGCGCCTGCTCTCGGAAGAAGAGCGAAAGGTCACCGCGTACCACGAGATGGGCCATGCGCTCGTTGGCCACTACCTCGATCAGGACACCGACGTCCACAAGATCTCGGTCATCAGCCGCGGCCAGGCGCTCGGGTACACAATCTCACTACCGCGGGAAGACCGTTACCTGACGCGGAAGTCGACTCTGATGGACCAGCTGGCGGCGACGCTCGGCGGCCGCGCGGCGGAGGAGCTCGTCTTCAACGAGGTGACGACCGGCGCGGCGAACGACCTCGAGAAGGTCACGTCGACGGCGAAGCAGATGATCATGCGCTTCGGCATGAGCGAGAAGCTCGGCCCGCGCGTGCTCGGACGGAACCACGACATGCCGTTCCTCGGGCGCGAGATGAGCGCCGAGCCGGACTACTCGGAAGAGGTCGCGCGGGAGATCGACGAGGAGATCCGCCGGGTGATCGAGGAGGCGCACGTGCGCGCCCGCGACGTGCTCACGCAGCACATGGAGGAGCTCCACCGGCTCTCGGCGATCCTGATCGAGCGCGAGACGATCGACAAGGACCAGTTCCTGCGGCTGCTCGACGGCGCGCCCGAGGAGGAGGTCTTCGCGGACGAGGAGCCGTCGGCGACTCCCGAGGCCGACAAGCCGAAGGAGCGGCGTCCCGCACCGAAGCCGAAGCCCTTCCCGGTGCCGGGCTCGATGATGCAACCTCCGCCCGACCCCGCCAAGCCTTAGCGCCGGGCGAAACTAGGCTTCTCACCCGTGGGGGAGAAGCCGACACTCGAGGTGCGATTCCCGCGTCCATCCGTCATGGGCGTGGTGAACGTCACGCCTGATTCGTTTTCAGACGGCGGGGTCAATTTCGCTGGCCCCGACGCGATCGCCAGCGCTCGCCGGATGGTCGACGAGGGGGCGGCGATCGTCGATGTCGGCGGCGAATCGACGCGGCCCGGGTCGGAGCCGGTCTCCTTGGACGAGGAGCTGCGACGCGTCGTGCCAGTGCTGGAAGCCGTCGGGGTGGAGTTGCCCGTCTCGATCGACACGGTGAAGGCCGAGGTCGCTCGACGCGCCGTCGCGCTCGGCGCGGAGTTGGTCAACGACGTCACGGCGCTTCGCGGCGATCCCCGCATGGCCGAGGCCGTTGCCGAGGCCGGGAGCTACCTCTGCCTGATGCACATGCAGGGCGCGCCCCGGACGATGCAGGCGAATCCGACCTACGACGATGTCGTCGCAGAGGTGGGGGCGTTCCTCGAGGAGCGTCTCGCGTTCGCCGTCGCCGCCGGCATCCCCGAGGAGCGGATCTGCCTCGATCCGGGAATCGGCTTCGGCAAGAGCGTCGAGCACAACTTCGAGCTGATCCGGCGGCTCGGGGAGCTGACAGCGCTAGGACGGCCGCTCGTCGTCGGCTTCTCGCGGAAGCGATCGCTGGGCCGGATTCTCGGCGACCCAGACGCGACCACCGGGCCGTTATCGGCGAGCATCGCCGCAGCCGTCGCCGCGTACGAGCGCGGCGCGACGATCTTGCGTGTCCACGACGTCCGGGAGCACGTCGAGGCGCTCACAGCTGCCCAGGCGGTGATCGGATGACGCTGACAGTCGAGCTCGTCGATCTCGAGGTCTTCGGCCGGCACGGCGTCGACGACGACGAGCGGGAGGAGGGCCGCACGTTCCTCTACGACGTCGCGCTCGAGGTGCCGCCGCCCGCCTCCGATCGGCTCGAGGACACGATCGACTATCGGGCCGTCGCCGCCTGCGTCCGCGACGTCTCCGATGCGCGCGAGTACCGGCTCATCGAGAGCCTCGCGTCCGCCGTCGCCGACGAGCTCGCGCAGCGCTTCAGGGCCGTGCGAGTCCGAGTCCGAGTCCGGAAGCCGGGCATCAGCCCGGCCGGGCTCACCGTCGCGTACTCGGCCGCGACCGCAGAGCGCGGGAGATGATCCCGAGCGAGTAGCTCACCGAGCGAACGCCTCGGGCCGCATACGCGTCCAGGTAGGCGAAATAACCGCGGCGCGTTCTGTTCTCGACGCGAAGAGTCTCGGAGCGGCCGCCTGGGCGCGTACCGGAGGCGACGAGGTCGCGCCGCCGAACGGCGCCACGTTCCATCACGTTCCTCGTGCCAGGCGCCCAGACCGCGGCGTCGACGTTGGCGTTCGGGCGGATCGTCATCGACACCTCGCGCCGAGCCGGGATCCAGACGCGATAGACGTCGTGGGGATCCTCCGTTCCGTTGAGCCTCGCTGCAAAAGTGGCCCGCCGGCGGCCCGGCGTCGTCAGCGCTCGTGCAGCGGCCGGGAAGATGCCACGCGCCCGGACGTGATCGATGTCGTCGTTCGGCTCGAGCGGGTCAATCGGCGGGGCGGCGCGGGCGAGCGCCGCTGGGATGTCGAGCATGCCGTGGCCCGTGCGCGCGTCGGGGCCGGCCGGGGCGAGATCCCGCGCGGAGAGCCGCATCAGGTCGTAGATCTGGGTCTTCTCGAGCGTGTTCCGCACGGTCCAGACCCACGCTGTCGCTGCCGTCACCTGCGGCGCCGCGAAGCTCGTGCCGTTGGCAGTTCCGTAGCTCGCCGGAATGGTCGGGTGCTGCCACGGGATCAGCTCACCCGGCGCGGCCAGGTCGACTGCAGGGCTCGAGCTGGAGAACTGCGAGGGCTGGTCGGCCTGGTTCGTGGAGCCGACGGTGAGTACGTGCGGAAAGCCGGCCGGGTAGATCGGCGGGTTGTCCAGCAGGCGCTCGTTCCCCGCCGCTGCGACGACGATCGAGCCGCGTCCGAACGCGTTGATGGTCGCCTCGTAGATCGCGCGGGACGGCTCGTCGCCGCCAAGGCTGAGGTTGATCACGCTTCGGCCGGCCGCGAGGGCACGGGTGATGCCGACCACGATCGAGGATTCGGAGAGGAAGTCGAGGTCGTAGGCGCGCAGAACGGCCTGTGGGTAGATGCCAACCGCGCCCTTCGTGTCGGTCGGGGCTGCGGCCGTCGAGGCGACAATCGTGCCGTGATAGCCGTCCGAGCCGCCTTCGATGTGCTGCTGGTTGAGCAGGAACGTGTTCGCGCGGGCGCTGAACTCCATGTGCGCCGTATCGAGGCCCGAATCGATGACCGTGATCGGAACGCCTGGCCCGGGCGGCTCTGCCCGGTCCGAGCCGACGCGGTAGTGGTGCCAGCCGATCGTCGGTGCGGCGAGCGGGTCGGTCAGGTGTCCATGCCGGAAGACCGGGCCGTCCGCCTCCGCGAACCGCAGGGATCCGGAACGGCGGAGCTCCGGGATCAACCGGACTGCCGCAGCGCTCGGCAGCCGCCAGATGTGGAGTTGCGGCGAGAGGGTCGTGCCGCCGTTCGCGGCCACGAGCTGCTCCGCAGCCGGCCGTGCTTCGAGCCCGAGCAGCGAGAACCTGTAGTCGGTCAGCGACGCGAGCGCGCGCCCGGTGGGGATCGTGGCAGCCGGCGCCGCCTGCCCCGGGCCCGGCGCAGCAAGAGCAAGCAACGCCAAGGCGACCGAGCACCGGCGCATCACACGCAAGACTAGCCACGTTATGTCAATCGTCTACATCGGGCTCGGTGCGAACCTCGGCGATCGTGAGGCAACGATCCACAAGGCCCTCGAGCTGCTGGCCGAGGACGGGGACGTGCACGTCGAGGCTGTGTCGTCGCTGCGAGAGACCGATCCGGTCGGGTACGAGGAGCAGCCGCGTTTCCTGAACGGCGCCGCGGCGCTCCAGACCGAGCTCGGTCCAGATGCCCTGCTCGAGCGGCTCCAGGAGGTCGAGCAGCACCTCGGTCGCGATCGCAGCGGGCCGCGGTTCGGGCCGCGCACGATCGACCTCGACCTGCTGCTCTACGGATCCGTCGAAATCGACGAGCCGGGGCTCCAGATCCCGCATCCGCGCCTGCACGAGCGGCGGTTCGTGCTCGAGCCCCTGGCCGAGCTGGACGACCGACTGGAGGTGCCTGGGCGGGGCTCGGTTCGAGCTCTACTCGCAGGGCTAGAATGATCGCCATGTCACACCTCGACGAGCTCGACGAGTTCGAGGCGGAGCTCGAACTTCAGCTGAAAAAGGAGTACACGGCCGTTTTCGGCCTGTTCCGCTACTGCGTCCTGACCCAGGACGCCACCTACCTGTGCAACACGCTCGACCTGCGGTACGTCCCGCAGCCCAGCTACCCGTTCTTCCACCTCCGCATGGAGGACGTCTGGGTCTGGGACAAGAACCGACCGACGCGGATGATCCCGCGCGCCGAGGTCTACACCTCGAGTGACGTCACGGTCGAGGAGCTGCGCGGCGAGGGCGAGGAGCCCAAGCTGACGGCCGAGGCGCTTGCCGACAAGATCGGCGAGCCCCTCCGCGACGACGAGTAGCCACTGCTGCTCGCAATCGACGTCGGCAATACGCAGACCGTTCTCGGTCTGTTCGAGAACGACCGGCTCGGTGAGACCAGGCGGATCGCCACCGAGGCGCACCGCACCGGCGACGAGCTCGGCGTCCTCGTCTCCGGGCTCGTCGATCTCGAGACGGTCGACGGCGTCTGCCTCGCTTGCACGGTGCCGACGCTCGTCCGCTCGTACGAGGACTTCGCCACCCGCTGGGTGGGGGCGAGGATCCTCGTGGTCGGGCCGGGGTCAAAGACGGGCATCCAGATTCGCTACGACGACCCGAGGGAGGTCGGGCCGGACCGGATTGCCAACGCCGTCGGAGCGCGTGAGCGGTACGGCCCGCCGTGCATCGTCGTCGACTTCGGGACGTCGACGAACTTCGACGTCGTCTCACCGGACGGCGAGTACGTCGGGGGTGTGCTCGCGCCGGGGATCGAGATCTCCATGGACGCGCTCTTCGCCCGCGCGGCGCGGCTCTTCAGCGTCGATTTCTCCGCGCCTGCGACGGTGATCGGCAAGACGACCGGCGCGGCGCTCCAGTCAGGGCTCGTCTACGGATTCGCCGGGCAGGTCGACGAGATCGTCAGGCGCATCCGGGAAGAGCTGGGCGTCGAGGCGCCGGCGGTCGCCACCGGCGGGCTGGCCGATCTGATCGCGCCGCACTCACGGATCATCGAGACGGTCGATCCGTTTCTGACGCTCGAGGGAATCCGACTGATCTGGGGCTTGAACCGCTAAGAGCGGCTCGCCGCTATCCCCCGCCGTAGATCGAGATCGGGAGGTCGAGCTCGACCTCGTCGAGCCGGGGATGCTCCTGCTCGAGTCGGGCGAGGACGAATTTCGCGCCCGGGACGGCTTCGAACAGCCGTCCCTCGACCTCGCCGACCGTCGCCAGCTGGGTCAGCTCCTGCTTGAACCGGCGCGGAAAACGGCCGCGGCCGAGGTACCACCCGTAGAACTTCTTCAGGAAGCTGGTCGCGCGCTGCTCGCCCAGCTCGCGCACGGTCTCGCGGATGAACAGCACGAGCTCGGCGACGACCTCCTCGCGGGAGGGGTCCGCGTCCGCGTCACCCACGATCTGCCGGATCGCCCACGGGTTGCCCTGCGCCGCGCGGCCGACCATGACCGCCTCAGCGCCGGTTGTCGCCAGCAGCGCCTGGGCGCGGGCCTTGGTCGTGATGTCGCCGGATGCGACCACCGGGACCTCCACGCGCTCGACCAGCTCGGCGGTCAGCGAGTGGTCGGCCTCTCCGGTGTACATCTGCTTGGCCGAGCGTGGATGGAGCGTGAGCGAGGCGGCGCCTGCATCGACCAGGCGTGGGCCCAGCTCGAGGCACGTCCGCGAGCCGTTCACGAGCCCGCGGCGCATCTTCACTGTGACGGGAACGGAGACGGCGTCGGCGACCGCCGAGACGATGGCCGCGGCCCGCTCGGGCTCCTCGAGCAAGCTCGCGCCGGCGCCCGTCTTCGTCACCTTCCTCACCGGGCAGCCGAAATTGATGTCGACGAGGTCCGCGCCGGCATCCTCGACCATCCGAGCGGCCTCGGCCATGGTCGCCGGGTTGGAGCCGAAGATCTGGACGGCGAGCGGATGTTCGTCGGAAGCGATCCGCAGGTACCCGAGAGTGCGCTCGTTTCGATGCTCCAGCCCGGCGCAGCTGACCATCTCCGAGCACACGAGCCCGGCTCCGAACCGACGGCCCTGGCGGCGAAACGCCTGGACGCTGACGCCCGCCATCGGGGCGAGAACGACACGGGTCGGGATGCCGACCGATCCGATGCTCCATGCGGAGGAAAGCTCAACCATGGGGATAGTTTGACGCCATCCGGCGACGCAGGTACCATGCCGCCCCCGCGAGGGCCATACCACGGCCCACGCTTTTTTCTTTAGGCACCGAGGAGGCCTGTTGTGAAGGAAGTGATCCTCACCCCGGAGGGTTACAAGAAGCTGAAGGAAGAGATCGAGCTTCTGTCGACCGAGAAGCGCCGTGAGGTCGCGGACCGGATCCGGATCGCCCGCGAGTTCGGCGACATCACCGAGAACGCGGAGTACGACCACGCGAAGAACGAGCAGGCGATGCTGGAGCACCGGATCGCCCAGCTCCAGGAGCGCCTCGTGGCCGCCCGGGTGATCGACAAGAAGGAGATCTCGAAGGACGTCGTCAGCGTCGGCTCGAAGGTCAGGTTGCGCGATGTCGCCGCGAAGGAGACGGTCGAGTACCACATCGTCGGCTCTGCGGAGGCGAACCCGGCCGAGCAGAAGCTCTCGAACGAGTCGCCCGTCGGCCGCGCGATCCTGGGCAAGAAGAAGGGCGAGACGGTGTCGGTAACGACCCCTCGCGGCAAGGCCCTCAAGTACAAGATCCTCGAGATCAAGGCCGCCTAACGCGCTGGCGCGCGCGTCGCGAAAAAGGCTCACAACTTTTCGCGACCGTATCGAGACC
>Ga0081455_10004987_pt1 | contig 14686 bp, 15 predicted proteins | sample TabmetS3T2R1_FD_70207 | JGI IMG/M metagenome (GOLD analysis project Ga0081455, IMG submission 70207) | Tabebuia heterophylla rhizosphere microbial communities from the University of Puerto Rico - S3T2R1 | ecosystem: Host-associated > Plants > Roots > Rhizosphere ... | reverse complement strand
ACACCAGGTCGTCGCTGCCCGGCGTCGCCACCTCCAGGCCCTTGGCCTCCTTGTACTTCCAGTGCGCCGCGATGCCGTACTCAGCAGTGCGGTGCATGGCGTGGCTGCGGATCTGGAACTCGACCGGCTTGCCCTCCGGACCGATCACCGTGGTGTGCAGCGACTGGTACATGTTGAACTTCGGCATCGCGATGTAGTCCTTGAACCGGCCGGGCACCGGTTGCCAGGTGGCGTGGATGACGCCGAGCGTGCCGTAACAGTCGGGGACGGAGTCGACCAGGACCCGGATGCCAACCAGGTCGTAGATATCGGCGAACTCCCGTCCGCGCACGATCATCTTCTGGTAGATCGAGTAGTAATGCTTCGGTCGGCCGTAGACGCTGGCCTTGATCTTGCCGGCGCGCAGGTCGGCGGTGATCCGCTCGGTGACCGCGGCCAGGTGCTGGTCCCGGGACGGCGCCCGCTCGGCCACCAGCCGCACGATCTCGTCGTAGCGCTTCGGGTAGAGCGTGGCGAACGCGAGGTCCTCCAGCTCCCACTTGACCGTATTCATACCGAGCCGGTGCGCCAGCGGCGCCAGTACGTCGAGGGTCTCGCGGGCAGTGCGCTCCTGGCTGCGCGGCTTCATGAACCGCAGCGTGCGCATGTTGTGCAGCCGGTCGGCCAGCTTGATGACCAGGACCCGCGGGTCGCGGGCCATCGCCACCACCATCTTGCGGATGGTCTCGGCCTGCGCGGCGTCGCCGTACTGCACCTTGGAGAGCTTGGTGACGCCGTCGACGAGGTGCGCCACCTCGCCGCCGAACGTGTCGTGCAGCTCGGGCAGCGAGTACGAGGTGTCCTCGACGGTGTCGTGCAGCAGCGCCGCCACGAGCGTCGTGGTGTCCATCCCCAGCTCGGCGAGGATGGTGGCCACCGCCAGCGGATGGGTGATGTAGGGGTCGCCGCTCTTGCGCAGCTGGCCTCGGTGATGGCTCTCGGCGATGTCGTACGCGCGCTGCAGGATCTTCAGGTCGGCTTTGGGGTGCGAGGCGCGGTGGGTGGCCACCAGCGGTTCGAGGACCGCCTTGACTCCCGACGGGCTCTGCCCGGCGGTGATCCGCCGGGTGAGCTTGGCGCGCACCCGGCGCCGCCGATGGGTTCCGAGGGTGACGGTCGGCGCCGCTGGCAGCTGCTCACGGTCGGTGGCCGGGGCAGCAGAGGCAGCGGGCGCACCATTCTCCGGCACGCCGCCGGCCGGAAGATCTGGTGGCGCGCCCTCGACGGCAGTCTGGGCTGCAGGGGCTGTGTCGGAGCTCAGGGCCCCTCCCCTCGATTGCTACTAATCGCCTCATCATACGGCCGAAAAGCACCCTGACGAGCCATCTGCGGCCTCGCCACGACCGCCGTACAAGCGTGCCGTTCGGTGGCGCTCAGTGACCGTAACTGTGGGTCACGCGACCCAGGATCGGGGGAATGGGCACCCTCCGTCAAGCTTTGCGACGCTCCGTCAAGTGGTCAACACGGTGTGCAGCGGCCAGCCGGCGAGCCTGTCCCGGCCACCGAGCGCGGCGAGTTCGAGGACCACCGAGACCCCGGCAATCTCGGCACCGATGTCGCGCAGCAGACTCAGCGCCGCGACCAGGGTGCCGCCGGTGGCCAGCACGTCGTCGACCACCAGCACCCGCTGACCGGGCTGCACCGCGTCGGCGTGCATCTCGATCGTCGCGGTGCCGTACTCCAGGGCATACGAGGCGGCGACCGTCTGTGATGGCAACTTGCCGGCCTTGCGGATCGGCACCACGCCGACCCCGGCGGCGTAGGCCAGCGGCGCGGCGAGCAGGAATCCGCGGGCCTCGATCCCGGCCACGACGTCGAATGCACCGTGCGCGTCGCGGATCCCGTCCACCACCGCGCGGAAGGCCGGCCCGTCATCGAGCAGCGGCGTGATGTCCTTGAACAGGATGCCGGGCTCGGGGAAGTCCGGGATGTCGCGGACGTGCTTGGCGACCAGCGCGGCGAGTTGCTCCGGTGACACGCTCAGCGCTTCCGCTTCGCCTGCGGCTTACCGCCCGTGGCGCGGCGGGGCCGGGCGGACTTGGTCGGCCGCTGCGGACGCGCACCCGGCCGCGGCGTACTGCTCGGAATCGGCTCATCCGCGGCCGGTTCGCCGGCAGGTTCGTCCTCGCGGTCGAGTACGGCCACCGGAGCCGCGCTGCTGGCCAACTGGCCCTCCCCGGCACCGCTGCCCGCGGGCGAGGTGGTGGCGCGACCGCGGCTGGCGGCCCGGGACCGCGCGACCTTCTTCGCCAGCGCCTTGTACTCCGGTCGCCGCTCCTGCAGCGTGCAGGCGATCGGGGTGGCGAGGAACAGCGAGGAGTACGCACCGGCGGCCAGACCGACGAAGAGCACCAGGGCCAGGTCTTTCAGGTCGCCGACACCGAGCAGTCCGGCGCCGACGAAGAGCAGCCCGGCCACCGGCAGCAGCGCGATCAGCGAGGTGTTCACCGACCGGGCCAGGGTCTGGTTGACCGCGCGGTTGGCCGCCTCGGAGTAGGTCTCCTTGCCCGCCCCGACAATGCCGCGGGTGTTCTCCCGGACCTTGTCGTAGACGACGATGTTGTCGTACAGCGAATAGCCCAGGATGGTGAGCAGACCCACCACCGTATTCGGCGTGACCTCCCACTGCACCAGCGAATAGACACCCGCGGTGAGGATGAGGTCGTGCGCCAGACCGGCGATGGCCCCGACCGAGAGCCGCCATTCGAAGAAGAACGAGATGAAGATCGTGACCACGACGAGGAAGACGACCAGCGCCACCAGGGCCTTGCGGGTCACGTCCTTGCCCCAGGAGGCGCTCACCTGATCCTGGCTGATGTCGTTCGCCGCCAGCGGTTGATCCTTGACCGTGATCTCATCACCGAGCTTGTCGGCCAGTGTCGACTTGAGCTGGTTGGACTGGGCGAGCGAGAGCGCCCCGGTCTTGATGACGAAGTTGCTGGTGGAGCCGCGCCCGACCTGCTGGACGCTCTCGGTCGAGACGCCGGAGTCGCTCGCGGCCGACTGCACCTGTGAGACGGTCGCCTTGCCGGTCGGGAACTGGAACGAGTTGCCGCCCTTGAAGTCCACACCGAGGTTGAAGCCCTGCAGCACGATCGACAGGACGCAGATGACCAGCGCCACGCCTGACCCGAGGTACCACCAGCGCCGGTGCCCCACGAAGTCGATGGTGGTCCGGCCGCTGTAGAGGTTGCGCAGGAAGGGCATATCAGGACTCCCTCGCCACTCGGGCCCGGCGGCGCGCGGCGGCGCGTTCGGCCGCTGACGTGTCGGGTGCCTCCCCGGCGGTGGCCGACCGCTGCCGCAGCGACCCGAGGCCGGAGAAGCGCGGCGAGGAGAAGACCTTGCTGCGGGACAACATCGACACGATCGGGTGGGTGAACAGGAACACGACAACCAGGTCCAGGATCGTGGAGAGCCCCAGCGTGAAGGCGAATCCCTTCACATCCCCGGCGGCGAGGTAGTAGAGGATCGCGGCGGCGAGGAACGACACCGCGTCGGCGGAGAGGATGGTGCGGCGGGCCCGTAGCCATGCCCTGGGTACGCCCGACCGCATAGTTCGACCGCCGATCACCTCCTCCTTGAGCCGTTCGAAGAACACCACGAACGAGTCGGCGGTGATACCGACCGCGACGATGAAACCGGCGATGCCGGCAAGGGTGAGGGTGAAGCCGAGTTGCCGCCCGAGCAGGACCACGCTGGCGTAGACCAGCAGGCCGGAGATGACGAGGCTGGCGATGGTCACCAGACCGAGCAGCCGGTAGTAGAGCAGCGAATAGACCACGACCAGGATCAGGCCGATGCCGCCGGCGAGCAGCCCGGCCTTGAGCTGGGTGGAGCCCAGCGTGGCGGAGACCGTCTGCGCGTTGGAGGTGGTGAAGTTCAGCGGCAGCGCGCCGTACTTGAAGTTGTTGGCCAGCGTCTTGGCGGAGGTGGCGTCGTAGTTGCCGGAGATCGAGGTGGCGCCGGGGATGGTGCCCTGGATCGCCGGCGGCGGGCCGAGCAGCCGCCCGTCGAGGACGAAGCCGACCTGGTTGGCGAGAGCGCCGGGGTTTTTCTGCTCGTTGTTCTGGCTGGTGTAGTCGGTCCAGATCCGCTGGCCCTTGGACTTCAGGTCGAGCGAGACCGACCAGCCGACCTGCGCGCCGCTGGTGGGGTCGGAGTTGTAGACCGCGGAGGCGCCCTTGACCTGGGTGCCGGCGATGAGCGGCTTGTCCATCACGTACTTGGCTTTGTTGTCATCGGTGCAGACAACGACTTGCCGGTTCTTCGCCGATGGTGCCGCGGCGATCTTCGCCAGCTGGTTGCAGGTCTTGTTCAGGTCCGGGGCAAGACTCGCTGGTACGCCCTGCGGCAGCTGGCCGTTGGCCGGTGCGGTGGCGCTGGGCGTCGGGGTCGGAGTGGGCTTGGGCTTGGGCGCCGCCACGGTGAAGTCGGCCGGCTGGCCGTGCACCGCCCCGTGCTGCGGCGCGGTCTGCGCGCTGCCGCCCGGCCCGGTCAGGTCCCGGTGCAGCTGCGGCGCGGAGTTGGCCTTCGGCGAACTGGAGGACTTGGGGCTCTGGCTCTGGCTCGACGACGGCGAGGGGCTCTTGGACGGCGACTTCGACGGGCTGGGCGAGGGCGTCGGGCTGCTGCCGTTGCTGGTCTGGTTGACCGCGAGCGGGCCGGCGAGGGTCGCCCGGAAGTAGAGCTGTGCGGTGGTGCCCAGCGACTTGGCCTGATCGCCGTTGCTGCCTGGTACGGAGATGACGATCTGGTCGTTGCCCTGGGTCACCACGTTGGAGTTGGCCACGCCCAGGCCGTTGACCCGGTTCTCGATGATCGTCTGCGCGGTGTCGAGATCGTCCTTGCTCGGCGCTCGGCCGCTCTCGGTGTGGGCGGTGAGCGTCACCGTGGTGCCGCCCTGCAGGTCCAGACCCAAAGCCGGTTTCGGCGAACCGCCGGTGAAGAAGACCAACAGGTAGAGGATGACGAGCAGCCCGGCCAGGCTGGCGAAATACCCCCCGACACGCAACTGCGAGGACGGTGCTGCCACTGCTTCGTCGTCTCCCTGTCAGGTTCTGGTCAGGCCTTGCGATTCAGACCCTGCGATACCGACGCGCGACACCATGACGGCGCGCCCGGAACGCCAGTATGTCGCACGTCGCTGTGTGCTCCGACCCGGCCGGCGGATCTGCCGCGACCGTCATTTCCGACGCCGCGTCCGATCGCCTCGTTGTCAACGACCGGATGGTCAGCTCGCGGTGTCACTGCCGCGATTGGTCGGGTTGTCCGCCTTGTGTTCGGTGTCCTCGGACCGGCTTGCCGGGTTCGGCGATGTCGCCTGCTCCGACGGGCGCGCGTCGGCCTCGAAACCGTCGGGTGAGGCACCGTCCGATTGGATGGCGCCGGACTCGGCGGTGGGTTCCGTACCGTCATGGTCGCCGTCGGTGGCGGTCGGCTGCGGGGTGAGCACGCGGACGATGGCCTGGTTGGCGAACCGGACAATCACGCCGTCGCTGATCTCCAGGTCGACGGTGCCCTGCTCGGTGTCGATGGAGTCGACCCGGCCGTAGACGCCGGCGGTGGTGACCACGTCGACGCCCGGCGCCAGCGAGGAACGCATCGTCTGTTGGTCACGGGCACGGCGCCGTCCGGGCACGATCACCATGACGGCGAACAGGATGACGACTATAAGCAGAGGCACCAAGGTTGCCACGAGCGGTGAATCCTCCTCAGGTGCCGCGCAGGCACATCAGCGGGCCACGGCGGCGCCATGCCCGGCTCCACGTGGAGCGCGGAGCAGAATAGCCGGCACGGGTCCGCCGCGCCGCGCACAGGTTAGGTGCGGGTGCGTACCCACGCAACGTAGCGCCTCGCGGAGACGAGCCTTACCTCGCCTCCGCCGCGCCATGAACTCGGGCCGCGGCCGCACCACACCCGCTAGTACGGGTGCTGTCAAGCCGAACGTGTCGATCATTGCGGTGGTTCCGCTCACTCGGATTCGAAGAGCGTCGGCGCGTTGGGGTCGGGCCGTGGAGCCGAGAGGCCCAGGTGCGCCCATGCCGCCGGGGTAGCCACCCGGCCACGGGGGGTACGCGCCAACAGCCCGGCCCGTACCAAAAAGGGCTCGGAGACCTCTTCGACCGTCTGCGCCTCCTCCCCGACCGCCACCGCCAGGGTGCCGACGCCGACCGGACCACCACCGAACCTGCGGACCAGGGCATCGAGTACGGCCTTGTCCAGCCGGTCCAGCCCGATGTCGTCCACGTCGTAGACGGCCAGCGCCGCCTTCGCCACCGGCCGGGTGATCCGCCCGTCGGCCCGCACCTCGGCGAAGTCGCGGACCCGGCGCAGCAACCGCAGCGCGATCCGCGGCGTGCCGCGGGACCGGCCCGCGATCTCGTCCGCGCCGTCGTCGGCGAGGTCGATCTGCACCAGCCCGGCGACGCGGTAGAGCATCTTGGTGAGCTCGGCGGGCTCGTAGAAGTCCATGTGCCCGGTGAAGCCGAACCGGTCGCGCAGCGGACCGGTCAACAGCCCGGCACGGGTGGTGGCGCCGACCAGGGTGAACGGCGCCACCTCGAGCGGAATCGCCGTAGCACCAGGGCCTTTGCCCACCACGACGTCGACCCGGAAGTCCTCCATCGCGACGTAGAGCAACTCCTCGGCCGGCCGCGCGATGCGGTGGATCTCGTCGATGAAGAGCACGTCGCCCTCGGCGAGATTGGACAGCATCGCAGCCAGGTCGCCGGCCCGCTCGATCGCCGGCCCACTGGTGACCCGGATCGCCGCACCCAACTCGGCGGCGATGATCATCGCCAGGGTGGTCTTTCCCAGTCCGGGCGGACCGGACAGCAGGACGTGATCCGGCGGTTTGCCGCGCCGCCGCGCCGACTCCAGCACCAACGACAGCTGCTCGCGTACCCGCGGCTGGCCGACAAAGTCGTCCAGCAAGCGCGGACGCAGCGATGCCTCGACGTCCCGTTCGTCCGCCTCGGGGAACGGCGAGACGATGTCCTCCGCTGGCTCGTTCACGGCCGGCCCAGCAGTCGCAGCGCGGCCTTGAGCAGCGTCGGTACGTCAGCGCCGGCCTCGGCCTCCGGCGCGATCTGAGCCACCGCCGCGTCTGCCTCCTTCGCCGACCACCCCAACCCGACCAGGGCGTGCCCGACCTGGTCCCGCCAGGGTGCCACCGGCGCCACCGCACCCGGCTCGGCCACCGGCGTCTCGGTGTCGCCGAGCGCACCGATGCGGTCGCGCAGCTCCAGGACGAGCCGTTCCGCGCCCTTCTTGCCGATGCCGGGTACGGCGGTGAGCGCGGGGATGTCGTGGGTGGCGATGGCGAGCCGTACCGCCCGCGGCGGATGTACGGCCAGTACGGCCTGGGCCAGCCGGGGGCCGACGCCGCTGGCGGTCTGCAGCAGCTCGAACAGCGACCGTTCGTCGTCGTCGGCGAAGCCATAGAGGGTCAACGAGTCCTCGCGCACCACCAGGCTGGTGGAGAGCCGGGCCTGCGCGCCGACCCGCAGCCGGGCCAACGTCCCGGGCGCGCACAGCACGGTGAGCCCGATACCGCCCACCTCGATGACGGCGGCGTCCGGCCCCAACGCCACCACGCCACCTCGTACGCTCGCGATCACCGCGACCCCTCCTGCCGGGCCCGGGCGGCAGCCAGCGCCAGCTCGGACGACGCGATCTGCTCCTCGGGCAGCTCGTGCCGCCGGCGCAGCTCCAAGGCCGCGGCGAACTGCTCGGCGGCCGGCCCGTACCGCCCCTGCTCGTAGTCGTTCTCACCGGCGTGCTGGCGGGTGAACGCCTCGATCACCGGCCCGAACCCGGGCGCCGCGGCGAGCAGTTCGATGAACATCAGGTCGGCCTCGACGAACTCGCCGCGCTCCTGACGCACCTGCGCCAGCCGGATCCGCGCGGTGTGCTGCTGGGCCGGCGACCCGACCAGCTCGGTCCGGTCGACGGCGAGCGTGGCCTGGGACAGTGCCTCGTCCACGGCGCCGGAGGCACGCAGCAGCTCGACCAGCTCGCCGCGGTCCATCAACTCGGCGATGTCGTCGGGGGCGGCGCCGATGGAGCGCCGCAGCTCCGTGATCCGCTGCTGCACCGCCTCGGGATCGGGGTAGACCTCGCGCAGCGTCACCGGGTCATAGGCCGGCTCCAGGGGCTCCGTCATTGCCGTGCGGCAGCAACTGCCGCCGCCAGACGGCTCTGCGCCGCGCCGCGCCAGATGTGGCAGATCGCCAGCGCCAGCGCGTCGGCGACGTCGGCCGGCGACGGGCGTTCGGTCAGCCGGAGCAGTCGTACCACCATTCCCCCTACCTGTGCCTTGTCGGCCCGCCCGGAGCCGGTGATCGCCGCCTTCACCTCGCTCGGGGTGTGCAGTACGACCGGGATGCCGGCCCGGGTGGCTACCAGAATCGCCATCGCCGAGGCCTGCGCGGTGCCCATCACAGTCCGTACGTTGTGCTGGCTGAACACCCGCTCCACGGCCACCACCTCGGGCCGGTGCGCCTCCACCAGTACCCCCAGCTCGTCAGCGACCGTACACAACCGGGTGCCGATGTCGCTCCCGGCGGGGGTGCGGATCACGCCGAAGTCACCCGCCCGCAGCGGCCGCCCGGCCGTGCCGTCCACCACCCCCCAGCCGCAGCGGGTCAACCCCGGGTCGACACCCAGCACCCGCACTGCTCCACCCCATCCCCGGCATCAGGTCGCCGAACGCTCGTTCGACACCGTAACGTCGTGCCGCCGGCTCCAGACGGCGACGCGCCGTCGACCCAGACCGCGCAGCAGGTAGCCGAGCACCGCGAAGCAGACCAGCAACCCGAGGACGCTGCGCACCAGCCCGGCCGCCCCCAACTGGTCCGGATCGATGAAGTAGTACGGGTAGGAGTGCACGAAAGCGCCGCGTACCAAGGCGAATCCGAGATAGGCCAGCGGGTAACCGAGCCACAGCAGCGGATGCCACCGGCGCAGGGTGACCTGATTGCGCCCGACCAGAAACCAGTCCGCCAGCACCAACAACGGCGTCACCACGTGCAGCGTGAAGTCGACCAGCGTGTAGTGCGCCGGCGCCAGCAGCGTGTTGTAGACAGCCCCGGTGATGAGGATGTAGAGCGTCACCGCGCCGCGTACCCCGGCGCCGGGCGACTCGGCCCGACCCGGGTAGAGCAGCGGACAACCGGCGGCCCAGAGAAAGTAGTAGCCGACGAGGATGTTGCTCTGGAACGTGAAGTAGACGAGTTGGTCGGCCGGATCGACGGCTGTGTTGATGCCGGACGAGACGGCGATCAGCGTGACAACCGCGATCGCCAACCGCCACCCCGACCGGACCACATCGCCCCTATCCGACCGCCGCCATGACCTCGTCGGAGACATCGAAGTTGGCGTACACGTTCTGCACGTCATCGGAGTCCTCGAGCGCGTCGATCAGCCGGAAGACCTTGCGTGCCGCCTCTTCGTCCAGCGGCACCGACACGCTGGGCAGGAAGCTCGCCTCGGCCGACTCGTACTCGATACCGGCGTCCTGCAGCGCGGTGCGTACCGCCACCAGATCGGTCGGCTCGCTCACCACTTCGAAGGATTCACCGAGGTCGTTGACCTCCTCCGCACCCGCGTCGAGTACGGCGGTGAGTACGTCGTCCTCGCCGAGGCCGGTGTTGGGGACGATCACCACGCCCTTGCGATTGAACAGGTACGCCACCGAGCCCGGGTCGCCCATCGAGCCGCCGTTGCGGGTGACCGCGGTGCGTACCTCGGAGGCCGCCCGGTTGCGGTTGTCGGTGAGGCACTCGATGAGGATCGCTACGCCGCCCGGGCCGTACCCCTCGTAGGTGATGGACTCCCAGTTCGAGCCGCCGGCCTCCAGTCCCGCGCCGCGCTTGACCGCACGGTCGATGTTGTCGTTGGGTACGGAGGTTTTCTTCGCTTTCTGAATGGCGTCATAGAGGGTCGGATTCGCCGCTGGGTCGCCGCCGCCGGTGCGTGCCGCGACCTCGATGTTCTTGATGAGTTTGGCGAACATCTTGCCGCGTTTGGCGTCGACGACGGCCTTCTTGTGCTTGGTGGTTGCCCACTTGGAATGGCCGCTCATGAGGTTCCTTTCACCATTTCGACGAAGAACGCGTGCACCCGCGAGTCGTGTGTGATCTCTGGGTGGAACGACGTAACGAGACGAAGCTCGTCACGGACCGCGACGATCCTACCTGCGGCCGGTCCGGACTCGATCCGTCCGAGGGCCTCGACGCCAGCGCCGATCGACTCGACCCACGGCGCGCGGATGAACACCGCATGGTAGGGCTCGGGCAGCCCGTCGAGCCGTACGTCGGCCTCGAAGGAGTCGACCTGTCGGCCGAAGGCGTTGCGCCGGACCGTGATGTCCAGCCCGCCGAATGTCTCCTGCCCCTGGGTCCCGTCGATGATCCGGTCGGCCAGCATGATCATCCCGGCGCAGGTGCCGAAGGCAGGCAGCCCTCCGGCCAGCCGTTTGCGCAGCGGCTCGGTCAACTCGAATACGTCGGCCAGCTTGATGATGGTGGTCGATTCGCCGCCGGGAATGACGAGGCCGTCGATCTCGTCGAGTTCGTGCGGGCGGCGTACGGGCAGGGCGCTGGCGCCACAGTCGGTGAGCATGCGCAGGTGTTCGCGCACGTCTCCTTGCAGGGCGAGTACGCCGATACGGGGTTGCGTTGAGGCCACGTATCCAGCCTAATCGGCCGTCACCACCCGCCCGTTATGGCGGGTTCACCCGACAATCCTGGGCGACCGGCTGACAAGCAGCACTCAACCGCAGCCGCGCGTACGAAACCCAGCCAGCGGGACGCCTACAGCGCGATCCGTTCGCTTTACCAGCCGCGCTCGGCGAGGCGGTGCGGCTCGGGGACCTCTTCGACGTTGATGCCGACCATCGGCTCGCCCAGACCGCGCGAGACCTTGGCGATCACGTCGGGGTCGTCGTGGAACGTGGTGGCCTTGACGATGGCGGCGGCCCGGGCAGCCGGGTCACCGGACTTGAAGATGCCCGATCCGACGAAGACACCCTCGGCGCCGAGCTGCATCATCATGGCCGCGTCGGCCGGAGTCGCGATCCCGCCGGCGGTGAAAAGCACCACCGGCAGCTTGCCCGCGGCGGCCACCTCGCGCACCAGCTCGTAGGGCGCCTGCAGCTCCTTGGCCGCCACGTAGAGCTCGTCCTCGGGCAGGGTCTGCAGCCGGCGGATCTCGGCGCGGATCTTGCGCATGTGCGTGGTGGCGTTGGAGACGTCTCCGGTGCCGGCCTCGCCCTTGGAGCGGATCATCGCCGCGCCCTCGGTGATCCGGCGCAGCGCCTCGCCGAGGTTGGTGGCACCGCACACGAACGGCACCGTGAACGCCCACTTGTCGATGTGGTTCTCGTAGTCGGCCGGGGTGAGCACCTCGGACTCGTCGACGTAGTCGACGCCCAGACTCTGCAGCACCTGCGCCTCGGCGAAGTGGCCGATCCGGGCCTTGGCCATCACCGGGATCGAGACGGCCTCGATGATCCCGTCGATCATGTCCGGGTCGCTCATCCGGGAGACGCCACCCTGGGCGCGGATGTCGGCCGGGACCCGCTCGAGCGCCATCACGGCGACCGCGCCGGCGTCCTCGGCGATCTTGGCCTGCTCGGGGGTGACCACGTCCATGATCACGCCGCCCTTGAGCATCTCGGCCATGCCGCGCTTGACCCGGGCGGTGCCGAGGACGGGCTGCTGGGTCTGCTCAGGCTGAGGTTCCGACATGCCAACCATGGTACGGACGGGCCGCGGGCGCGCAGTGGCCACTCGCGCCCGGGTTCGGCAGGCCAGTGGGACCGGGGAGACGCAGGTCACACCGGCTGTGGGGGCTACGCTCGGCGGGGTGTCCCGCAGGTTCCTCTCGCCGCGCTGGCTGGCGCTGCACGCGGTGGCGCTGGCCGCCGTCGTGGTGTTCTGCCGGCTGGGCTGGTGGCAGATCCGCCGGGCCGGCGAGGGCAACCCGCTGAGCTACGGGTACGCCCTGGAATGGCCGGTCTTCGCCGCGTTCACGATCTTCGTGTGGTACCGGATCGTGCGGGACAGCGTCGAGCCGCCGGCCGAGCCGCCGCGCCGGGCCACCCCGCTGCCGCTGCCGACGCTGCCCGAGCGCCCGGCCGCGCCCGCGGTCACCGACCAGGACGACCCCGTGCTCGCCGCGTACAACCGCTACCTGCGCGAACTCAACCGCCGAGACGGCTGAACGGAGACGACCGCCAGTGCACGCCGCCCTGCTCCGGTTCCGGGTGATCGCCTACGTGGTGGGCACCCTGCTCCTGCTGCTCACCCTCGGGGTGGTCATCGAGGTCGCCGCCGACAACAAGACGCTGGTCAGCATCGTCGGGCCGGTGCACGGCTTCCTGTACATCGGCTACCTGATCCTCGGCTACGACCTGGTACGCCGCGCCCGCTGGCCGGTCGTCCGGATGCTGCTGATCGCCCTGGCCGGCGTCGTACCGGGCCTGATGTTCTGGGCCGAACGCCGGGTCGAGGCGGAGATCAACCGGCTGCCGGTTTGAGCGCCAGGCCGACCCGCCCATGATCAACGCCGACTTGTTGCCGGTTTTCCGGAGGTAGCTCGGCGTTGATCACCCGGGGCCTGTCCGCGCGGGTCCGGGGAAGGCGCGCAGGGCCAGCTCGGCGGAGCGGCGCAGGTCGGCGGGGTCGGCGCCGCCGGCCGCCTGGACCGCGATGCCGTCGCTGATCATGGTGACCAGCCGGGCCAGGTCGGCGGGGTCGCTGCCGGCGGGCAGGTCGCCCTCGGCCAGCGCCCGCTCCAGGCGGCGGGTGAGCGCGGCGTGGCCGGCCATCCGCTGGGCCAGCACCGGCCGCCGGGCCGGTTCGCTGTCCGGGCCGCCCGACTGCACGCACTGCACGCTGAGGCAGCCGCGCGGGGTGCCGCCGGCGCCGCAGGTCAGCTCGATCGCCCCGTACACCAGGCGTTCGGCGACCTCACGCGCGGTCGGCGCGGCCATCGCGGCCTCGGCGAACGCGCCCGGCCCGGCCAGGTAGCGCTCCAGCACCCGGCCGAACAGCTGCTCCTTGTTGCCGAAGGTGGCGTACAGGCTGGGCCGGTTGATGCCCATCGCGGCGGTCAGGTCGGACAGCGCGCTGCCCTCGTAGCCCTGCCGCCAGAAGACCTCCAGGGCGCGGTCCAGCGCCTGCTCGACATCGAACGCACGCGGCCGGCCGCCGGGCATCCCGCCTCCCCCGATGAGTTTCGTACCCATAGGTAAATTACTCCTTGACGCGGCCGCGCGGGGCGTTCCATAGTTCTGTACCTATCGGTATAAAACCTCGGGAGGCGGCGCATGTCAGGAACGATCCGGGTCGGGGTGGTGGGCGCCAGCGCGGAGCGCGGCTGGGCGCGGGTGGCCCACCTGCCGGCCCTCGCGGCGCTGCCGGAGTTCACCGTGACCGCGGTGGCCACCAGCCGGCAGGACAGCGCGGACCGGGCCGCGGCGGCGTTCGGGGCGCGGCACGCCTTCGCCGGCTGGGCCGGGCTGGTCGAGCACCCCGAGGTGGACCTGGTGGTGGTCTCGGTCAAGGCGCCGGCACACGCGCCGGTCCTGCGCGCGGCGATCGCCGCCGGCAAGCACGTGTACTCCGAGTGGCCGCTCGGGGTCGACCTGGCCGAGGCCGAGGAGCTGGCCGCGGCCGCCGCGGCGGCCGGGGTGGTGCACGCGATCGGGTTGCAGGGCTACCGCTCGCCCTCGGCCCGGTACGCGCGCGATGTACTCGCCGAGGGTGCGGTCGGCCGGGTGGAGTCGGTGAGCATGATCGCCGCGGGCGACCCGCTCGGCGGCGACCGGATCTACCGGGACCTGGTCTGGAGCCTCGACCCGGCCGCCGGCAACACGCTGCTGACGATCATGGGCGGGCACGCGCTCGGGCTGCTGGACCTGCTGGGCGGCCCGCTGGCCGAGCTGTCGGCCACCCTCACCACGCCGTACCAGCAGGTCACCGTGGTCGAGACCGGCGAGCGGGTGCCGACCGGCGCCCCCGGGCAGGTGGCGCTGGCCGGCCGGTTCGCCAGCGGGGCTGTCGCCTCGCTCAGCGTGCAGGGCGGCAGCGCCCCGCAGCCGGCCGGCTTCACCCTCGCCGTCGCCGGTACGCGCGGCACGCTGGCCATCGCGCCCGCCGTGTCCGGCCACTACCCGGGCTGGGCGGAGTGGGACATCCGGCTGCACCCCGTCGACGGCGAGTCGCGGGCGCTGGCCGTCCCGGACCGGTACCGCAGCACCGCCGTGCCACCCGGGCCGGCCAGCAACGTCGCGGCCCTCTACCAGGAGATCGCCGCGGCCATCGGCGAGGGCCGCGGCGCCGACCCGGACTTCGGCACGGCCCTGCGGCAGCACCGCGTCCTGGCCGCGATCGAGCGGTCGGCCAGCACCGGCACCCGCGAACACCTCGCGCACACCGGCCCCCAGCCGGCAGGGAGTGAGCGGACGGGGGCCGCGGCGGCGTGGCGGCCGGGCAGCGGAGCGACCGCGGCAGCGGGCACCGGGACGGCGGCAGGCACCGGGACGGCGGCGGGCACCGGGACGGCGGCGGGCACCGGGACGGCGGCGGGCACCGGGACGGCGGCGGGCACCGGGACGGCGGTGAGCGGGATGGAGGTG
>Ga0081455_10004986_pt1 | contig 14688 bp, 13 predicted proteins | sample TabmetS3T2R1_FD_70207 | JGI IMG/M metagenome (GOLD analysis project Ga0081455, IMG submission 70207) | Tabebuia heterophylla rhizosphere microbial communities from the University of Puerto Rico - S3T2R1 | ecosystem: Host-associated > Plants > Roots > Rhizosphere ... | reverse complement strand
CGGCTGGTATCGAAAAAACATTCAGGTGGTCCTTTCCACCAAGGTGGTCTCCGGGGCGCACGGGCCGCCGAAAGTCCTCGCCGTTCACTTCTGGTAATAAAGTCCTTCCCACTAGCTGATCACGAGCAAATGCGCTGACAACTCTTGAGCGCAGCTTGAGTCGACATGGGTCAAGATGTCTTTGTGTGTCTTTATCTGTCCTTCTCGGTAGACATCCAAAAAATGATCGATTGTCTCAGTCGCGCCCGCCTCGTCGTTATGTGAGCCTAGACAAGCCGTATGCCCCTTGTCCAAACTGACCCAGGCTTGATACAGCCCCGTGCCGTATTGCTTGATGACGCAGGCGACGAGTTGATTACGAGGTTCCATGCGGCCTTTCCTTTCTTCCATCTTTCGACGGACGGTTAAGTCAGACTCACGGCGCCAGGCTCATGTGACTGAGCGATTCATGGAATCGATATTTGCCAGTTTTTGAGTTCGGGTACTAGAGGTTCGCATTCACCATTACGCCGCCAGGTCATCTGAGTTGCAAAAAAATCTCGACCTGCGCGGACGTGTCAGTATCGCGAGCGGTAGCGAGCGAGTCCCCATCAATCCGCAACGGTTTCTTTCCAGGCTGAGATGGCTTGCGACACGCCGCCGTCATCCAGAATCAAATTTTTGGGCGCCTTCGCGGCGAACGACTCACAGACCGGGACCAATATTGTTGACCAGGTCCGAAATGTTGATCTGCTGTAACGCCGTTGCGAAGTCGCTCGGCACAGATTCCCCGGCGGCCTTGGCGCGCTTCTTGAATTCGGCCACGATCTTATCGATCACGTCCGTCTGCAGAGTTACTTGCTGTTTGTACCGTTCGCGCAATCCGAGGGAGATTGGCGCGTATGAGTAGTGCCAGGCCTCCTCGTTGTAACCGCCGGTCCGGCCGGGAGTGTAGGCCTGCACAAGACCCACTGTCGCAGCATTAGTCTGCAGCCACTGTCCGAGCGCGAAGAACGCGCCCTCCTTCTTACTCCCTGACGCCGGTTGCCATTCCGCGACCGTGGTCGAGTTGAGATCTACTTCTGTGCCCCAATGGTGGCGGGAAGTCCCCGGCAGCGACGAAAACTTGAGGATGATCTCCAACCGGTCCTTGGAGGGCGTGGCGAGCCACTTGGCGCGGTCGACGCCGTCGCCGCGCTTGCCGTTCTTGAAGAATTGACCTGGCAGCGTGTCCCACCCGTTCGACCTTTCGCCAACGAGAAAGAACTTTTCGAAGTCTATTTTCGCCTGCGCCGAATTGGCGCCGACGTCTTCGGCGAATAGGCGCAGGTCCGACACATCCGTTATCGTCTTCGGCGGGCTCATCGCGTTGAGTTTCGCAATCGCCGTATCGACGCGCAGCCTGACTCGGCGGAAGATGTCGTCCTTTTTCGGCAATAATCCGGTAAGGAAAGCGACTCGATCGGCGGCGTTGAAAGCATCGATGTCGGCCAGGATGTCGCGGTCTGCCGCTGTGGCGAGGTCATTCGGATCGCCCAGGAAGGCGCGCAGCGGGCGGACGAAACCTTCGACGGCGCGCGCGGCGCTGCCCGGACCGGAACCGAGCGGCTTGAACTCCGGAGCTTCGATCGTGATCACCGGCGTGGTCTGTCCTGAGACCGCCGTCGGCCCCCAGGCGCCGAGGCTGGTACCGCCGCTCACAACGCCAGGTTTGTCGCCCGGGTAAACCGCGTTGAACTCCTTCACCCCGGGCCCCAGCTTGTTGGCCGGCCTGTCTGACGGGTTGACGATGACGCTCGACATGCCGCGCGCCAACTCGATAGCCTTCGGATCCTGGTTGGGGTCGGCGAAGACGCCGGCGCTCTTCGGATTGAAGATGGCGTGGGTGCTAACGATGCGGTCCGGCTTGAACTTCGTGATGATGTTCATCAAGCCCTGAACCTCGGGCTGCGTCGGCGCGGCGGCGCCCTTCGCGTCTACTGTGTTTCGGCAATCGGTGTCCTTGGGCTTCTCTCCTGTCGGAAAGTTACGGTTGAGGTCGACTAACTGGCGGTTGCAGCGATTGCGCCACATGCTGACGCCCGCCAACTCATCCTCGATCGCCGCGGCGTTGACGCGCGGCACGATGATCGTGTTGAAAGCCAACCCAACCGTCCCGCCTGGCTGCGACAGTTCGGTCACTAGGGCGTCCGTTACCTGCCAGCCCGGCTGTTCGTCGCCGTGGAAGCCGCCGAGGACGAGCGCACGCCCCGTTGCCGGCCACAGGGTAGGAAAGAAGTGCGCCTCGATAGGGATGTTCGAGAGCGGCGGCGAGGCGTCCGCGTTGGGCAGATCCTTCGGGGCCACCCGCTTACTCTTGTCCGCCGGCATGGTGAATGTCGTCGGATAGTCGGCGGCTTTGGCGATCTCGCCGCTGGCGTGGCCGTTGTACTTGAAAAAGAGCAGCGCCATCGGTAGTGAAGGGCCGACGCCGATCGGAACAGTCGTCGTCGCCAGGTTCTGAGCGTCCGCCGAGATTGTGTCGACGTCGAGTGGCGCGCGCGACAGGCTGGCGGTCGGGCGCTCGACGATCAGCGGCGGGCCGCCAGGATCGTCCACCGACTCGGCGACGCGATCCGCCTCCCGTTCGGCTCGATCGCCCGGAGCGCTTACTGGCGCCGGCGCTTCCTGCACACTCCCATGGGCGTAGGCCTGCTCTTGCTGCACTACGTGGGTCAGCTCATGAGCGAGCAGGCGGCGGCCTTGCGGCGTGTCGGGCGCGAAGGCGCCGGCGCCGAACACGATGTCGGAGCCATGTGTGTATGCTTTGGCGCGGAGAGCCGAGGCGGAAGCGGAGGCGAGCGTGTCGTCATGCACGCGCACGTGACCGAAGTCGCGGCCGAAGCGATATTCCATGAATGATCGAGTGGTCTGGTCCAACTGCTGTCCCTGCGTACGCAACGCCTCACGGACAAGTGATGGCGATGCGGCATCGGCGCCGCAGCTCGTTTGATCTTCGTTGGTCTGCAAATGCCCGCTTTCTTCGCCCGCCCTCTCCTGGCCGCAATTGTTGCAGCTTCCCCCATAAGCGCCCCCGCGCTGTATAAGCTGAACAATTCGCGACCGCAGCTCGAGCGATCGCCATGCAGGATTAAGTTTGCGCGCGCCTTCCCTGTCGGGCGCGGAAGCGATTCGCTCGGACTTGCCCCTGGCCGGCTCTTTAGTTTGATTGCGAGCGTGCGAAGCAAACATTCGGCTCTCCCTTTGCAATAGATATGCGGCGCGCGCGGTACTATTTCGAATCGAGACGCTCTATAAATTTGATCCACTGTTGCGATTGTTGTTGCAAATCGCAAAGCGTCGTTTGGAGGCCTTTCAACTGAATAAGCAACTCCGAAAGAGCGGGCCGAGACATGGAATCGCTCTGCAAGGCTATCGAATCAGGAAGCGGCGGCAAAGTAGAGAGATCGGAGCGTATCTGGTCCAACAATTCGCGCGAGCGCCTGCCCGGCTGAACACCCAGTTCCTCGCTTAAAGACTTCACGCAGCGATCATATTGCCTCATGGCCCCGGTGCGGTCGCCGGCCAGGTACTTCAGCCGCATCATTTGTTGATGCGTGCGTTCGCGCGCCGGGTCGTATTTAAGGATTCGCTCTCCATAGCTCAGACCGGCGGCGTACTCCTGATGCGCTTCGCAGTAACGGATCAGCCGGTCGAGCATCGCCAGGTACATGTTTTGCAACCTTTCGCGTTCGCAAAGGAGCCAATCCTGATACCAACCTTCGAGCAAATCCCCCTGATACAGGTCCACGGCCTGCTGCAAATTTCGCGCGCGCGGCTCGTCCAGATCTCCCTCTTTGCGCATGTCCTCATAAGCCTGTTCGAATGCGCCCACGTCAGTCCACAAATCCAACTCAGGGTTCAGACAAACCCACGCCGAATTGGTCGAAAGTATCGCGGCTGACGGTTTTTCCAAAAACTCGGCGCAGCGCGCCTGCAATTGCCATAACGCCTGGCGCAGGTTTTTTTTGCTCACCGCCGCAGACTTGTTGAGCCAGAATAACTCGGCCAGGTATTCGCGGTTATGGCGCGCAAGACGGTGAATCATCAGGTAGCAGAACATCTGCTGAATTTTGCAGCAATCGTCCCATCTCCAAACCGCGCTTCCGTGTTCCACACGAAGCTTACCAAACATCCATACTTTGAGTGATACCATGTCACGACTCCCGCTGAGTTTGAAGCCGCCTTTACCAGAGAGAGGGTCCAGACAGCGAAGGTTTCAAGAATGATTTGGGCTGTTTGAGTGACTAAACCACAGTCGTTCTCTACGCAATGGCCCTGGCTATCACGGGCACAAGTACCGGCTGAGGGCCCGATACGGTTGAGTCAATACTTCTGATACGGTAGAAAAATTCGGTTAAGTTTACGAATTCAGTTAACTGGGTTTTGTCTATGCTAAAGAATTAAGGCGCTGATGACCGAATCATACGCCTAACCCATTGGACTTAAGGCTGTCTTACAAAATCAAGCGGAGGCAGAAGGATTCGAACCTTCGGTAGAAGTTTTAGCCCCTACAACGGTTTAGCAAACCGCCGCCTTCAGCCACTCGGCCATGCCTCCGTAGCGAGCGGACATTGTCTCCGCCGAGCTTGACGCTGTCAAGACGCGTTTCAACCTTTTCTCCCGCTCCGCTCGCGACGGACGCCGCCACGGACATGTTCTGCGACGATCTGGCGCGCCTGCTTTCGATCTTCAATATTGGTTCCCGTCGCATACCAGCGTATGATCCGTCCCTGTTCATCCCGTTGCGGATTGTACTGTATGAGACGCCAGCGATACCGCCCGTCCTTCTGTCGCGCGCGCAATTCCAGTTCGAACGGAGTCCCGCGCAAAAGGCCCGCGCTACGCTCAGCTCGTACTCGGTCTACATCTTCAGGATGGAAGGCCCGCGTAAAAAAGCCGTGAGCTTTAACCTCTTCGATCGTCAGACCGGTCTCGTTAAGAGCGACCCGATTCACATAGAGCGCAGTCCCATCCGGCGCCAGGACGGTGATAGTTTGGGGAATGGCGTCGGTGATCTGTCGCAGCTCTATTTCGTCCTGCCGGAGCTTTTCTTCAACACGCTTCCGGTCTTCGATGTCGGTACTGGTTCCACACCAGTTGACGACATTCCCATGCTCGTCGTGTAGCGGTTCGGCCCGGATCAAGAACGAGCGATATTCTCCATCGAAGCGGCGTATGCGCGCCTCGACGTCGCCCGCTTCTCCCGAGGCGACAAATTTGAACCACGCGTCCTCAAACTTCTCTAAATCTTCCGGATGGATTGGCGCCTTCCATCCCCAGCCGTGGGCTTCCTCCTGGGAAAGACCGGTATAGTCGCGCCATCGTTGGTTGAAGAATTCCAAAGAACCGTCCGGCAGCCCGCACCACACGAGCGCAGGAATCGTATCAATGATTTTTCGCAGTCGGGATTCCGATTGCTTGATCTCCTCGAACTCTATCTTCATCGCCGATTGTGATAGTTAAGCGCACATTATTACCACTTTGACTGCCGATGCGTCTGTATCAGCAATCTTTCGCTGAGCCTCAAACCTCTTGCGTACTGAGATCACTCTCTCAATGTATTCGTCCACTTTTCAGGAGGCCACTAATCATCAACAAATCATTCGGCATGGCCGCCTGGTTCGGAGCAATGCTCGCCGGGTTGTTGTCGGAATCGATATTCGTAAAGAAACACAAACAGGGATCCTTTATGACACAAGGATATTGTATCACCCTTCTGGCAATCGTCGTTCAATCGAGCTTCGCCGGCGCGGCGCAGAACAGCGCAAAACGCAATAACGCCGAATTCGACCTCGTAGATGTCGCTGACTTCAATCTCCCGCTCCTTGACGAATCCATGCCAGCGATGTTCGGCCAGTACAGTGAACTCTGCGGCTTCTGTGTTTTAAAACAGCTTACTTCGTGGCGGAGTACTCCAGCGCCTGTTTATCCTGCAACAACCGCTCGCGCAGCTTCGCATACGGAACATCCTGTACTGCCAGCTTCTCATCAATCGCCATCACCGCCGCAGTTGCGGAGGACTGTCCCAGAATCATAAAGACCGGCTCCATGCGAATGCTGCCGTAAGCTATATGGGAACTCGACATCGCCACCGGCACGAACAGGTTATCCGCCTGTCCCTTTTTGGGAACCAGCGAACCGTAGGCAATTTGATAAGGGCCATTGGTCGAAACGCCAATGTCGCCTTCGTTCTGAACGTAAGCGTCTTTGCCTGCGCCCCCTTCCGGAATAATGATGTAGCGCTGGATGTTGTGCGAATCTATGCCGTAAGAACCCATGCCGACCGAATCCGGCGTCGGACGTTTTTTCAGCAATTCGTTTTCGGTCATCACGTACGCGCCGACCATACGCCGGGCTTCGCGGACGTAAATCTGATGTGGCCAGGCGCCGTTGTCTTTGAATTCGTCTTTGGCCAACCCCCATTTACGAAATTCGTCCTGCACGTCTTTGGGCACGCGCGGATCGTTGGCGATGAAATAGAGCCAGCCTTTTTGATACTGTTCGTGTTCGCGGATGATCTGGCGGCGGCGTTCGTAACTGGCTTCGGGGTAATCGTAGTTGTACCCGATGTTGTCCGTGCTGAACGGGCCGTGATTGTTGGTGTCGGTTTTGTGATTGGGGATGCGGTCGAATTTCTGAAATCCTTCGCGCCAGCCCGCCTGAAAAATCCGCAGCATCAATTCGTATTGCTTCGGATCGTACCCGGCAGGTTTCGGGAAGGGAACACGGTTTTCGGCCTGGTCGGTCAAGCACATGCGGAAGCAATACGCTTGCAGTTTGTTGTCCGCCGCGCCGTATTCGCCCGGCGGAGCGGTGGAAATGCGCGGCAGAACGCCGCTTTTCGGATCGCCAGGAATCCAGTACGGGCTGATTTTATCTTTGACCGCGCCGAAATGATGTCGGTGATGCAACACACCGGTTTGCACTCCATTCCATTGTTCGCCGTATTGAGCTTTGGACTCACGACCTATGTGGTAACTGACACCTGCGGCAGCCATCAAATCGCCTTCGTAGGTGGCGTCAATGAACATCTTGCCGGCGTACGTTTTCCCGCTCAGAGTTTTGATTGAAACAATGCTTGCGCCGGACTTTTTGACGCCGGTTTTACGGTTCAGCCGTTCGTTGCGAACGACTGGAATTTTGTATTCGCGGATGAAGTCTTCAAAAACTTGTTCGGCGACGTGCGGCTCGAAAATCCACATGGTGCGGTTTTCGCCGTCCAGCGCCACCGTGCCCTGGCCTATGGCGCCGAATTGTTCGCGGCGCTCCCAATTCCAGGCTTCTGGCTTTTGATAATGCTGATAGACGCGGTGGTAAAACTCGCGCGCCAAACCGCCAATGACGGCTTTATTGCCGGTGTCGGTGAACCCCAAACCGCCGCTGGACAATCCGCCCAGATGTTTATCGGGCGAAACGATAATGACGGTTTTGCCCATTTGCTTGGCCTGGACGGCTGCGGTGACTGCCGCTGCCGTGCCTCCGTAAATGACCAGATCGTATTGCGCTTGGTTGTTCGATTGTGTGTTTGCCGTTGACGCAAGAATGAGAAGCAGAAGAGGTAATATAAGACGACGCACGAAAGTTCCTTAAATAAAGTAGGGCAAGCGGGCCGATGTTGCCCTGGTTGCCTCAAAATACCCTTTGAAAAAGTAGGGCTACATCGGCCCGCTTGCCCTACTCACGCGATCAGAATGTGTACCGCAGCGCCAACTGAATCAGGCGCGGCTGATTGCCCTGCGTGCGGACATTGCCGAAATTCGCCGGATCGTTTACCGCTGCGCCGGGCGTGCCGAACACCACGATGTTGAAGGCGTTGATGAATTCGCCGCGGAACTGAATCTTCTGTCGGCCTTCGCCCCACACAAAGTTTTTCAGACAGCGTTTGGTCAACGCGAATCGCGTACAGGTCGCGGGAGAATTGGGCGATGTCCGAAACGACGTAATTGTCCGTCAGTCCCGGTTGGTTGGGGAGCGGAAGATATTCCAGAATTTTCAATGCCACCGGATCCAGGCAGGCCGAAGCGCGCGCTCCGCTGCCGCAAACTGGCAACACGTCCAGTCGATTTCCAGCAAACGCCTGACGTTTGTTATTCACCAACGCTCCAAATGGATTGTAAAGCTGTCCGAAAAGCGAAGGCGTTGCGCCATCAATTTCCGTTTGGCCTGTGCGTGTCGCCCCAGTCAGCAGTTCTGAAAAGTCGCCTTTGCGCATTTTGGCGGTGGGCATGGTCAACTGACGTGAAAACGGATTGCGTTCGCGGCGGCCTTCGTAATTGAAGAAGAAGAACATCTTCTCTTTATTTTCATAACCAATCGGGCCGAAGAACTTTTTGGGTAACCAGATCGGGCCGCCAATAGCGGCGCCGAATTGATTGCGCTTGATCGGAATACGCGGCAGCGCGTCTTGGCCATTGGCCAATTGTCCGCTGCGGTTTCGCTGCCAGCCGTTGGCGTTCAATCCGCCATTTTGGAAGTATTCGTAGAGCGATCCGTGATATTGGGTGGTTCCGGCCTTCGTAATCATATTGACTACACCGCCGCCCGAACGGCCGTATTCCGCCGAAAACGCGCCGGAAAAGACCTTGAATTCACGCACCGAATCCGGCGGCGGATTGACCGCCACGCCGTTAAAATCCCCAACCGTGTTCGACACACCATCGAGCAACACGTCATTTGTGGAGTTTTGCCCGCCGCCAACCGTGAAACTGGAATCGAAGAAGTTACGATTGCCGGGGCTACCGATTGGCCCTTGCGCATTGCCATTCGTGTTCAGGTTTTCGCCCTGCGCCAGCGCGAAGCCTGCGTCAATCACGCCCGGCGTCATGTTGATGAAGGCGAGCGTGCTGCGTTGCGCAGAGGGCAGGTTTTCGATCAGTTTGTTTTCAATGGTGGACTCCAGCATAGAGGTTTCTGTCGCCAACAGCGGCGCGTCGCTTGTGATATCCACCGTATCGGTGGTGTTTCCGGTTTTCAGTTTAAGGTCGAGCGTGGCCGTTTGGGCGACTTCCAGATTCAAACCGGAGCGGACGGATTTCGCAAACCCCAGGGCCTCCACCGTTACGCTGTATCCGCCGGGTTGCAGAAACGGCACGGAATAGCGTCCTTCACTGTCGGTCGTCACTGTTTTGGCCTGACCGGTGCTGTTGGCGGTGACAGTCACTTTGGCGTTTAGCACTACCGCTCCCGCTTCGTCCGTAACGGTTCCGTTCAGGGTGGCAGTAATGGTTTGAGCGCTTGCCGTTGAAACCAGCGCCGCTGCCAAACAAAGAGCGGACAGCCGGGAGAACGCGCTTCGTCGAGTCTTGGACATAAAGCCTCCGAAAATCAAAGGTAGATTTTTTGCGCGGATCAGATTGGATTCCCAGCAAAGCGTTTCGCCAGTCTATTAACCGTTCTTGACGTGCTTTCTTACGGCTTCTATAAAGAAGTCATGTTTTGTCAGACTGCTCGAGTTATGTAGAAGTCTCTACCGCGCTTCCTGGTCAGGAAACAAGGTTATCAGCGTGCATTAACCGTTAAAAACCGATGAATCCCTTTTGTTTTCAGGGATTAAAGGACAGAGAGGTATGAAATGAGCCAGAGCGGAAAAATCCAGCGCCGAGAGTCCATCCAAGCCGAAATTGAACCCGAAAAGATCAACCAGCATCTGGAAATGATTGTGGGCAGCAAGCACTTTCGCCAGGCCAAAAGCCTGGAAAAGTTTCTGCGTCACGTTGTCGCCAAGAAATTGGCTGGCGAAGATGGCGAACTGAAGGAATACACCATCGGCCTGGAAGTCTTTCATCGTGGCCAGGAATTCGATCCGCGAACGGATGCCGTGGTGCGCGTCCAGGCCGCCCAACTTCGCAAAAAACTGGCGAGCTTTTATCAGGAAGAAGGAGCGGCAAGCGAACTCCACATTGAACTGCCCAAAGGTAGTTACGTCCCCGCCTTTCAGGTTTGCCAAAGTGCGTCATCCGAAATGACTTCATCGGAAGTTGCATTGGTTGAGGTCGCGGTTTGCCGATCTGCCAAGCTGATTCCGGCTTTGCCCGCTCGCCGCATTGCCTGGCCTGTTTGGGGGCCTGTGGCAATTGCCTTTGCCATTGGCATTCTGGCGACCATGACCTTTCAGCAGATGCAAACCCGGTTTGCGGCAACGCCTGACGCCGCTCCGGCCAAATCATCACGAAGACTCGATCCGGATTATCAACCGTTGTGGGGAAGGTTTTTTGAACCCGGCGTCAGCACAGTGCTGGCTTACGGAACGCCGCAGTTTTTTGAAAGTGAGGGCTTGTTTCTGCGTGACGTGCGGGTCAATTCCCCATTGGATGTGGAGACAAGCGTTGGCGCTCGATTGCAAACCTTTCAGAAGACCTTCAATAGAATCTTAAACCCGGTTGAGGTGTATACAGGCGTTGGCGAAGCTCACGGGATTCATACGCTGTCTCAATTTTTCTGGCAACAATCGCGCGAATTGCGGGTTGCGCGCAACCGGCTGGTCGGCTGGCAGGAAGTGAAAAACTCCAATCTGATTTTTCTTTCTTCCATGCGTTTCCACACGCTGGCAGATGAACTGAACTATCCGAACGATTTTGCGGTCAGCCCCGATGGCTTCAACGGCAAAGTCATCAACCTTCGTCCCCAACCCGGTGAAGAGCGGATTTACGACTCGCAAGATAGCGCCGCCCCCAATTACGCCGTTGTGACGTTGTGGCCCGGCAAAGCCGAACATCGCCGCATTCTGATGCTGAGCGGATGCAACACCTGGGCGACGCTGGCTGCTGCGGAATATGTCACGCAACCGGAGCATTTACGCGAACTGAATGCCCAACTCCGCCGATGCCCGAATGCCAAAGACAATGCGCATCCACCTTATTTCCAGGTTTTAGTTCGCGCCGAAGTCAAAGACAACCAACCGATTTCAATTCGTTATATTACCCATCACGATTTGACGGTACCGGATTCCGCCTCGACACGATCCGAGCAGATTGCCAGTGTAAACAATCCATAAGATGGCGTTTGGACGCCGTTCTTGACACTATGCTTTGCCTGGCTACGAGGAAGAAACTCGCCCCGTCGTGGTCACACTACGGCGTTGGGTAGTCCCAAACATCGGGCGGCAGCTTATCCTTGAGCGATGCATACTAGGATCGGGCTGTTGAATACGATGTTTTCGGCAAGCAGCGCGCTCACCTGGGCGGGTGTGGCGTTACCAGATTCCCGTAGTTTGCGTAAAGGATGCATTGTGATTTCTCCTATACTGTGTTATTCGCTGCTGGACGATAGGAAATATTAGACGGGTTTCGCGGTTAGCGTTTAACGGAACGCCAGTTCTCGGTCCCCGATCAGCCCTTCCCCTTTCGACAGCGCGGATTAACGTATTAAGAATTCGTGTGGCGCGGAGCGAAGTCGAGCAGCTTTGCCATAGGCTTTCGTATCCTGACCTTTCGATGGTGGAGATAAAAACTGATTAGGACAATCAGCGATCTACAAGACGCTCAAATCGCCTAAATCAACTTTGCGCTGAGATGTATTTCCGTTCCGGCCAGAGCCTTCGATACGGGACAGTTTTGTTTGGCGTCAAGCGCATACTGTTGAAATGTCGCGTCGTCGATGCCGGGTACCCTGGCTTCGGTTTCAAGCTCAATCCGGGTGATGGCAAACGCGTCGCCGACTTTTTCCAGTTTCACCCTTGCTTCGGTGTGGATACGCTCCGGCGTGAGGCGCGCGCGCGATAGTTGCGCCGTGAGCGCCATGGTGAAACAGCCCGCGTGGGCCGCGCCCAGCAGCTCTTCCGGGTTGGTCGCCGATTGCCCTTCCTCGAACCTGGACTTGAACGAATAGGGGCCTTCGAACGCCCCGCTCCCGACTTTCAGCCTTCCGCCGCCTTCGGCCAGATTGCCGTTCCATTCCGCTTCCGCTTTTCGAGTTGGCATTTCGTCTCCTTTCGATTTGATGTGTGATTCATTCTTGATTTCGGCATCTCGCTCTCATCAAAGCATACCGCGCGGAATCAACTAGACTTGCGCGAAACCGCCGTCGACGAACAGCTCCGCGCCGGTGACATAGCTGGCGTCGTCCGACGCGAGAAACACGACTGCCTTCGCGACCTCATCGGGCGCGCCGAGCCTGCCGAGCGGAACGCTGTTGGAGATCATCTTCAAGCGTTGCTGACCGGTTTCCGATGAAGCCAGCAAGTCATTGAGTCCTGGCGTGTCGGTGGAACCTGGGCTTACCGCGTTCACGCGAATGTGGCGATCCTTCAAGTCTGTCGTCCATGTCCGCGCGAACGAACGCACGGCGGCTTTTGTAGCGCTGTAAACACTATTCGACGGCAATCCTTTACTGGCGACGATGGACGCGTTCAGGATGATAGAGGCGCCGTCCGGCATGAGCGGAAGCGCCTTCTGCACCGTGAAAAGCAGGCCTTTCACATTGATGTTGAAGATCGAGTCATAGAACTCCTCGGTTATCTCGCCGAGGCGGGAATACTTCGCGACGCCGGCGTTCGCGAACACAATATCGAGCCTGCCCTTCTCCCGCCTGATTTGCGCGAAGAGGCGATCAAGATCGCCGAGGTCCGAGACGTCTCCTTGTACGCCGGTCACATTTCTTCCGATCTCCTTTACCGCCAAGGCCAACTCCGTTTCACGTCGCCCTGTGATGTACACGTACGCGCCTTCGCTCACAAACCGCTTCGCCGTCGCAATGCCAATGCCGCTATTGCCGCCGGTAATTAGCGCTATTTTTCCTTCAAGCTTACCCATCTGGTTCTCCTTGGTCGTAATTTCCCTCGCTGTTCCTTGTGAGCGTCGGCGATCCGCTCTGCCGTCGCCCCGAGTTCATCCGCCCGAGTTCATCCGAATGATCGAGAACGACAGTCCCTTTCATACGGGCGCCGATCCGCCTGTGTCGGCGCGCCTTCCCGAACGTCGCGCGCCTCTCATCTCGATTCCTCGGCGAGCGCCTGCTCGCACAGCTTTTTCCCCGCCTGCAGAAACTCGTCACTGAGTCTCGTGCCGGCCACCGCCCGCGATAACGACAGCGCCCCGTACATCAGGGCAAGCAACCCGAGCGCCTTTTCGCGGCTGTTAACACCGGCGTCGAGCATATCGGCGAGTGATCCGGCGAAGCCGGACAACTCTTTTTCGAGCGCGCTCCGATATGGCTCACCCTCCCGCGCGACCTCCGGAGCGGCGCTGGGAAGCAAGCAGCCCGTTTCCTTGTTGTCACGATGCTTGCGTGACAGGTACTGCCTGATCACGCCGAGCGCCCGTGCGCGGGGCGAATCGCCCTTCGCGGATTTCAAGAGCGGGTCCCAGGTCGCGATCGCCGCGCTCCGAAGAGCCTCGACGAAGAGTTCCTCTTTCGAGTCGAAATGGTTGTAGAAACCGCCGACCGTGAGCCCCGCCCCCTTCATGACGTCCATTACCGAGCTTGCCTTGATGCCCCTCTCGCGAAGGAGCGCGGCGGCCGAAGTGGTGATCGCTTCACGAGACTTCTCTTTCTGCTTAGTTTTCTGATTCATGTCGTAACCTCGCGTCGAACTGCGCCGACAGCGCCGCCGGGCGAGTCCAGCGGACGGATGCGCGCTCACATCGCATCGGTCGGCGTCGTTTTTATGGCAAATGCTTGTCGAGCATTTGCGAGATGTAGTCCTTGGCGTTCGGAGGGACGCCGACGACGCGCTCGGCCTCCTGACCGTCGCGGAACAGGATCAGGGTCGGGATCCCCTTAACGCCGTAGTTGGATGAGCTACTGATGTTCTCATCCACGTTCAGTTTGACGATCTTGGCCTTGCCCTGATACTTCTCGGCCACCGACTCGACCGTCGGGGCGAGCATCCGGCAGGGCGCGCACCACGAGGCCCAAAAGTCCACCAGCACTGGCTGGGACGATTTCAAGACCTCGCTCTCGAAATTCGTATCATTAACCTCAGTCACAAATTCACTCATGAACTTCTCCTTTCATATTACGCTCGTAATATTATAGTCATAATACATTCGTGTCAAGTCATTTTCGATAGCGCATGGGACATTCGCGTTGATTATCGATGCGAGCAATGATCCGCCACTTTTCACCCTGATTGCGAGATAGAAGTGACGCCGCGTTTCGGGTTGTGCCGAGATATGTGTAATTTTAGGACATAGGTCGAAAGTCTCTTTGACCTCTATGGATTATGGGCGCAGAAAATTACGTTCAAAATCAGGCTGGCCAAAAACCCCATGAAAAGCGTGATTCAAAAACTCAATAAAAGCACTGTTTTTCATCAGAGAAATCGCTATGGCCGAAATCTACAGTTTTCGGCCAGCCGCTATGTGCTAATTTTACGCGTATCTCGGCTGTACCCGTTTTTGGCGACGGGTTTCAGTGGAGATGGCGCGTAACGCCCTTGCCTTGGACTTCATCTTTGTATTTGACTGAGACCGCGTCAATTCTCAGATCAGCGTTTCCATCGTTCCTGATCATTACCTGGCGCGCCTGCCGGATGCCGTGGTGCCCCATGTCGTGCCCAGCCTCTCCCTGAGGGAATCCTTTGCGGTTTATATCGATCCGCGTCCATTCCTCAGCCGGATCATTTCTGACAAAGATGAGGTACGAAACTCGCTCCTGTTCCAGGCCGTAGACATGCAGGTCAGCGCCGTGTCCGTCGCCAAAAAACTTGCCCCCACGATATTCCAGCGC
>Ga0081455_10004985_pt1 | contig 14689 bp, 12 predicted proteins | sample TabmetS3T2R1_FD_70207 | JGI IMG/M metagenome (GOLD analysis project Ga0081455, IMG submission 70207) | Tabebuia heterophylla rhizosphere microbial communities from the University of Puerto Rico - S3T2R1 | ecosystem: Host-associated > Plants > Roots > Rhizosphere ... | reverse complement strand
ACCCCACTGGTCAGCAGAGCGATGAAGGTGACGAGCAGCGCGACGACCGCCGCACGCGGCCGGGTGGGACGCGAAACCCTGCGGAAATGGCGCACAGCCACCACCTCTCGAGGATGTGAGCCGGCCCTTGGCTGGCCGGGATGACGAACGTATCCCGGTTCGGGTGACCGATGCAACCCATCCCGTGCCAACGCGGGCGCAGAGCTGGCCTGCAAACACAAAAGCCCCGCGCTAGCAGGGCTTTCGTGCGTCGTGCTGGGCGCGATGCGCTACTTGATGAACAGCATCTCCGAGTACTTCGGCAGCGGCCAGAGGTCGTCGGCCACGATGCGCTCCAGCTTGTCCGCCACCGCGCGGGCGGCCTCCATGGCCGGGATCACCGTGTCGCGCATGTACTTGGCCAGCTCCAGGCCCTCTTCGGCCGGATGGTCGCGGTTGGCCTTCTCGAGCGCGAGGATCGCGTCGTAGAACTCGTCGACGAGCTCCTGCGTCTCCGCGACGAGGCCCTCGTGGCCGGCCGTCTTGAGGTCGTTGAGGTGGCGGATCGCGGCCGGCAGGAGCATCGTGCGCGCGATCGAGGCCGCGGTCTCGGCCTCGATGTTCGCCCGCGTCGAGTACTGCTCGACGAACACCTCGAAGCGCGACTCGAGCTCGCGCTCGGAGAGCACGTTGTAGCGCTCGAGCGTGTTGATGGTCTGCTCCTCGACCAGCCACGGCAGCGCGTCCACCGTCGTGCGGAGGTTGGCCAGCCCGCGCTCCTCGGCCTCCTTGTGCCAGGCCTCGGAGTAGTTGTCGCCGTCGAAGCACACCTGCTTGTTGGCCGCGTAGGTCTCGCGGACGATGTCGACCACGGTCTCCTCGAGGTCGGCGCCGTCGCCGACCTTGGCCTCGAGCTTGTCGCCGAGCTGGTCGATGGCCTCGGCGACGATCGTGTTCAGCACCGTGTTGGGCAGGGCGAGCGACTGGCTCGAGCCCAGCGCGCGGAACTCGAACTTGTTGCCGGTGAAGGCGAACGGCGAGGTCCGGTTGCGGTCGCCGCCGTGCATCGGCAGCGGCGGCAGCACCGGGGTGCCGAGGCCGAGGAACGAGCCCGGGGTGTGCGGGTCGCCCTCGCCGGCCTCGATCGTCTCGAACACCTTGCGCAGCTCGGCGCCGAGGAAGATCGAGATGATCGCCGGCGGCGCCTCGTTGGCGCCCAGGCGGTGGTCCTGGCCGATGCTCGCGACGCTCGCGCGCAGGAGCGCCTGGTGCTTGTTCACCGCGCGGATGACCGCCGCGCAGAAGAACAGGAACGAGATGTTCTCGTGCGGCGTGTCGCCCGGCTCGAGCAGGTTGAGCCCGGTGTCGGTGCCCATCGACCAGTTGTTGTGCTTGCCCGAGCCGTTGACGCCCGCGTAGGGCTTCTCGTGCAGCAGGCAGACGAGCCCGTAGCGGCGGGCGACGTTCTGCATGATCTGCATCGTCAGCTGCTGGTGGTCGGCGCCGACGTTGGAGTTCTCGAAGATCGGCGCGATCTCGTACTGGTTGGGCGCGACCTCGTTGTGGCGCGTCTTCGTCGGCACGCCGAGCTTGGCGAGCTCGCGCTCGGTCTCGAGCATGCAGGCCAGGATGCGCTCGGGGATCGACCCGAAGTAGTGGTCGTCGAGCTCGTGGCCCTTCGGCGGCTTGGCGCCGTAGAGCGTGCGCCCGGTCGTGTAGAGGTCGGGGCGCTCGAAGTAGTACTGCTCGTCGATCAGGAAGTACTCCTGCTCGGGGCCGACCGTCGTGAACACGCGCGCGGGGCCGCTGTCGCCGAGCAGCTTCAGCGCGCGCACGGCGGCGGTCGACAGCGCGTCCATCGAGCGCAGCAGCGGGATCTTGTGGTCGAGCGCCTCGCCCGTCCACGACGCGAACGCCGTCGGGATGCAGAGCAGCGCGCCGTTCGGGTTCTCGATGATGAACGCCGGCGACGTCGGGTCCCAGGCCGTGTAGCCGCGCGCCTCGAACGTCGCGCGCACGCCGCCGGTCGGGAACGATGACGCGTCGGGCTCGCCTTGGATGAGCTCCTTGCCGGAGAACTCGGCGATCGCCGTACCGTCGCCGGTCGGCGCGTAGAACGAGTCGTGCTTCTCGGCGGTGGAGCCGGTCAGCGGCTGGAACCAGTGGGTGAAGTGCGTGGCGCCGCGCTCCATGGCCCACTCGCGCATCTCCTTGGCAACCGCGTCGGCGAGCGACGGGTCGAGCGCCTCACCGCGCTGCAGCGTGTCCTGAAGGCGGTTGAAGACGTCTTTCGGCAGGCGGTCCTTCTGGACGGCGGCCGAGAAGACGTTGTCGCCGAACGGGTAGCTGCCGGGCTCGGTGAGGTCGGGCGCGCCGAGGGCTGCGCCGTTCGACCTCCACTGTGCTGCGGTGACGTTCTGCTGACGGGTGCGGGCCATGGGCGTGTCGGGTCCTCCTGGTCTCGAGAGTGGTCGCGCGCGTACGAACGCAACGTGAGCCTAGGCGTGCGGCGGCCAACCCACCTTATCCACGCGTAGAAGAATCGCCAGCCCGCATTCGCCCGGTTGGAGAGAGCACCTCGACCGTGTGGAGAAAGCGGGGTGCCGATCTTTCGACATCGGGCGAAAGACGCTCCTCCGGGGGCGCCGCAGACTGCGAGGCGCACTCAACTCAGGAGGACCGATGCGACGTACCTCAGTAGTCCGTGCCGTTTTGCTGGGCCTATTGGCCCTGCTCTTGCTGCCCGTGGGGGCCCTGGCCGATACGTTCGATGCAGCCGGCGCGGGCGTGCTGCCCGACTCGGTAGGGATCAACTCGATGTGGGTCGTCGTCGCGGCCTGCCTCGTCATGTTCATGCAGGCGGGCTTCGCCTTCCTGGAGATCGGGTTCTCGCGAGGCAAGAACGCGGGCACGGTCGTGGCGAAGATCCTCACGAACTTCTCGATCGCCGCGATCATGTACTGGGCGGTCGGGTTCGCCTTCGCCTTCGGCGGCGACCTCGGCCACGTCATCGGGACGCACGGGTTCTTCCTGCGTGACTTCGGCGATCCGCAGAAGGCGTTCCCGATCATGGGTCTGTCGGACGCCACGATCGAGGCGAAGTGGTGGTTCCAGTTCGTCTTCTGCGCGGTCTCGCTGGCGATCGTGTGGGGCACGACGCTCGAGCGCATCAAGTTCGGCGTCTACATCATCTACTCGGTCGTCTTCGCGGCGCTGATCTACCCGATCGCCTCGGGCTGGGTCTTCGGCGGCGGCTGGCTGCAGGTCAACGTCGGCATGCAGGACTTCGCCGGCTCGACGGCGGTCCACCTCATCGGCGCCACCGGCGCGCTGGCCGCGGTGCTCCTGCTCGGCGCACGCAAGGGCAAGTACGGCGCCGACGGCAAGCCGCGGGCGATTCCGGGCCACAACATGCCGCTGTTCGGCCTCGGCGTGCTGATCCTGTGGCTGGGCTGGTTCGGCTTCAACCCGGGCTCGACGCTCGGAGCGCTCGACGGGCGCTTCACCGAGGTCCTGCTGGTCACCAACATGGCGGCCGCCGCCGGCGTCCTGGGCGCGGTCATCACGAACTACTGGAAGACGAAGACGATCGACATCGGCATGTGCGGGAACGGCGCGATCGCCGCGCTGGTCGGCATCACGGCGCCGTCGGGGTACGTCGAGCCATGGGCGGGCGTGGTCATCGGCTTCGTCGCGGGCGTCATCGTCGTGTTCGGCGTCTACGCCATCGACAAGGTCATCGACGACCCGGTGGGCGCGCTGTCCGCGCACGGACTCGCGGGCATCTGGGGCACGCTGGCCTGTGGTCTTTTCACGGACCCGAAGCTCGCCGCGTTCAACGGGGTGGGCAAGGGCGGCCTCTTCTACACGGGGTCGTTCCAGCAGCTGGGCCGCCAGGCGCTGGGCGTGGTGGTGGTGTTCGCGTTCGTCTTCGCGTGCAGCTACGGGACGTTCTGGCTGATCAAGAAGACGTACGGGCTGCGGGTCAGCGAGGAGGAAGAGGACGCCGGTCTCGACATCTCCGAGCACGGCATGTACGGCTACCCGGAGCAGTTCATTCCGGTGCCTGAGCTGGTGGGCTACGGTGCGGCTCCGCACGTGACCGAGCCCGCGGTCGCGTCACCCATTCCCACCGCCAAGGAGGTGACGGCGTGAAGAAGGTCGAGGCCTTCATCCGCCATGAGGCGTTCGAGCCGATTCGCATGGAGTTGCTGAGCCTGGGCTTCCCGTCGCTCAGCATCACCGAGGTGAAGGGCTCGGGCCGGCAGAAGGGCATCACCGAGCGCTACCGGGGAGCGGAGCTGACCAACTACCTCCGCCCGAAGGTCAAGCTCGAGTGCGTGGTCGCCGACCGGGACGTGCAGACGATCGTCGACACGATCCTCAAGCACGCGCGCACGGGCGCCGTCGGAGACGGCAAGGTGTTCGTGCTCCCGGTCGAGGAGAGCTACCGCGTCCGGACCGGCGAGTCCGGCGAGGAGGTCCTCCAGGCCCACCCCGACGCGGCGGCAGCGCCCACCGGCTGAGTCGCATGCTCGGGGCGGCGGGATCCAACAGAGAGCCCGCCGCCCCGCGCGGCGGCGCAGGCGGCCTGGTCGAACGGCTGCGCGCCGTCCACCTGGAGATGGTCGACGCCGTCCTGGGCGGCGACGGCCTCGGCCGGGTCGCGGCGCTCGCGGCCGGCTCCGCCGGCGCGCCCGTGGCGATCGTGATCCCGCGGCTCGGCGCGGCCGCGGCGGCGCCCGAGCTGTCCGACGACAGGCTCGCGACGCTACGGCGCTACGTGTCCGATCGGGTGAAGGACCGCCCGGCGCAGGTGCCCGCCGTGGTCGCCGCGGAGGTGCCGATCATGTCCGGCGACGACGTCGTCGGCGCCGTGCTCATGCTGAACGGGCCCACCCAACCCAGCGCGGACTCCGGCGACTTCCTCCATCTCGCGGCGGTCGCCTCGCTCACCGAGGTCGCGGTCGAGGAGGCCAAGGAGGAGGTCGAGCAGAACCTCCGCGGCTCGTTCCTCGAGGACCTGCGGTCGCGGCCGGACCTCGAGGCGCGCGACATCGTGCGCCGCGCCGGACGGCTGGGCTGCGACCTCTCGCGCGGCGCGATCGTGCTGTGCGCCGAGCTGACGACCGACCGCCCGCGCCACGTCGTCGCGACGATCGCCGAGGACCATCCGGGCGCGCTGGCCCAGCACATGGACGGGCGGGTCTACGCGCTGCTTCCGGCGGTCGGCGGCGACGAGGCCCCGGAGCGCACGCTCGAGCGCGCGCGCCGGCTGGCCGAGCGGCTGCGCCAGCACGGCACCGTCGGCCTCTCGAGCTTCTACGCGGACCCCGCGGAGTTCGGGAGGGCGATCCAGGAGGCCGAGCTCGTGCTCGACGTTCTGCGCCAGTCGGACGCGCCGATCGCGCAGGACATCGGCACCGGCACGTACCGGCTCCTCTTCCGCGTGCTCGCCTCGCACCCGGAGGAGGTGCGCTCGTTCTACGAGGACACGGTGGCACCGATCGTCCGCTACGACGACCAGTACCGGACCGATCTCGTGGGCACGCTCGAGGCCTACCTCGAGCAGAACTGCAACATGAACGCGACCGCATCGGCGATCTATGCCCATCGTCATACCGTCGCGTACCGGCTCGAGCGCGTGAAGGAGCTCACGAGCCTTGACCCGATGCTCTCGGAGGACCGCGAGCGTCTCGGCCTCGGGCTGAAGGCCTACCGCATCATCGCGCCGCGGCTGCCGAAGTAGCCGGCCGGCTCAGAACGGCTTCAGGACCAGCAGCAGCGCCAGCACGACGACGCCTAGCGCGGCGATCGCAATGGTGCGCGTGAGCCACTCGGCCGCGATGCTGCGGTGCGAGGTCTGGCCCGCCTCGATGTGCCGGGCGCCGATCTCCGCGGTGCCGGGCGCGGCGTCGGCGGGGGCGCCCTCGCCGGTGCGGCGCGGGCGGCGGCGGCCCAGCACGCGGACGGATTCGCCGGGGTTGCCCTCGACTGGCTCGGGCGGCGTGACGGGCTGGGTCTGCTCGACGGACTGGGTCTGCGCCACCTGCGCAATCTCCGTGGCGGCCTCGTCGTGTGCCACCTCGGCACCGGTGATGACGGCGCCGTTGGCGTCGCCCTCGTGGCCCGTCGTCGGCGCGTCCTCGACCGGCTCGCCGTCGAGCTCGGTCACCCGCCCGCGCGGCAGCGCTGCCTCGGCCGCCACGGCGCGCTCGCGCTCGCGCTCGAGGTCGCGGCGCAATGCCTCGCTCTCCGCGCGTGCGTTGCGCAGCGCGCGCCGGGCCTCGGCGACCTCGGCCTCCATCGCCAGCGAGCGCTCCTCCGCGGCGCGCTCGAGCTCGGCGTCGCGGCCTGCGAGCGCGGCGTTCTGCTCTTCGTCGCGACGGACGAGCTCGGCCGCGTGGTCGCGGCGCACCTGGGCGAGCTCGTCGTCGAGGCTCGCGGCGCGCCGGGCGTGATCGTCGCGGGCCAGGCGCGACTCGTCGCGCTCGGCCTCGGCCGCTTCGCGGGCCGAGCGCTCGGTGCCGGCAGACGCCAGCGCGGCCGCGGCGGCGGCGCGCGCCTCGTCGGTCGTGCGGCGCAGCGCGTTGGCCTCGCGGGCCAGGCGCACCTCGCGGTCGTCGGCGCCCTCGCCGAGGTCCGGCGTCGGCAGCCCGAGCAGCAGCTCGCGTCCGACGCCGAGCGAGAAGTCGCCGTCCTCGAGCAGGTCGAGCGCGACCGCATAGGTCGCGCGCCACAGCTCGCCGTCGGGCCGCGCGAGCGCTTCCTCGGCGGCTGCGGGCGGCAGCTCGCGCGAGAAGCGATCCTCCTCGACGACCAGGCGCGGCACCCCGAGGCGCCGGCGCGTATCGGCGCGGAAGCGCCCCTCGAGCTCGAGCAGGACAACCTCGGCGCTCACCGGCACCGCGGCGAACCGCAGGACCTCGAAGCTCAATCCACTGGCTACGGCGCTCATGGCTCCTTGGGGGCGTCGATGGGCTCGAATGTCTGGGTGCGCTCGGGGTCCTCGGCGGGCTGCTCGTCGATCTCAGGCGCGTCGGGCTCGCGGGCGTCGAAGAGCGATTCGGACCGGCCGAAGCGCCGGGTCGGCGACGTTGGCTCGTCGGCGGGCTCCTCGGCCGCGTCCGCCGTTCCCTCGCGCGCGTCGATCGCGGCGGCGCGGCGGCGGCGCTCACGGCCATGGACGTCGACGGTGACCGAGATGCTCGCGGCGCCCAGCAGGGCGCCGCCCGCCATGAGCGCGGTGGCGGCCAGCGCCAGCCAGGCGCCGGTGGCGAGGTCGGAGTCGGAGACGACGGGCGGCGGGTCGATGAGCTGCACGGCGACGATCACGAACGCGGCGCAACTGATGAGCGGCATCGCCCGGCCGAGGAGGCCCGTGCCGAACCGCGGCGCGACGGCGAGCAGCCCGCAGATCCCTGCCGCCGCGAGCACCAGATCGAGCGACTCGAACACCGCCCAGGCGTCTCCGCCCGGCTTGTACCAGTCGATGAACAGGCTCACCAGCAGCAGGACGGCACCGACGGCAACGAGCCCGGTGCCTGCGTCGAAGCGCTCGCGCAAAGGGATCCCTCCGGCTCTAGGGGGTCGCTCTCAGTGAAGCACGACTTTCCCGCGGGTGGCGCGGTGAAGCCGCTGTGCAGGGGTTATTCGCCATGGCGCGCGCGTTTCCCGGTTGCGATCCGAACACGACAAGATGCCGTGCATGCGCGAGATCCAGAAGGTCGGGTTCGTCGGTCTCGGCCACGCAGGGTGGCCGATGGCGGAGAACGTCGCCGCGGCGGGCTACGCGCTCGCGGTCAGCGATGCCGATTTCGAGCGCGAGCGCGCCTTTGCCGCCGAGCACGACGGGGTCGAGGCCGGCCTCGACGCCTTCGGCGGCTGCGACCTCGTCGTCACGATGCTCCCCAACGGGGAGGTCGTTCGCGCGGTCCTGCTCGCAGCGGGCGGGCTCGCCACCCGCCTCGCCCCCGGCACGATCGTGGTCGACACGAGCTCGTCGGATCCGTACGGGACGCGCGCGCTCGGCGAGGAGCTCGCCGGGCGGTCGCTGACGCTGCTCGACGCGCCGGTGACGCGGCCCGACCACGACAAGGTCAATACGCGGCGCATCGCGTTCATGGTCGGCGGCGACGACCCCGAGGCCATCGACCGCGCCATCCCGGTGCTCGACGCCATGGCCGAGCGTGTCTTCCGCGCCGGCCCGCTGGGGCACGGGCACGCGATGAAGGCGCTCAACAACTTCGTTGCCTGCGCCGGCGAGGTCGCGGCACTCGACGCGATGATGATCGGCGCGCGCTTCGGCCTGGACGTCGAGACGATGCTCAACGTCTTCAACGCGGGGACCGGACGCAACTTCGTCACCGAGCACGTGCTCCTCGACGAGGGCCTCTCGCGCCGGTACGACACGGGCTTCCAGCTCGCGCTCATGGCCAAGGACATGGGCATCGCGACAACGCTCGCCGAGGGCACCGGGTTCGACACGACCTGGCCCGCTCAGCTGCGCGCGCGGATGTCGGCGGCGCTCGCCGCGCTCGACGACCCGGCCGCCGACCACTCCGAGGCCCTCAAGTACTGGGAGCGCCTCGCGGAGGTCGAGCTCCCGCCGCTGCGCGCGCCGGTCGCTTAGCCGCCGGTGCGGACGACCTTGCCCGTCGCCGGGTCCACGTGCGACTGGGAAGGCTTGGACGAGATATCGACGGTGAACGACCCCGCGGGGGCCTGGTTGTCGTCGAGCATCGCCTTGGCCTTGCCGTTGAGCCCCGCTGCGACCTGCCACTTGACCGTGTGTGTACCCGGCTGCACCGCCGTGACGCGCCACACGAAGCGCCGCGACTGGCCCGGAGGCAGGCGGCCGAGCGCCCACGTGCTCACATAGGCGGTGTCGCCGCCGCGCGGGCCGTCGTCGACGATCCACACCGCGCGCGACGGGTCGGCGAGGCCGGCCTGCTCGGAGCGCGTGGCGAACGAGCTGACGCTCACCGCGATGTTCGGCACGTCCTTGTTGCCCGCGTTGCGCACCGTGATGACCAGGCGCTCGGGCTCGGCGAGCCGTTGCTTGGTCGGGAAGCTCGCGCGCACGACGTCGACGCGGAAGGTGCCCGACGGTTCGTCGGCATCCTGGCGGGTGCCGCCGCCGCAGCCGGCGAACGCAAATGCCGCCACCGCCACGCAGGACGGGGCGACACGGCGCGCGAACTGGCTGCACCCCACCACGGCGGCCGGAACGTACCACAGGCAAACGTGGCGTCAGGGCAGTCGCATGAACGGGACAGTTCCCGTTTGTCAGCCGTCGCGGCGTTTGCTTAGAGTCCCGCCTGCGGCGTCCGGGAAGGTGCGCCGCCTGTGGGTTCCTACACGAAGGTGGCCTATGGTCCGAGGCGTCGCCGACCGAGCATTTCTTCCGACGAAGAACCTGCTCGAAGAGGTCGGGGACATGATGATTCTCACGGGGAAGACGATCGTGTCTGCCCTGCGTCCGCCGTACCCATACGGCGGCGAATTCGTGAGCCAGTTCCTCTTCGCCCTGCGGTTGTGCTGGTTCCCCCTGCTCATCTCGACCGTCGCCTTCGGCTACGCGGCACCGGGCCTCCAGGCCGCCAACTTCCTCGTCCTGTTCGGCGCGCTCGACAGGCTCGGCGGCTTCTTCGTGCTCGCCTCGATCCGCGAGTTCGCCCCGTTCGTCACGGCGATCGTGCTCGCCGGCGTCGCAGGGACCGCGATCACCGCCGACCTCGGGGCGCGCAAGATCCGCGAGGAACTCGACGCCCTCCAGGTGCTCGGCGTCGACCCGGTCAAGAACCTCGTCGTCCCGCGCTTCCTCGCGCTCATGCTGGTGACGGGCCTGTTCGACGTCTACGCGCTGCTGTTCGGCATCTTCGGCGGCGTCCTGGCCACCCTGGTCAACCACGCGCCGCTCGGGCCGTTCTGGGCGACGTTCTTCACGAACGCGAACACCACCGACCTCTGGGGCTCGGTCCTGAAGTGCACGCTGTTCGGCGCGATCATCGCGATCGTCTGCTGCTACAAGGGCATGACCGCGTCCGGCGGCGCGGCGGGGGTCGGCCGAGCCGTCAACCAGGCCGTCGTCATCGCCTTCCTCGGCGTCTTCGCGTTCAACTACGTCTTCACGCAGACGCTGCTGGCCACGCACCCGGAGATCAACGTGATCAAGTGATGCCGGGCTGGTTCGCCATACCGCGCGACTGGATCGCCAGCTTCGGCGAGATCGCCAAGTTCTGCGGGCGCGTGCTCGGCATGGTCTACGGCCTGCGCGTCTTCCGCTTCTTCGGCGAGGCGCTGCGCCAGGCGGGGATCCTCATCCTGTCCTCGACGCTCGTCATCTGGGGCCTCGTCTTCATCATCGGCCTGCAGTGCGGGATCGAGGGGGCGTACTTCAATCGTTCGGTCGGCGCGCCCGCGTACGCCGGCGTGTTCAGCGCGTGGTGCGACCTGCGCGAGCTCGTGCCCTACGCCTTCGGCTACATGATGGCCGCGAAGGTCGGCACCGGGATCGTGGCCGAGCTCGGGTCGATGCGGATCTCGGACGAGATCGACGCCCTCGAGGTCATGGGCATCGACTCGATGCTCTTCCTCTGCGCCACCCGCCTGCTGGCGGCGTGGATGGTGCTGCCCTTCATGTACATCGCCGCGGTGGGGGCCGGCTTCTTCGCCAGCTACCTGGCGGTGGTGCAGCAGATAGGCGAGGTCTCGAGCGGCGGCTTCTTCCTGATCTTCTGGATGTTCCAGAACCCGCCCGACCTCTTATACAGCGTCATCAAGGGCATGTTCATGGCGACGGCGATCGTCCTCGTGGGTTGCTATTACGGCTACACCGCCAGCGGCGGGCCGGTCGGCGTGGGGACGGCGACGGCGAAGTCGATGGTGCTGAACATCGTGCTCGTGCATCTCATCGGGATGCTCGGCACCCAGGTGTTCTGGGGCGCCAACCCGAGGGCCCCGATCGGAGGATGAGCATGGACGAGGAACGCCGCAGCGCCGACGAGCACGCCGACGAGCCCCTGCGCGAGGAGGACCTCGTGCGCGACGAGGAGGAGCGGCGCGCCGCGGACGAGACCGGCCGCGTCTCCGTCGTCCGTGACCAGCCCGGTCACGGCGACGACGAGTTCCGCTGGCACACCGGCCTGAACCGGCCGACCGGCGTCGCTGACGCCGTCGAGTTCATCGACGTCCACAAGGCGTTCGGCCGCAACAAGATCCTGCGCGGGCTGAACATGGCGATCCCCGACGGGAGGATCTCGATGATCCTCGGGCCGTCGGGCACCGGGAAGTCGGTGTGCATCAAGCACATGGTCGGGCTGCTGTACCCCGACGAGGGCGACGTGCTTGTCCACGGCGAGTCGGTCCCCAACATGACCGACGACGAGCTGTTCGACATGCGCAAGAAGTTCGGTGTGCTCTTCCAGGACGGCGCGCTGTTCGGCTCGATGAACCTCTTCGACAACGTCGCGTTCCCGCTGCGCCAGCACACCGACAAGGGCGAGGATGAGATCGGCGAGATCGTCAACCGCCGGCTGACCGAGGTCGGCCTGGCGGATTCGGGCGACAAGATGCCGAACGAGCTCTCCGGCGGGATGCGCAAGCGCGCCGGCTTCGCGCGCGCGCTCGTGCTGGACCCGGACATCGTGCTCTTCGACGAGCCGGACTCGGGCCTTGACCCCGTGCGCACAGCGCTGCTGTGCGAGCTCATCCAGGAGATCCACGAGGAGAACGGGGGCGCCTACGTGGTCATCACGCACGACATCATGAGCGCGCGGCGGGTGGCCGAGCACATCTCGGTGCTCTGGAGGGGCCGGATCGTCGAGTCGGGCCCCGCCGAGGAGCTCTTCAACTCCGACAACGCCTTCGTGCGCCAGTTCCTCTCGGGCGAGTCGCAGGGCCCCCTGGGCATGGAGTGACCCGCTCATCGCCACCACGAAGCTGACAGCCGCTCGCGTCGCCGCGATAGGCGCGCTCATCATCGCGGTGGCGGTGGTGGCATGGCTGTTGCTGCGCGGCACCGGCGGCACCACCTACAAGCTGCGCTTCCAGAACGCCGGTCAGCTCGTCAAGGACGACGACGTGCAGATCGGCGGCCGCCGCATCGGCTCGGTCCGCGACATCAAGCTGACCAACGACAACCAGGCCGAGATCACGGTCAAGGTCGGCAACGACTACGCGCCGCTGCACGAAGGCACGACAGCGGTCATCCGCGCGACGTCGCTGTCGGGCATCGCCAACCGCTACATCGCGCTGACGCCGGGGCCGAACTCGAACCCGACCCTGTCGGACGGCGCGACGCTCACGCAGAACAGCACGACCTCGATCGTCGACCTCGATCAGCTCTTCAACACCCTTGACCCCAAGACGCGCGCCGCGCTGCAGGACGTCATCCAGGGCAGCGCGACGTGGTACGACGGCCGCGGCGTCGAGGCCAACGCGGCGACGAAGTACTTCAGCCCGGCGATCAGCTCGACGCGGCGCGTCGTCAACGAGCTGATCTCCCAGCAGCAGGTCCTCTCGGACTTCCTGCGCAACACGTCGCGGACCGCGGGGGCGATCGCGGCGCGCCGCAACGACCTGTCGGCGCTCGTCGCCAACACGAACACGACCGCGACGGCGATCGCCGACGAGAACGCGTCGTTCAACCAGGCGCTCGCGCTGCTGCCCGGGACGCTGCGCAAGGCCAACACGACGTTCGTGAACCTGCGTTCGACGCTCGACGACCTCGATCCGCTCGTGGCGGCGTCGAAGCCGGCGACGAAGGACCTCGCCCTCTTCCTGACCAAACTGCGCCCGCTGCTCGTCGAGGCCGAGCCCACGATCGGCGACCTCGACACGCTCGTGCACCAGCCGGGCCCGGGCAACGACCTCACCGACCTGCTCAACCAGGCACCCGCGCTCGAGCGCGCGGCCAAGCCGTCGTTCGCGCACTCGATCCAGGCCCTCCAGCAGCTCACGCCGGTCCTGAAGTTCATCCGGCCCTACACGCCGGACTTCATCGGCTGGCTGCGCGACTTCGGCCAGGGCGCCTCCAACTACGACGCCAACGGCCACTTCGCGCGCATCCAGCCGATCTTCAACGCCTACTCGTTCAGCGACACGCCGGCCGGCGGCGTGCTGACGCCGATCCCGGCCAGCCAGCGCTTCGCCGGGCTCGAGAAGGCGGTCAAGCGCTGCCCCGGCGCGGCCTCGCAGGCGCCGCTCGACGGCTCGGCGCCCTGGCGCGACACCGACGGCACCCTGGACTGCGACCCGAGCCTCGTGCCCCCCGGCCCATGAAGCGCGTCCTCGCCATAGCGGTCGTGCTGGCCGCGGTCGTCGCGGTGGTCGTGGTGCTCGTCACGAGCGGCAACGACAACGGGACCTACCGGGTGCGGGCGATCTTCATGAACGCGTTCTCGGTCATCAAGGGCGAGGACGTGAAGATCGCCGGGGTCAAGGTCGGCAAGATCGAGTCGCTCGACGTCACGCCCGAGAAGCAGGCCGCGGTCGTCCTGCGCATCGACCAGTCGGGCTTCGACGACTTCCGCGCCGACGCCGAGTGCACGATTCGCCCGCAGTCGCTCATCGGCGAGAAGTTCGTCGAGTGCACGCCGACCCAGCCGCGGCCCGAGAACGCGCAGAAGCCGCCGCCGCTGCGCAAGATCACCAGCGGCCCCGGCAAGGGCCAGTACCTGCTGCCGGTGTCGCAGACCTCCAAGCCGGTCGACCTCGACCTCGTCAACAACATCCTGCGGCTGCCGTACCGCGAGCGGCTGACGATCATCCTCAACGAGCTCGGCACTGGGCTGGCGGGCCGCGGCGACGACCTGCGCCAGGCGATCGTCAACGCCGACCCGGCGCTGAAGCAGACCGACCGCGTGCTCGCGGTGCTCGCCGCGCAGAACCGGACGCTAGCCAAGCTCGCCGACGACGGCGACACGATCCTCGCGCCCCTCGCGCGCGAGCGCGCGCACGTCGCGGGCTTCGTGACCCACGCCAACACGGTCGCGGAGGCCACGGCTGAGCGGTCGGGCGCGCTGCGGGAGAACATCGACAAGCTGCCGGCGTTCCTGCGCGAGCTGCGCCCGACCATGCAGCGCCTCGGCGGCCTGGCCGATGAGATGACGCCGGTGCTCACCGACCTCGGCGACAACGCGACGTCGATCAACCGCTTCATCGAGGGGCTCGGACCGTTCTCCCAGGCCGGGATCCCGGCGTTCCAGTCGCTGGGCGCGGCGGCCGACGTGGGCGGCCCGGCGCTGGTCAAGAGCCAGCCGACCATCGCCGACGTCGGCAAGCTCGCGTCGACCGCCAAGCCGGTGGCCAACAACCTCGACTCGCTGCTGACCTCGGTGCGCGACACCGGCGGCATCGAGCGGCTGCTCGACTTCCTCTTCTACACGGTGTCCTCGACGAACGGGTTCGACTCGTACGGGCACTACCTGCGCGCCGGGCTGATCCTCAACACCTGCTCGACGTACTCGATCACGCCGGCCTCGGACTGCCTGGCGAAGTTCAACACCGGCAGCGCGGGCGCGCGGGCCGCGAGCGCGGCGACGCCGAGCTACGACGACACCAGGCGCTCCGACGACCTGCGCCGGCTCGACGCCTTCATGCACGGCAAGCAGCTGCCGGAGGCGAGCGCGCAGCCGGAGCCGGTTGCGCAGTCCGCGCCGGCGGCGCAGCCGCAGGCGACGACCTCGCAGGCGACGGCGTCGCAGCC
>Ga0081455_10004984_pt1 | contig 14690 bp, 16 predicted proteins | sample TabmetS3T2R1_FD_70207 | JGI IMG/M metagenome (GOLD analysis project Ga0081455, IMG submission 70207) | Tabebuia heterophylla rhizosphere microbial communities from the University of Puerto Rico - S3T2R1 | ecosystem: Host-associated > Plants > Roots > Rhizosphere ... | reverse complement strand
AAAATTCTTGCCGGGCGCGAATTGCGAGGTGTGGCGCTGCCAGTCGCGGATGCTGCCGTCATTGTAGCAGGCATAGCCGGCAACATGCGCGAGCGCCGCTTCGCGCGAGATGCGGCGGCCGGCCTTGCCGATGATGACGGCCATCTCGCCTTCATAGTCGAACCGCTCGGACTCCAGCGGCCGGATCATCGGCTGGCCGCCGCCGACCTGGCTGTTGGCAAAGCGGGTGAAGATCATCGGATGTGGCGGCGTCGGGTGACCGCTTTCGGCCAGATGCGTGGCATAGTTGACGCCGATGCAAAAAATCTTGTCGGGATCGGGCACGGTCGGCAGCAATTCGATGTCCTTTAGCGCATGGTCCGCGCGCTCGCTGCGCAGCGCCCTCACAGCGTCGAGCGATCCCTTGGCAAGCAGCGCCTTCAGCGTCGGAAAATCCTTCAGCCGCCGTCCGGCATCGATCACGCCCGCATCGGTCACGATGCCGTAGCTTGCGACTGAACCTGTCCTGAAACTTGCGATCTTCATATCAAACACTCTCTTCGATGGAGGAAACGTAGGAGGCGATGGGCAGCACGATCTCGCCGTGGCGGATCGGCAGGCAGGCGGGCGGGAAATCCTGGCGGAAACGCGCGCCGCTTTCTGCTGCGCGGTCGAGGAATTCTTCCAGGCGGTTCACCGCACCGGTCGGCAGATCGTGCAGGACCATCAGGGTCCAGGGTTGGGCGTGGCACTGCCTCAAGCCGCGCTCGACCCATCCATCGGCGTCGACCCAGTCGAACGGGATCGAATTCCACAGCACGCAACTGAACTGGTTGTCGCAGAGGTAGTTGACGACCGATGGCTTTAGCAGTCCGCTGTCCAGGTTGCCGCCACCGCCAAACGGCCGGAACCAGCGGCTTTCGTGCACGAGATCGCCGATCAGACTTTGCGTGCGGCCGATCTCGCTCTCGGCCGCGTCGCGGTCCGTCTGGCGCCCGAGCGGGACGGAGTGCGTATAGGTGTGGTTGCCGATCCAGTGTCCTTCGGCGTGGGCGCGGGCGGCGAGCGCGCGCCGTTCGGGGTCGTCGAGCTTTTCCCCGATCACGAAGAAGGTCGTCTTGATGCCGCGCCCGGCAAGGATATCGAGCACGCGCGGCGTAGCATCGGGCTCGGGGCCATTGTCGAACGAGAGCGTCAGATCGAACACGACAACACCTCAGGTCGCAGGCTGCAGCGCGGTTCCAGGCGCGATCTCTTCCGCGCTCTCGCCGCCGCGCGTGCCGGTCTGCCAGATCGCGGCCTTGCGCTCGATCCAGCGGATCGCGGCATTGAAGGCGACAGCCATGGCGAGCACGAGAAGCACGCCGGCAAACACATGCGGGCTGTCGAGAATGGTGCGGTAGCGCGAGATCAGGTAGCCGATGCCGGCCGACGAGATCAGCATCTCCGACACCACCACGCCGACGATGACCAGCGCGCCGCCGACGCGCAGCCCCGACAGCACGGTCGGGATCGCCGCGGGGATGATGACGCGCACCAGGCGCTGGCTCAGCGTCGCGCCCATGCTGCGCGCCGCTAGCAGTAACTGCGGGTCGATGGTCTGGATGCCCGCGGCCGTCGACAGCATGGTCGGCAGAAAACCGTAGATCGCCGCAAAGGCGATCTTGGACTCGGAGCCGATGCCGAGCCACACCGTGAAAACGGGATAGAGGATAACGAGCGGCACCGCGTAAAGGCTGGAGACCATTGGCATGATCAGCACGCGCGGGCGCGGCAGGCTGCCGACGATGGCGCCGAGCAGGATGCCGCCGCCGCAGGCAAACATCATGGAGATGGCAACTTCATAGAGCGTGATCGCCAGCGCATGGCCATATTCGGCGGCCTCGTTCCAGCCGGCGATCAAGGTCGAGGACAGCGCCGGCAGAAACAGTTCCGGGATCAGGCCGCTGCGCGGCAGGATTTCCCAGAGCGCGACCAGCGCGAGAATGATCAGGCGGCGTAGCGTGGTTGCGGACATCGTTGCCTCACGCCGATTTGCGGATGTGGCGCCAGATGCGGTCGCGCAGGGAACCGAAGGCATCGCCGCTCAGCATGTCATAGGTGCGCGGCCGCGGCAGCGACACCTGCAGATGGTCGACGATGCGGCCGGGCCGCGCCGACATGACCAGCACCTCATCGGCGAGGTAGACCGCTTCTGTCAGGCTGTGGGTGACGAACACCACGGTCTTGCCGGTGGCGGCCCAAATGCGCAGCAGCTCGTCGCCCATGGTCATGCGGGTCTGCTCGTCGAGCGCGGCGAACGGCTCGTCCATCAACAGCACCGGCGGATCCTGCACCAGGCCGCGCGCGATCGAGACGCGCTGCTTCATGCCGCCGGAGAGCTCATGCGGGTGCCGCTTGCCGAAACCCTCGAGGCCGACCAGGTTCAGCATGGCCTCCGCCTTGGCGCGGCGCTCACTCTTGGCGATCCCGCGCAAGGCCAGGGGGAATTCGACATTCTCTTCTGCGGTGAGCCAGGGAAACAGGCTTGCCTCCTGGAACACCACGCCGACGCGATCGGGATCAGGCTCCGGGATCGGCGCGCCGTTGATGGTGATGGTGCCGGAGGTCTGCTGGCGCAGGCCGGCCATCATCATCAATAGCGTCGACTTTCCGCAGCCGCTCGGCCCGACCAGCACGACAAAGCGGCCGGGCTTCACCTCCAGCGAGACGTCGTCCAGCGCGACGACTTCTTGGGAGGCGGTGCGAAACACCTGCCCGACATTTTTCACCTCGATCGCGCCAGTGCGCGCGGCGGGTTTCAGCGGTGTCACGTTCGCCAATGGCTGCATCGCGTTTCCACCCATCTCACCAATTCGTTGAAGGTCATGGCAATCGCGGCGATCATCACCACGCCCGCCAACAGTTGTTTCATCTGAAAATTCTCGCCCCAGATCGCGATCTGATGGCCGATACCGTCGCGCGAGGCGTACATCTCGGCGAGGATCACGCCGGTCAGGTTGAAGATCATGGAGATGCGCAGCGCTTCCAGCAACACCGGCAGCATGCTCGGCAGATAAACCCGGAACGCGGTCTGCACCGGCGTCGCGCCATAGGAGCGCGCGACGCGTAAATGCTCGACCTTGACCGATTCCACTGCCGTCGTCGTCGACATGATCACGATGAAGATGGTGGAGAAGAAGCCGAAGCCGACCTTCTCGGCAAAGCCGACGCCGAACACCAGGATGAACATCGGCAGAAAGATCGATTTCGGGATGCTGAAGGCGAAGAACAACAGTGGCTTCATTACGTCGGCGAAATACCTGTTCTCGGCGATGAGGTAGCCGACCAGCGCGCCGAAGGGCACGGCGAGCGCGAAGGCGGCCAGGACTTCCTGGGCTGTCACTGCGAGATCGTGGCGCACATTGGCGCGCTGCAGGAGATCGCCGAGCGTGATCAGCGTATCCGACGCCGACGGCAGCAGCCGCGGATTGACGATGCCAGTGCGCGACAGCACTTCCCACAGCGCGAAGATCGCGATCACGATCGCGAACCGCGCCAGTTTTATGGCGATACCGCCTGCCATCGCTGAGGCCTCAGGGCTTTGTCGGTACCGGCTTGAACTGCGTCGAGATCACCTCCGCCGGCGGCACGATGTCCTTCAGCCCGCCAAGCTTGGCGAGATCGAGCGACAGCTGCACGGCATCCGTCACATTCGGGGCGGCCATGTTGCCATCGGTCTCGAGCTTCAGAATCGTGTTCTCATATTCGAGTGCGGCGATCTCCGCTGGCATTTCGTAGAGATCGGCGATCAGCTTGACGGTGACGTCACGGTTGGCGCGCATGAAGGCGACGGCCCCGTAGAGCGCATTGAGCGCCTTCTGCACCAGCGCAGGCTTCTCCTGCGCGAACTTGTCGAGCACGATCCAGCCCGAGGTGAGGTTGGGCGGCACCGCCTTGCCGTAATCGAGGATGGATTTCGCTTCGCCCGACTTCGATATCTGGAAGCTCAGCGGCGAATACACCACCGCCGCATCGACATTGCCTGCGAGCAGGTTCGGCACCAGGCCGCCGCCGCCGACGGGCACGCGGGTGAAATCGATCTTCCTGTCCTGGATGGTCCACAGCGCCAGCAGGTCGGAGCCGGAGCCGGCGGCCGTGATCGCGACCTTCCTGCCGTTGAGGTCCTTCACATCCAGCGTCGATTTCGCCGGCACCATCAGTTGCCAGCCGTAATTGCCCATGGTGGCGTTGGCGACGATTTTGGACATCACGCCTTTCTTGCGCCCGGCGGAGACCAGCGAGGGCGGATCGAGGATGATGTCGGCCGCGCCTGCCGCCATGCCCTCAAATGTCTCGGCGCCGCTGCGATAGATCGTCAGCTCCGCTTTGATGCCTTCCTTCTCGAACAGTTTTTGCCGTACCGCCGTCTCGGCGACCGTCGTCGGCCAATAGGTCTTGGTCGGCAGCCCGACGCGGATGGTTTCCTGCGCGAGGGCAGGGGTGGCGAGCAGGCTGACTACGGCGAGCGAAGCCAGCGCATGACGGCGGGACATGTTCATTGGTTGGTTTCCTCCCTAGGTTTGTTTTGTTGTTCGTTGTCTATTTGCGGAAGCCGCTGACCTCCGCAATGTCAGGCGCGTTCTGTTCGACAAAGCGCATGGTGGTGTTGAAGTGTCTTGCTAGCGCATCGACCGCCGCATCGGCGTCGCGCCGCAGCACCGCCTCGACGATGGCGGCATGCTCGGCCTCGACGTCGCGCACCTTGCTGACGTCGCGGATCGACAGCCTGCGATAGCGCTCGCTCTGCTCATGCAGCACGTCGCGGAAGCCGAGCAGCCATTGCGAGCCGCAGGCATTGACCAGCGCGCGATGGAAGATGTGGTGGCGCGCCACCCATTCCTCGTAATGCACGCCCGGCTCGTCGGGATAACGGTAGGGCACTTCCCGCAGCCGATCATGCGAAGTCTTGACGGCATCGAGCCAGGCCTGGTCGCCAAGCTCGATCGAGCGCCGCAAGGCGAGGCCTTCGATGTCGATGCGGGTGCGCGTCACATCAGCAAGATCGGCCAGCGACACCGGGCTGACGCGAAAGCCGCGCTGGTCGGAGGCTTGCACGAGGCCATCCGCCACTAGCCGCGACAGCGCCTCGCGCACTGCGGCGAGGCTGACGGAAAACTGTTTGGCGAGACCTGCGATGTGCAGCTTCTGGCCGGGCAACAGGCGCGTGGAAAGGATGTCGGCGCGCAGCCGCTCCTGCACAGCCGAGGTCAGGCTTCTCGGCCGATCGTCGCCCGCGCTTTCCCCAAAGCTCAGTCCGATGCTCATGGCGCGCGAGAGTGGCGATGGAGGGCAGTCTGGTCAATCGAAAATCGATTTTCTGGTCAGATCTGAAACTTTGCAAATGTATGTATACATTTTGTGGTATTATAATAATGTAAAAATATCATTTTCTTGCTCTTTATCCTATTTATGTATACAGCAAGTACTCAAAGAGGAATCAATGAGGGAGTGTCGCCGTGCCAAAACCCTTTCCCATGAATGCCTGGTACGCCGCCGGCTGGGACGCCGAGGTCAAGCGGACGCTGTTGCCGCGAACGATCTGCGGCAAGCATGTCGTGATGTATCGGAAGGCCGATGGGCAGGTGGCGGCGCTGGAGGACGCCTGCTGGCATCGCCTGGTGCCGCTGTCCAAGGGCCGGCTCGAAGGCGACACCGTGGTCTGCGGCTATCACGGCCTGAAGTACAACGCGCAAGGCCGCTGCACTTTCATGCCCTCGCAGGAGACCATCAACCCTTCCGCCTGCGTGCGCTCCTATCCCGTCGTCGAGCGCCACCGTTTCATCTGGCTCTGGATGGGCGATCCGGCGCTGGCCGATCCCGCGCTGGTGCCGGACATGCACTGGAACCACGATCCGGCCTGGGCCGGCGACGGCAAGACCATTCATGTGAAATGCGACTACCGCCTCGTCGTCGATAATCTGATGGACCTTACGCACGAAACCTTCGTGCACGGCTCCTCCATCGGCAATGAAGCGGTGGCGGAAGCGCCGTTCGACGTCACCCATGGCGAGAAGACCGTCACGGTGACGCGCTGGATGAAGGGCATCGAGCCGCCGCCGTTCTGGGCCGCGCAATTAGGCAAGCCGGGCCCGGTCGATCGCTGGCAGATCATCAATTTCGAGGCGCCGTGCACCGTCAATATCGACGTCGGCGTGGCGCCCGCCGGCACCGGCGCATCAGAAGGCGACCGCTCGCAGGGCGTCAACGGCTTTGTGCTCAACACCATCACGCCGGAGACCGAGAAGACCTGTCACTACTTCTGGGCCTTCGTGCGCAACCACCGCCTCAGCGAGCAGCGCCTGACCAGCGAAATCCGCGACGGCGTCTCCAATATCTTCCGCGAGGACGAGATCATCCTGGAAGCGCAGCAGCGCGCCATGGACGAAAACCCGGATCGCGTCTTCTACAATCTCAACATCGACGCCGGCGCGATGTGGGCGCGGCGGGTGATCGACCGCATGATCGCCAAGGAAACACCGCCGCAGCTGCAGGCAGCGGAGTAAACCATGGCCGAGCGCGATGCCGACCGCTCCGTCTCGCAGACCGTGCGTGCGCAGCTGTCGCTACGCGATCAGATCCTCTCAGGCACTCTGAGACCGGGCGAGCGGATTTCCGAGCTGCAGGCTGTCGAGACCACCGGCGTGTCGCGCACACCGGTGCGGATGGCACTGGTGCGGCTGGAGGAGGAGGGCCTCCTGGAAGCGATTCCCTCCGGCGGCTTTATGGTGAAGGCGTTTTCCGAGCGCGACATTCTCGATTCCATCGAGCTGCGCGGCACGCTGGAGGGATTGGCGGCGCGCTTTGCGGCGGAGCGCGGTGTCTCTGCGCGCGATCTCGAACCCCTCAAGGAATGCCTCAACGAGATCGACGGCCTGGTGCGCCAGAGCCCGATCTCGGTCGAAGTGTTTTCCTCCTATGTCGCGCTGAATGCGCGCTTCCATGCCCTGCTCACGGAATTGTCGCGCAGCCCGCCCTTGATCCGGCAGATCGACCGCGCTTCGGCATTGCCCTTTGCTTCTCCGAGCGGTTTCGTCATGGCGCAATCGGCGCTGCCGGAAGCGCAGCAGATCCTGCTGATCGCGCAGGACCATCACCGCATCGTGGTGGACGCCATCGAGAACCGCGAGGGCGCGCGGGCAGAAGCGATCATGCGCGAGCATGCGCGGCTTGCCATGCGTAACCTGCGGCTTGCGCTGCGCAACCGCACCCATCTCGATCTGTTGCCGGCGCTGGCGCTGGTTCGGACGTCGGAAGTCTAGAGGAGGCGTCATGCGTTTCGTCGAGACCTGGACATCAGCCACGCTGGTCGCAACGCGCGATCTCTCGCCCGGCATCCGCGAATTCCTGCTTCGGCCGGAGCAACCGGTGGCGGCGTTCGCGGCGGGCAGCCACATCAATGTCGGTGTCGATATCGATGGCCGTCCGGAGACGCGCTCCTATTCGCTGGTCGGCGAAGCGGATTGCCGCGGCTTGCGGATTGCGGTGCGCCGCGCACCGGATTCGCGCGGCGGCTCGCGCTACATGTGGCGGCTGACGCCGGGTGCCCGGCTCAGCATCACGCTGCCTTCGACGCAATTCCAGATCGACTGGACGCGGCGGCATTATTGCTTGATCGCCGGCGGCATCGGCATCACGCCGATGATCTCCATCGCGCAGGTGCTGGCGCGCCGAAATGCGGATTTCGTGCTGCATTATGCCGTGCGTTCGCGCCGCGATGCGGCCTATCTGGAGGAATTGCAGGGGCTGCTCGGCGATCGCCTCGTTGTCCATGCCGGCGATGAGGGAAGGCGCCTCGATCTCGCCGCCGCCTTCGCCCAACTGCCGGCACAGGCGATGACGCTGTTCTGCGGCCCGATGCGCATGCTGGACGCTGCGCGTCACGCCTGGGCGGACGCTGGCCGTGCGCTTGCCGACCTTTCCTACGAAACATTCGGTTCCAGCGGCCTGTTGCCGACCGAGGCGTTTCGGGTGCGACTGCAGGATGGCGGGGTAGAACTCGTCATCCCCAGCGACCGCTCGATGCTCGACGTGCTCAACGAGGCCGGCCATGAGGTGATTTCCGACTGCCGGCGCGGCGAGTGCGGCGTCTGCGCCATCGACGTCGTCGGCATCGACGGCGAGATCGACCACCGCGATGTGTTCTTCAGCGAGCACCAGAAGCGCGAGAACCGCAAGATCTGCCCCTGCGTGTCGCGCGCCCGCGGCATCCTGACCGTCGATACGCTGCATCGCACGCAGGCAGCCTGAGCCGGCCGGATGCTTGCAATTTGAGGCGCATGCGGTAGTCATCTTCCGCATGACACAAGAAAAAAACGCGTCCTCAAGTATTCCCGAATTCGATTACGTGATCGTTGGCGCCGGCTCCGCCGGCTGCGTGCTGGCCAATCGCCTTTCGGCCGATGGGAAGCATTCGGTGCTGCTGCTGGAGGCCGGTCCCAGGGACACCAACATCTGGATCCATGTCCCGGTCGGCTACGGCAAGCTGTTCAAGGAAAAATCGGTCAACTGGATGTACCAGACCGAGCCGGAGCCCGGGCTGAATGGCCGCCAGGTGTTCCAGCCGCGCGGCAAGGTGCTGGGCGGATCGAGCTCGATCAACGGGCTTCTTTATGTGCGCGGCCAGCATGAGGACTATGACCGCTGGCGCCAGCGCGGCAATGCCGGCTGGGGTTATGAGGACGTGCTGCCCTATTTCAAGAAGGCCGAAAACCAGCAGCGCGGCGAGGACAAATATCACGGCGCCGGCGGCCCGTTGCCGGTCTCGGACTGGCGCCATCACGATCCGCTGTCGGAAGCCTTTGTGAAGGCCGCGGGCGAGGCCGGTATTCCCTTCAACCCGGACTTCAATGGTGCGAAGCAGGAGGGCGCCGGCTTCTTCCAGAGCACGACGCGGCGTGGCCGACGCGCCAGCAGCGCCTTCTCCTATCTGCGGCCGGCAAAGAACCGTGGCAATCTGCACGTCGAGACCGACGCGCTGGCGCAGCGCATCCTGTTCGATGGCCGCCGTGCGCGCGCCGTCGAGTACAGGCAGCGCGGCCAGCTCCGCAGCGTGCGGGCGCGCCGCGAAATCCTGGTGTCGAGTGGCGCGTATAATTCGCCGCAACTGTTGCAGCTCTCCGGCGTCGGGCCTGCTGATCTGCTGAAGAGCCACGGCATCGATGTCGTGCTCGACGCGCCGGGCGTCGGCAACGATCTGCAGGATCATCTGCAGGTGCGTATCGTGACGCGCTGCCCGCAACGCATCACGCTCAACGACGTCGTCAACAATCCCGTTCGCCGCGTGCTGGCCGGCATGCAGTGGGCAGCATTGCGCAAGGGACCGCTGACGATTGCCGCCGGCACGTCCGGCGCGTTCTTCAAGACCAGTCCGCGGCTCGCTTCGCCCGACATCCAGATCCACTTCATCCCGTTCTCGACCGACAAGATGGGCGAGAAGCTGCATCCGTTCTCCGGCTTTACCGCCTCGGTGTGCCAGTTGCGCCCCGAAAGCCGCGGCACGTTGCGCATCAAGAGTGCAGACCCGGCGCAACCGCCGGAAATCCGCATCAATTATCTCGCGACCGAAACCGATCGCCGCGCCTTTATCGACGGCGTCAGGATTCTGCGCGGGATTTTGGCCAAGCCCGCGCTGAAGGCTTACGTGACGGAGGAGGTCTATCCCGGCGCCAAAATCGTCAGCGACGAAGATATCCTCGCCTTCTGCCGGCAGACGGGTTCGACCGTCTATCACCCGACCTCGACCTGCCGGATGGGCAACGACCCGCTCGCGGTGGTCGACCAGCGTCTCAAAGTGCGCGGCATCGAGGGCCTGCGCGTGGTCGACGCCTCCGTCATGCCGGATCTGATGTCGGGCAATACCAATGCGCCGACCATCATGATCGCCGAAAAGGCTTCTGATATGATCCTGGAGGATGCGCGGTAGCGCAGTCGAAAGGATTCGTGACACCCATGAGGATTGGCACGCGCAAGAGCGCCATGGCGCTCGCCCAGACCGAGGAGATCGCGCGGCAGCTGGTGCGCGCCTCGCCCGGCCTTGCGGTCGAGATCGTCAAGTTCGAAACCACTGGCGATATCGACCAGACCGGAAAATTGCTGCCGCATGGCGGCAAGGGCGGCGCCTTCGTCGCGCAAATCCGCGCCGCAGTGCTGGTCGGCGAGTTGCAGGCGGCGATGCATTCGCTGAAGGACATGCCGGGCAACGAAGATACGCCGGGCCTTGTGATCGGCGCGACGCTGTCGCGCGATCCGCCCGGCGATGCGCTGGTGCTGCGGCCGGGACTTTCGCTCGAGGATTTCAGGCGCGCGCGCGGAAAGGGCTTCAAGATCGGCACCAACGCGGTGCGACGCGCGGCCTATGCGCGAAAACTATTTCCGGAGGCCGAGATCATCCATTATCGCGGCGCCGCGGATACCCGTGTGCGCAAGCTCGACAATAGCGAGATGCAGCGACTGCCCGACGGCGGCGCGGTCGGCCCCGCCGATGCACTGATCATGGCGCGCGCCGGCCTTGAGCGCGTCGGACTTGCCTCTCGTATCGCCTACGAATTTTCCGTACAGGAAATGCTGCCGGCGGTGGGGCAGGGCATTGTTGCGGTGGAATGTGCCGCGCGCGATTTCCAGACACGGCAGACGCTTTCGCTGATTGATGATCCAACTGCGCACGCCTGCGCCGCTGCCGAGCGCGAGGTGCTGTGGGTGCTCAACGGCCACTGCAATTCGCCGATTGCGGGCCATGCGGAGATCAAGGGCGCCGAGATGTCGCTCGCGGCTTCCGTGCTCGATCACGCCGGCGCGCGTGTCATTGAGACTTCGCGCTCCGGTCCGGCTGACCGCCCACGCGAACTGGGCCGCGCCGTCGGGCTCGAGTTGTTGGCAAAAGGCGCCGCCGAAATCATCGAGCGCAGCCGGCCCGGCGAGGTGGTGCAAGATACTGCGTGAGAGCGGCAGAGCTAGATTCCTAGCCTTTATATTCCCGCACGCGCTTCACCATCTGCTCGACATGCGCGATCGGGGTTTCCGGCTGGATGCCGTGGCCGAGATTGAAGATCAGCCGGCCCTTGCCGTAGTTGGCCAGCACATCGTCCACTGCGCGATCGAGCGCCGCGCCGCCGGCAATCAGCACCAATGGATCGAGATTGCCTTGCACGGCGACTTTGGTTTGCACGCGCTCGCGGATCAATGACGGATCGGCGGTCCAGTCGATGCTCACGGCGTTGACGCCGGTTGCCTCCACATAGGCCGGCAATTGCCCGGCCGCGCCGCGGGGAAAGCCGATGATCTTTGCGTCGGCTACGTGCTTGCGCACACCCTCGACGATGCGGCGCGTCGGACCGATCGACCAGCGCTCAAACTCGCGCGGCGGCAGGACACCGGCCCAGGTGTCGAAAATCTGCAGCGCATCCGCGCCGGCCTTCAATTGCCCGACAAGATAGTGGATCGAATTCTCGACCAGCACGTCGATGATCTCTGCGAAGGCGTCAGGATGCCGGTATGCCATCATCCGCGCCGGCGCCTGGTCGGGCGTGCCCTGGCCCGCGACCATGTAGGTCGCAACCGTCCACGGCGCGCCGCAGAAGCCGATCAGCGCGGTCTTTGCATCGAGCTCGGCGCGCACGCGGCGCAGCGCCTCATAGACCGGCTCCAGCTTGCCGAAATCGGCTCTCGCCGCAAGCGTTGCGGCCTTGCCCGGCGTATCCAGCGGATCGAGCCGCGGTCCTTCGCCGGCCTCGAACCGCACCGAGCGGCCGAGCGCGTAGGGGATCACCAGGATGTCGGAGAAGATGATCGCGGCATCGAAGTTGAAGCGGCGGATCGGCTGCAGCGTCACCTCAGCGGCATATTCCGGCGTGAAGCAAAGATCGAGAAAACTGCCGGCCTTGGCGCGCAGCTCGCGATATTCCGGCAGATAGCGGCCGGCCTGCCGCATCATCCAGAGCGGCGGCACGGCCTGCCGCTTGCCGGCCAAAACTTCGATGAATGGCGTTGTCACTGCTTACCCGGGCTGTGTTCGGCTGTCCTGATACACGCTGGCTGCGGCTTTGGCCAACCTTTAGCTGGCCGCGCTGACGGAGCGGATGTCGCGGGCCAGCGCATCGACCCGCGCCGGATCGGCATCCCAGGCGAACATGAAGCGCGCCCCGCCGCCAATGAAGGTATAGAAGCGCCAGCCGCGCTGCCGCAGCGCCTCCAGCCGGTCTTCGCTGGCGGCGAGGAATACCGCATTCGCCTCGACCGGAAACATCAGCCTGAAATCTGGGAGATCGGCGACCCCATCGGCAAGGCGTTTGGCGCAGGCATTGGCGTGTGCGGCATTCTTCAGCCAGGCGCCGCCTTCGAGCAGGCCGACCCAGGGCGCGGCGAGGAAGCGCATCTTTGACGCGAGCTGGCCCGCCTGCTTGCAGCGATAGTCGAAATCCTCAGCCAGCGCGCGATCGAAGAAGATCACGGCCTCTCCCGCCGCCATGCCGTTCTTGGTGCCGCCGAAGCAGAGTAGCTCAACGCCGGCCTTCCAGGTGATCTCCGCCGGCGAGCGACCGAGGCTCGCACAGGCATTGGCAAACCGCGCACCGTCCATGTGCAGTCGCAAGCCGAGCTCGCGGCAGGTCGCCGAAAGCTTTTGGATTTCATCGACGCTGTAGACCAGCCCGGTTTCGGTAGCCTGCGTGATCGTCACCACGTGCGGTTTCGGGAAGTGGATGTCGGAGCGGCTCTTCGCAAGCGCGCTGACCGATTCCGGCGTCAGCTTGCCGTCCGCAGTTGGTGCGACCAACAGCTTCGAGCCGTTGGAGAAAAATTCCGGCGCGCCGCATTCGTCCGTCTCGACATGGGCCGAGGAGGAGCAGATCACGCTATGATAGGACTGGCACAGCGAGGCCAGCGCCAGCGAATTGGCCGCGGTGCCGTTAAAGGCGAAGAACACTTCGGCATCGCTGTTCTCGAACAATTCGCGGAATGCGTCCGCCGCGCGTTGTGTCCATTCGTCCTCGCCATAGGCGGGAACATGGCCATGATTGGCCTTGGCCATTGCCGTCCAGGCTTCAGGGCAAATCCCTGCATAATTGTCGCTCGCAAATTGCTGAAGTTCGGCGCTCATCGAAATGTCTCGTTCTTGCCTGGCCCGCAGGTTCCATACACCCGCGGTCAGGCTGAGGGAACCGCACGGCGCAGGCTCGCGTTATCGGTGCAAATGGAGGGATTCATGGCCGAAAAACTGGCTAAGAAGTTCAATCCTGCCGCGCGCGACAAACACGCGGTCGATCCGCAGGAGGCCTCGAAGGCTGATCGCGAGGCCCATGCCGAGCTTGAGGCGGGCTTGAGGGATACGTTCCCAGCCTCCGATCCCGTGAGCGTGACGCAGCCGGCGAAATCGAAGCCCGATCGCGACCGCAAGAATGCATCGCGGTGACGTAGTGCGCCGTCAATAATGCGGCGGGCGTTCGTTGGCGGGACCGGGTGCTTGTGACTCCGCTTCCTGCAACCGATCGTTCAGCACCGCGAGCTGCCGCGTCAGCGCGTCGATCTGCTTCCACTGCTCAGTAATCGTCTGGTTCAGCGTCTCGATCGTGTCGTCCTGGTAAGCGATGTGGGCTTCCAAAGCATCAACGCGCTCGCTCAGCGTCTTCAGGTCGCTCATTTGCCCCGCTCCCGCAAACCATGGCCGAGCGCGACCCGCTCGTCGAACACAAAACACTCGCCGCGCCAGCGGCTTTCGCTTATCGGCACGCCTTCCAGATATTTCAAAATGCCGCCCTTGAGGTGAAACACCTCGGCAAAGCCGCGCGCCAAGAGATAGGCGCTGGCCTTCTCGCAGCGGATGCCGCCGGTGCAGAATATCGCAATCCTGCGATGCTTCGTGGGATCGAGTTCGCGCGCCGTAAATTGCTTGAATTCGCCAAAGCTCTTGATGCCGGGATCGACCGCGCCTTCGAACGTGCCCATCGCAACCTCGAAGGCGTTGCGGGTGTCGAGCACCAGCGTGTCGGGATCTGATATCACTTCATTCCAGTGGGCAGCATCCACATAGGTGCCCACCCGTTTGATGGGATCGACGCTGGCGTCGCCGAGCGTGACGATCTCCTTCTTCAACCGCACCTTCAGCCGCTGGAACGGCATGGCGTCGGCAGCGGAATATTTGAGCTCGAGGCGGTCGAGCCGGCCACCGAACAATTCCCCGTGCTGCAGCGCATCGACCAGATCGGCGATGCCGTTGTCGCTGCCCGCGAGAGTGCCGTTGATGCCCTCGTGCGCCAATAGCACGCTGCCCTTCAGCCGGAGCGAGACGCACAACTCGCGCAAGGGCTCGCGCAGTTCCCGGAAATCCGGCAGCGCGGCAAATTGGTAGAAGGCAGCGACCCTGTAAACCATGGCCGTGGTTTATCAGGGGAGCAAGCAAGGTAAAACCCCGCAAAGTCAGCGATCTTCCCGCCTGTCGCGTGGTCGTCATGCGCCCGCGGCCATTGCGCTGGTGGCTGCGAATATGTCATCTAGCCCGGCTTTTTCCGGCACCCGGCGCCTGCCGCCAAACAACGACAAGAGAGCAACCCCCGCGATGAGAAGCTTCCATTTCGCCGGCCGGTCGACGGTCCATGCCCAGAACGCGATGGTGGCCACATCGCATCCGCTGGCGGCGCTGACGGCCATCGACGTGCTGCGCGCCGGCGGCACGGCGG
>Ga0081455_10004983_pt1 | contig 14690 bp, 14 predicted proteins | sample TabmetS3T2R1_FD_70207 | JGI IMG/M metagenome (GOLD analysis project Ga0081455, IMG submission 70207) | Tabebuia heterophylla rhizosphere microbial communities from the University of Puerto Rico - S3T2R1 | ecosystem: Host-associated > Plants > Roots > Rhizosphere ... | reverse complement strand
ATTGCCATTGTGTGGGCGAGGGTCCGGGGACCCGCTCTGAAAACCGGACCCGCTGGGGGGACTACGCGTGGAACAGCCGATCCGATCTGGTGAGAATTTCGACGTCATCTATGAGTTCTTTCGCGGGGCTTCGCTCAGCCTCGAAGAGCGTGTTTCCGGGCTGTACCAGATCATCAAGCAGGAAACCGACAGCCAGCGCGTCTTCTATCACCGAGTGATCCGCTCACCGGCCGGGCGGGAAGTCCTCGTCGAGGATCCCTACACCGGCAACATCGTGCCGATGCTGATGTTCGGCTCGAACAATTATCTCGGCCTCGCCAACCATCCCTACATCAAGGAAAAGGTCCGTCAGTCCCTCGACGAGTACGGCTCGGGCATCGGTGGTCCGCCGTTCCTGAATGGGTACCTCAAGATTACCCAACAGCTCGAAGAGCGGTTGGCTCACATGAAGAAGAAAGAGGCTTCTCTCATCTTCTCGAGCGGCTATGCCGCCAATCTCGGCGTGGTCGCCTCGCTGACCCAGCCGGCGGGCAAGGTCTTCTATGACGAATATTCCCACGCCTCCTTCACGGACGGGCTGAGGCTGGCGCGCGTCTTCTCCAACCGCTTCGCGCATAACCGGCTCGACCAGCTGGACAAGCAGCTCTCCAAGGCGCGCGAAGATGGCACCAAGGATTTGTTCGTGGGCGTCGAGGGCGTCTACTCGATGGATGGCGACCTGGCCCCGCTCGACGAGCTCATTCCGCTCTGCCGCCGGCATAATGCGATCCTGATCGTGGACGACGCGCATGGCACGGGCGTCATGGGCAGCCATGGCTGCGGCACCGGTCAACATTTCGGCGTCGCGGCCGAGATCGATGTCCTGATGGCCACCTTCAGCAAGGCGCTCACCGTCAACGGCGGCTTCATCGCCGCCTCGAAGGAGATCATCGAGTTCATGCGCTATGCGGCGCGCTCCTACATGTTCTCCGCCGCGATGCCGCCTCAGACGATTGCTGCCGTGCACGCCGCGCTCGACGTGATCGAGAACGAGCGGCATCTGCTCACCGATCTGCGCTCGAACGTGGCGTACGCCGCGCAGCAGCTGAACGCGCTGCCCTGGGGCTTCAAGGTCGACACACCATCGGCGATCATCATTCTCGAGACGCCGCAGGCCATGGATATCCGCAAGGCGAGCCTGATGTTCCACGAGAAGGGCATCTTCCTGAACTCGGTCGAGTTCCCGGCGGTGCCCCAATCCAAGGAGCGCTTCCGGATCAGCATCATGGCGACCCACACCAAGGCCGATATCGACCGGTTGGTGGAGACCGTCGATTACGTCTGGTCCGCGTTCGCTTAAGACGTGGCAGACGGCCGGACTTTCTACGCCGGCAAACGCGCACTCGTGGTCGGCGCGTCCGAAGGGATCGGGCTCGCAATCGCCGAAGAGCTCGCTGCGCGCGGCGCGCATGTCATCATCACCTCTCGCAATCCCGCAAAGTTGGCTGTTGCGGCCGAGCTCGTCACGGCGCGCCGGAACGGTCCGGATCAAAGCATTGGCTGGGCGGCGTTCGATGTGCGCGACGCGGACGCGGTCGACCGCGAGATCGCTCGCCTGTCGGCGGAGAACGGCGCGCCGGACTTCGCCATTCTCTGCGCGGGCTTTTCTCATCCCGGCTATTTCGAGGATCTCGATCTCGCTCAGCACCGCGCGATGATGGAGCTCAACTATTTCGGGACGCTGCACGCAGTGCGGACGCTGGTGCCGGCGATGATTGCTCGCGGGCGCGGTCATATCGTCACGACATCGTCAGGCTTGGGCTTTCTCGGCCTGTTCGGTTTCACCGGCTATTGCGCCAGCAAATTCGCGGTCGTGGGATTTTCCGAGGCGCTCCGATCGGAGCTGCAGACCCGCGGTGTGCGCGTGTCCTGCTTCTGCCCTCCCGCTGTGGAGACGCCGGGCTTCGCGCGAGAGAACATACTCAAACCCGTAGCGGTCGCGGCAGCCGAAGCGCGCGCAAACATTCTGCAAGCGCCCGACGTGGCGCGCTATCTGCTCGACCGCCTGCCGAGCAATCCATTTTTTGTCATTCCCGGCTGGGAGATGCGGTTCTACCACCGCGCGCACCGCCTCGTGCCGGACGTGGTGCGGTTTTTCACGCGGCGGCCCAAACCCTGAAAGACGGCGCCCTCGTGTCAGGAGAGCGCCGCCGATCCCGAGCCCAAAGCGCTTTCCCAAAGGAAAACGCGAGCGGGCCTAATCGCGGTAGAGGAGCTTGCTGATCACGGCGAGCAGGATGCCCACCGTGCCAAGAACCAGAAACGCAGGAAACGCCAGGATTGTGAGCGTGAACCCCGGCCAACCCGCGAACAGGTTCTTTTGGCCCGTGAGGTCCGCAACCCCCAAGACAGAGGTGAGCTGGTGGGCGTGATCTCCCCACCATGTGAACGCATCATAACCCAAAGCCATCAGGGCCCCGGCAATCAAGACGAGGCTGATGAGACGAAGTAGAGCGACGATAATTCCCATTTGCGTATGGCCCCCCGAGCCACGCTGTTTGGACGTCTCAGACTGGAACTCTCCGGCTAAACCTTGCGGCGCAGGCGGAGGATCCAGGCTGCGTGAAAATCCAGAGGCCGCTTCTTTCGACCCTGGCGGAAATAACCGTAGTCGGTCTGTTCCCGCGCGGCAACACGCTGCGCTGCAATGAGACCCGCCAACAGGGCGCGCAGACTTTTGCTTGCAAAATCACCTCGCCGCGGTCATGACAACCGCGCAACGGAGGGGTGGCCGAGTGGTTGAAGGCGCACGCCTGGAAAGTGTGTATACGGGAAACCGTATCGAGGGTTCGAATCCCTCTCCCTCCGCCAGCCATTTTCGTTAATAAAAACATATACTTACGAGAAATACCAGAACCTCTCTAAATACCCGCAAGTGCGGGCTTTTTCCTGCGAACTCTCGATACGCTTCGTCCTCAGAGGCGCACTTCGTGGGACCAATGCGTGCATTTGGCGCTGCATTCTCAGGGCGCGATGCTGTCGGTTACTTATCAACACTGCATTCGAACGTCTATTCGGCTCTGACTTCGTCCTGTTGCGTGCAGTCATCTGCGAAGTTGTATTCAAGTTCGACCGCCGCCGATGCACCACATCGAATTTTGCTGCCGCAATCTCACTGGCGGTGCGGGTCTGGAGGACGCTGACAAGAAGCCGCCTCAGTACGAAGCGGCTTCTCGATGTTCACTAAGCCGCCTTTTTCATCCACTCCGTCCGAGGCAGTCGATTGCTTTGCAAGCCATCGTTGTAGGATTGCCGCAGAGCCGTGACCATATGACTTACGACGGATCCTTCAGAGGATACGCTTGTCTGAGCGCCTGAAGCGCAGCAATGACTGGCCCATCTCCCACTTTGCGAAGCTGTCCATCGATTGTGCTAACCGCAACGGTGTGGTCTGCCTTGTGACGAACAAGGGTATTGTGGCGTGCGATGACGACAATCCCGGCTGTTTCGCACACACACTTGAGGCGCAGTTCATCGTGCGGCACGACCCAACACGGGACTGATGCAATGGAGGGATGCGTAGCCGCAGCAATGGCTCGGTGCTGTCCGTCAATAATGGCAAAATGATCGCCAACTTTGGCAACCGTAAGCGGTTGAAATCGAGACCGGGAGAATTCGGTTACAATCCGCGTGATGAGAGATTTGCTCCGTTTAGCTGCTCGACCGATCCGGGTATGTTTTTTCATTCCCCGGCTCGCGATCAAGTCAGTTCATCATCCTCGATGAAGATGGCCCTTCCAGGGCAGAGCATCTCCGCCTTTCGTACTGCATCCAGATGCTCCGGAGGGGGATGAGGATCCAGGAGGATTACCAGCCCCGTGACCTCATCCTGCGAAAACAGGAAAGGCGCAACTTCTGCGCAGTTCCCGGAACATGCGCATAGATCCCGATCAACTCTCACCTTGACCATGAGTCACCAAGTGACCGGAAGACGTGGAATCGAATAAACGGATCCACCTTCAAAGAACTCGATATCCTTGAAGGGAATCGCAACTTTCAGATTTGGAATCCTCTTCCACAGGGTTTCGTGCACGACGCGCATTTCCACGCGGCTGAGATATTGACCGGGGCATTGATGTATTCCGTATCCGAAAGTGATGTTTAAACGCGCATTTTCCCGTTGGAGGTCAAGCCGATGTGGATCTCTGAAAACGTTCTCGTCACGATCCATCACGCTGTTCAGGATGATGACGCCTTCCCCGGCTTTGATCGTGACTCCGCCGATTTCAACATCGGCAATCGCCACCCGCCTCCGGCCGGTGTGGACCACCGACAAATACCGCATCAGCTCATCGACAGCGTTCGCAATGAAGTTGGGATCATCATTGTTTCGCAGCAGCTCCAATTGGTCGGGATTCTGCAGGAGCGCCAATACGCTCATCGTAATGCCGTTCGCGGTGGTTTCGTGACCGGCCGCCAACATCAGTCGACCGAGGCTCACGACCAATTCCCGTGACAGGTGGCCTGGCAGAAGCTGTTCATGCACGAGGCGACTGATGAAATCGTCGCCCGGCTCGTTGATTTTTCGTGAGATCAGCCGATCGATATAGTTGTTCAGCTCTTCACCTGCCGCGCGCGCTTCTTCTGCCGTGCTTGCGGCCATGCAGGCTTTGCTGCGTGATCCGAAATACTCATGGTCGTCAAACGGGACCCCCAGGAGGAGGCAAATGATTTTCGTCGGAACCGGCAAGGAAAAGCTTTCAACCAGGTCGACCGGCTGAGGGGCTGCGAGCATGTCATCGATGAGCCCATCGACGATGGCCTGGATCTTCGGCCGCAAGTTGTTGACTCGCCGAACCGTGAAATCCGCCATGACCATCCGCTTCTGTATCGGATGCTCCGGCTTGTCGAGCGAACGAATGTTCCGATCCTTACCGAGCGTCTCGGCATAAGCGACGCTTTTCTCCGGAAAGCCCGGCCGCCAAGGATTGGCACTGAATCTGTCGTCCGAAAGGATTGCGAGGCCGTGCTCGTAGCGCGTGATCAGCCACGCGTCCGCTCCGTTCCATATCTTGACCTTGCTTATGGGCTCTTCTTTCTGCCGCCGGAGTATCTCCGGGGGAGGATCGAATGGTTTGCTCAGGTCTCTCGGCGGGGGGAATACGCTTTCGCCCATGAGTAAACTCCAACCCTAGAAAGCTTATTGGTTTGCGGATCGAAGGACGCAACTGGCTGCAACGCCCTTCGTCCGAGATTTGTCCTGAAGGTTGTTAAATTGACTGTAGGGTAAAATTGGTGGTCGTAACTGTCAAGAAGAGAGCCTGTGCGTCGCGAATTGCCGGCGGCTGGCGTTTATGGTTTCGACGAAGTCTTGCGCCGTTTGAAGGCCCTGATCCTTGCTTGGTGATCGGGTGTCGATTTCAGCACCGCCATATGGGAGGACACCATGTCGAGGTGAGTTGGGAGATCGGACTTGAGGCCTTGGTAGACGGTCCGCTTAAAGAGCCGGATCGCCTCTTGCGGTTGGGCGGCAATTTTGCGCGCCAAGTCCAGCGCCAAGGTCATCAACTGGTCGTCGGCGACCACTGTGTTGACGAGGCCGATTCTTTCCGCCTCCGTCGCTGAAACGTCCCGCCCGGTCCAGAACAGCTCAAGAGCCTTCGCCGTGCCGACGAGACGGGGAAGAAAGTATGTACCTCCATCTCCGGCGATCATGCCCATATTGATGTAGGCTTCTCCAAAGACGGCGCTCTCAGCCGCGAGGCGAATATCGCACATCAGTCCCATGTCCAGTCCCGCGCCTCGCGCCAACCCGTTGAACGCGGCGATGACGGGCTTCTCTATGCGATCCAGCATGAGAGGAATTTGCTGAACGTGGCGCCAGAGGAAATCTTTGAACTCATGAACAGGCTTCTCGGCATATGCGATCATTTCATCGATGTCGCCCCCGGCGCAAAACGCACGCCCGACGCCTGTAAGAACGATGACTTTCACAGCCGGATCGCGCGAGGCGGTCTCGAGAAATTCCAGCCAAAGATCGACCATTGAAAGGGTGAATGCGTTCAATTTTTCCGGGCGATTGAGGGATATGACCGCGATCTCTTGATCGATGATGTCCATCAATATGCGATTTTTGTCGCTCATCGTATCTCTCGAGGCTCGTGTCATTTATTGAGCATGGCTTCACGCAAGAGGTCCTCAATCTCATCGGACGTCAGGCCCAGTTCGGCAAGGATCTGTTCCTGGTCTGCGCCGGGAGCGGGAGCTGAGGACGTCGTGCTGCCCGCTCGGGATCCGTCGAAAAGCATCGCAGGAAATCCGCAAAAAAGCTCTCCCGCATCACCTTTCGCGAGTAGGCGGCGCGCTTCCAACTGCTCTGTCCTGCCAGCTTCGAAGGGAGTCAGGCACAGTGCGATCGGCACATCCTTGTCTTCCAGTCGGGAAAGCCATTCTCTCGCGGTCAGCTGGCGAAACATTTGCGCCAAAAGCGCATGAATGCGGTCGCCTTCACGCAGGCGCCCGGCAGCGGTCTTGAGCTCTGGTGCGGCCAACTCGGGCTCGATGGTTTTGATCTCCTCGACGAACGCGGTCCAGAAGTGATCCTCGACGATCGTCAGCGCCAACGCCTTCTCATCCGAGGTGAGGAAAATGTCATTGGTCGGAATGAGATGGGACCTCGAAACCTCGTCGACATCGAACGACGTGCGTGTCGCCGTGAAATAGACTGCGGCTTCGTACAGGCTGAGATCGAGATAACACCCGTTTCCGTTCCTGTCCCTGTCCCTCAGAGCCGCGACGAGACTGATTGCCGCCACCATCGCGCCGGCCAGATCTCCGGTAGCTAGCCCTGAGCGGCGGGGTCGATTGTTCCAGGCGCCGGGCAAGCTCATGGCCCCCGCTTCCGCCAGATAGGCAAGATCGTGTCCCGGGCGTTTTGCCCACGGGCCGGTTTGGCCATAGCCGGAAAGCGAGCAGTAGATGAGGTCGGGCTTGATTGCGCTCAGACTGGTATAGTCAATCCCCAGGCGGGCAGCGACGCCCGGACGGAAACTCTCGACTACGATATCCGCCGTCTCGACCAGACGGCTGACCACGCGGGAGCTGCAAGGCGCCTTCAGGTTCAGCACGAGGCTGGCTTTTCCTCGATTTACCCGCCGGAACATGCCCCCCGGGATCGAGCGACCATATTCACCCCCAGGGGGTTCGACCTTGATGACGTCCGCGCCGAGATCCGCAAAGACTGATGTCGCAAGCGGTCCCGGGAGCTGGGCGGAAAAGTCTACGATGCGCACTCCCTTGAGCGGCGCCCAGCGGCCGGAAAGCAACGGTGCCTCAAGCTCCATTTGCCCTTGGTCTACATCATCGTGTAACCGCCGCTCGCGCTTAGCGTCTGCCCCGTAATGAAGCTCGCCGCGTCGGAGGCAAGAAAGACCACTGCCGGGGCAACGTCGTTCGGCGTTCCGACCCGGCGTAACGGATAAAGCTTTGCGATACGCTCGCGCATCTCGGGGTTATTCCAGGCTTTTGTGTGGCTCGCGTTCCACATGCTGTTTTCGCTTATTTCATCATCAGAGTTCGGCATCGTGGTGCCCGGACAGACGACATTGAAGCGAAGCCCAACTTTTCCGTATTCTCGCGCGAGGCTCTTGCTGAGCGCAATCACGCCGGCCTTGCAGGCGCCGTAGACGGCTTCGCGGAATTCACCCATCCGGCCGGCGTCGGACCCGATGCTGATGACCACTCCGGACTTGCGTTCGATCATGCCATCAAGGACCGCTCGGGTGCAGTTGATCACGCCCCAGAGGTTCAGGTCGACCTCCTTCTCCAACTCTTCGCGCGATTTCTCGGTGAACAGCCTGTCAAAGGTCCAACCTACGTTGTTCACAAGGACATCGACGGAGCCGAGATTACCATGGACGCGCTTCACCATCGCTTCAACCGAGCGCGGATCGGTCACGTCGGTGCGGATGCAAACTGCGCTGGCTGCGCCACACTTGAGGGCCTCGTCGGCAACTTTGGCGCCTTGAGTGTCGTCGATGTCGGCGATGACGACATTGGCGCCTTGCTGGGCGAACTCCAAGGTTATCGCCCGCCCGATGTTGGACCCGCCGCCTGTGACGACAACGTTCTTACCCGCCAGATTAAACTGCATTCCAGACCTCGCCCCTTTCGAGAGCGTCGGCGACCCCACAACGCTGAGCGGTTCCTACCAAATTGGGCCTATAGTGTCATCTTCTTTTTACTCCAGGATAAATATAACGTCTTTATCGTCGATTCATCGACTAAAAAAAGACCTTGCGTGCGAGTTACCCAGCGGAACCCCTCGGCAAGCGCCGAAAGCGGCTCTCTTGAGGTTGGGGAGCATACCCACGTTATCTCACTCGACGCCTGCTCCTCCATCTGGTGCATCGCAACTCGATCCTCACTCCTCGTTCTTGACACGTCCTTTTCCATCTTTCTACTCTCCAGTAGATCGGTGGCGCCGCCTGGGAGCGAAACGGATGGAGTACCGGAAACTGGGGCAAACCGGAATGGACGTTTCGGCGCTCTGTCTCGGTACGATGAATTTAGGAGCGTGGGGAAATACCGCAACGGAGGCGGGGGTCGGGCTGGTTCATCATGCAATTGACTGCGGAATCAACTTTATCGACACGGCGGATGTCTATTCAAAGGGGCAGAGCGAAGAAATAATTGGCGAAGCTCTCAGAGGTGGCCTTCGAAAAGATGTAATCCTTGCAACCAAGTTCTACTTCTCGGTGGACGAGGGGCCGCTTGTAAAATACCCCCGTCCGAATACCTCCGGATATAGCAAGCGACACATCATTGCCGCATGCGAAGCTAGCCTGAAGAGGTTGGGCACTGATTGGATCGATCTCTATCAAATTCATGAGCCCGACTATACAGCGGACCTGGATGAAGCGCTGGGCGCGCTTTCCGATCTTGTGCGCGCGGGCAAGGTCCGCGCGATCGGTTCATCGTCATTTCCGGCTGATCTTCTGGCGGACGCGCACTGGCTCGCTCGGGCCCGTGCCAGGGAGCGCGTTCGATGTGAGCAGCCTCAGTATTCGATCTTCGTTCGCACGATCGAGCGGGATGTCCTGCCTGCCTGTCAGAAGTACGGTCTCGGAGCCATCGTCTGGAGTCCCTTGAACGGCGGATGGCTGAGCGGTGCCAGGCGACGCGCAGAAGCGGACAAGGGTGTGAAGTCGCGAAGAGCTCGGCTGATACCGAAGATGTTCGACCTCGGCAATCCCGACAATGCAAGGAAATTTGACCTCGTCGAGTCGTTGGAGCAGCTTGCGCGCGAGGCGGGAATTTCCCTGGCGCAACTTGCCGTCGCGTGGACGCTGGAACATCCTGCGGTCAACTCGTCTATTATCGGGCCGCGCAATTTAGAACAGTTGGGCGCTTTGTTGCCCGCGACCACGTATCGCGTTCCCGTCGATGTCCTGGACGAGATCGACAGGCTCGTCCCACCGGGAACCATCGTCGCGCCAGCGGCAGATGATCGGCGTGAAGTTCCTTGGCTGAAGGATCCGGCCCTGCGCAGGCGTGCGCTGCCTTCGAATATCCCTACAGCCTTCAACAGGGGAGTCCAGGTATGAAGTTCAATCGCCCATTCTCGGAATACAGGACCAGATATCCCAATGTTCAACTCGAGCGGGATGACGGCATTTTGGTTTTGCGGTTTCATACCCAAGGTTCCAGTCTGGTATGGACTCAGGATGTCCATGACAGTCTGCCCTATCTTTTCACCGACATTGCGGGGGATCGCGACAACAAAGTCCTCGTCATAACGGGAACGGGGGCCGCGTTCTGTGAGCAGATCCTCGCCTCGACCTTCCAGGTTTCCACGCCTATCGAGTGGGATAATATCCTGTATGAGGGCTGCCGCTTGCTGAACACACTTCTCGCGGTGAATGTGCCGGTCATTTCCGCTGTCAACGGACCGGTGCGCTATCACCCCGAGATCCCGATCATGTCGGACATCGTGCTCGCTTCCGATACGACCGTGTTTCAAGATGCGCCGCATTTCAAGTCGGGGGTGGTTCCGGGCGACGGTGCGCATGTTGTCTGGAACTACGTGCTGGGCCCCAACCGTGGCCGCTACTTTCTTCTGACTGGGCAGGAGCTCAAAGCAGATCTCGCGCTCGAGTATGGAGCGGTCAACGAAGTACTGCCGCCCTCCAAGCTCATGCCTCGGGCCATGGAGCTGGCGCGAATCATCGCTGCCAAGCCCTTCCTCACCCGGCGTTACGCGAGAGAAGCTCTAACATGTCAGTACAAGAAATTGATGCAGGAGGGCATCACAATGGGGCTGGCCCTGCAGGGGCTGGCGACCCAGGCGGAATGGCCGCTTCATGACTAAAGAAGTCGTCTGATTCCGGATGCCGTGATCGGGATCGCTTAATTTCAGACTTTCAAAGCATTCCGATGACAGCTAAAAGCCAAAAGCAGGAAACGGGTCGAAGTTTCTTCCTTGGAGAAAAAGGCAAACCACCAAATGTCGAGAAAGAAGGACAAGGCTCGCTGGGCGACCGCAATTATGTCGCCCGACGAATTGTTCAACATGAAGAAGATGGCTCTGCTGAGAGAGGCCGGGCAGGCTTTTAGAAGGAAGGGCTTTCACAACACTTCGATGGACGAAGTCGCTGCGGCACTCAATGTGACGAAGCCTGCGCTCTACTATTATATGAAGACAAAGCAGGAGATACTTTTTGAATGCCACCAATTTGCTTTTGATTTGGCTGACCAGGCGAAGCAAACGGCGTGGGAGGCATCCGAAATCGGAATAGAGCGGCTTCGCATCCTGCTTGAAAAGTATATCGAGTTGCTTACGAGCACTCTTGGCAGTTGTGCCGTTCTCCTCGAGCCGCTCTCATCATTGAGTCCGGGGCATCAAAAGATCGTGCTGAAGCGCTTTCGGGACTTTGATCGCTTGATGAAGGATCTGGTTCAGCAGGCGATCGACGAGAAGAGCATTCCACCGCAGGATCCACGTCTGACAGTCGGATTTTTCATGGGCGCTCTTCTCCACATTACGAGTTGGTATGATGTGGAGGGCGCGCGGACCGGCAAGGAGATCGCCCAGGCCTACGGACGCTTTGTGCTGAACGGCTTGAAGGGTGGTTCACCAGAGCCGGCGAACAGCTCCGACATCTGATCCACCAGTTGGCGTCAGTTCACGGGGAGAAGTTTTTTAAGGTCTATCTTCTTAATCTTCCCGTTGGGAGTCCTTGGCATTTCATTCAGTATGACCAAGCGCTCCGGCCAATATTGTTTGGAAATGCCCGCTAATGCCAGATGCTCCTGCATGTTTTTGATGGAGTAATTTTTTGATCCTTTGACGCAAAGGAATGCGCACGCGATTTCACCGAGCCGCTCATTTGGCATTCCCACAAGCGCGACGTCCGAGATTCGTGGATCTTCGTACAAGGCATTTTCTACATACGCGACCGGTATGTTTTCACCTCCTCTGATGATCAGGTCGCGATCGCGTCCCGTAATCCGAATGAAGCCATCGTTATCCATCGTCGCCAAATCACCCGTGGAGAACCAATCCCCGCGGTAACTTGCGCGGGTGAGTTCGGGCTGCTTGGCGTATCCTACGAAAAGGAAAGCGCCGCGGCATTGGAGGTGTCCCTCGGTTCCGGCAGGAACCTTGTCACCATTCCCGTCAACAACTCTGACTTCCATGCCGCGCTGCGCGCAGCCGTCCGTTTCGACAATCTTGTCGACCCGATCGCGAGGTCGGGTAAGCGTTACGAAACCGTTTTCCGACTGACCCCAGGTGCTGTGGACATTCATCCCCGGAAACTTCTCTTGCGCTTGCCTGACGAGCGCTCGCGGGATCGGCGCACCGCCACAGCGAAAAATTCTCAATGAAGACACGTCACAACCTGGCTTTCGGGGGTAATCGACAATGTCGCGGAGAAATGTCGGCGCGCCACTGGTCATTGAGATCCGATATTGCTCGACGAGGTCGAAAAACTTCGAGGCATCCCAAATATCCTGATAGACGGCCGTTGCGCCAAGCTGAATAGGGAGGCGCACCCCGCCCAGAAAGCCCGTTTGGTGCCCGAAGGTCGATGACATGTGAAAGACATCATCGCTACGGAGCTCAAGCGTCTGGCAGATCGCGGAAACGGGCGCGCCCAGCGTATTGTGGGTGTGGAGCACGCCCTTGGCGGAACCCGTCGTCCCGGAGGTGAAAACAAGTTCTGTAACTTCGTCCGCCCCCGGCTTGTAATCGACGAACGACGAAGCGCTGCAAGGATTCTCTACTCCGATAGCCAGAAACTCGTCCCATGAGATCGCATCGGATGTCGCTTTCTCACCGATGATCAGGACGTCAGAAATGGTCGAGAGTTTCGCCTTGAGGCGTAAGGCCAGATCGGAATGATCGAAGCCCCTGTACGTTGATGGCGCCACCAGCAACTTGGTTTCGCTGATCTGCAGCATCTCCGAGAGTTCGCGTTCCCTGAAGATGGTGACGACGGGGTTCGTTATGACACCGATTCTGGTTGCGGCGAGATGAAGGACGGTCCATTCGCGCCAGTTGGGCAATTGGAGCGTCATCACATCGCCGGCGTTTAGTCCGAGCTTCAGCAGAGCGGCGGCACACTGCAGCGATTGGGCCTGCAACTCCCCGTACGTCATCCTCCCTCGGCTGTCGACGATCGCTAGCTTCTCAGGATGCTCTTGCGCCCATCGGTCCAGAAATTCCGTGAGGAGGCGGTCGGACCATAGATTGCTGGCGCGACATTTATCAGTCCGCTCCCTGAAATCGATGATGTTGAAGTCTGGCATGCCCAACCCTAATTTGCCGGCCGCTTCCGCTCAGCTCCGTTCCGCGTGCTAGATCCGTTTGATCCAGCCCCCATCGACATTGAGCGTCTGCCCGGTGATCCAGTCGCCGGCATCCGAGGCCAGGAGGAGAAGCGCGCCATGAAGATCGGCGGGACTGCCGATCCGGGTCGTTCCGCCGAACCGTTGCGTGCCAGGCGATCCCGGTGGAACGATCTTCATGGCAGCCGGTGTGGGGATCTGCCCGGGGGCGATCGAGTTCACATTGATCCCATGCTTCCCCAATTGATCGGCCAGCAGCACGGTCATACCGACAATGGCCAGTTTGCTGATCGAATAGGGTGACGTGAGCTGGAACGCGCCGCCGGACGAGATATTGATGATGCGCCCCTTTCTCTTTTGGTCTCGCATCCGGCGCGCAGCCGCTCGGCAACAGAGCAACGTGCCGGTCAAATTTACGTCCAGAACTTTCCGCCACTCGTCGAGAGGGTAATCAATCAAATCGACTCCCCAGCTTAGCTGCGCTAACAATCCGGCGTTGTTCACGAGGATCTCCGGCATACCGAGCGACCTGACGGTTCCGTCGAAAAAGGGCTCGACAGAGTCTTCCTTGGAGATGTCCAGCGCGGAATGGGAGACCGTGATCCCTTCAGAACGCAAGCTCGCAGCGACGGTCGCCGCGCCGTCCACATTGATGTCGCCGATCATCACGGAGGCGCCGGCCCGTCCGAGCGCAAGCGCCAGCGATGCACCTATGCCCCCGGGATCGCCGGCACCCGTCACCACTGCGACTTTGCCGTGAAGCGATTGATTTGTCATTTCCCACCCAATCAATGAGGTTGTATTTCGTTATTGCTTTGCTGTCAGTTTGATGAGCTCTTTGAAGGGAAGGTCTTTGTCGGGCGCGTGTTCCCTCGGCATGTTCAAGAGACGTTCGCTGATGATGTTTCGAGACATTTCGGAACTTCCGCCCCCAAGGCAGCTCGTTTGCCGCATCAAAAACCCCTCTCCGAACATCTTGCCCAGTTCATCATCGTAGGCTGTTGCGCAGGAGCCCGCGATCTCGAGCCCGATATCGGTACGCCGCACCGCGCTGATCGCACTGAACAAGCGGATGAGAGAGCCTGCGATTTCCGGCATCGCTCCTGCCCGCATTCTCTCGCCCACGCGTTTTGCGAGAGCCTCGTGGACCGTAGAAAGAATGTGGGACTCGCCGATCAGCTCACGAACGTAGGGATCACGCGAGCGGCCCGTACGTTCGGCCATGTCGAGAAGCTGACTTAAGCTGGGCGCGAATTGGCCGACATCGGTGCGCGGCCCCTCTGTAATCCCGGAGCTGTAAGGCGAATTCCCACCAACGGCATTTCTCTCATGATAGAGGAGACGTATCGCCACTTCCCATCCTCTGTCGATCTCCCCGACGACATTCTCGACAGGTACGGCCACGTCCTCGAAGAATTCCTCACAAAACTCCGTATTGCGGTTGACCTGACGTATCGGGCTCATCCTTAGACCCTTCGCGCGAACATCCATGATGAGCATGGTGAGCCCCCGGTGCTTGGGAACATCCCAATTCGTTCTCACCAAGCACAATGCGATATCCGCGGCATAGGCGTATGACGTCCAGACCTTCGATCCGTTGACGATGAAAGCATCGTCCCGTCGCTCCGCGCGCGTTCGGATGCCGGCCAGATCCGATCCCCCGCAGCTTTCGGACAGGAACTGCACGATTACTTCCTCGCCTCGGAGGATCGAAGGAATATGCTTTCTTTTCAGATGGTCCGATCCCATTTCCAGGATGGTGGGACCGCAGATGGAAAGAGTGGTGATGTTCAAATGGAGTGGCATCTGATAGCCTGCGCACTCTTCATTGAAAACGTCCTGATACTCCTTGGGCAGACCCT
>Ga0081455_10004982_pt1 | contig 14691 bp, 12 predicted proteins | sample TabmetS3T2R1_FD_70207 | JGI IMG/M metagenome (GOLD analysis project Ga0081455, IMG submission 70207) | Tabebuia heterophylla rhizosphere microbial communities from the University of Puerto Rico - S3T2R1 | ecosystem: Host-associated > Plants > Roots > Rhizosphere ... | reverse complement strand
CAACCCCCATGTGATCGCGCTGCCCGACGAAAGGCTGCGTGCCGGTGGATCCGCGCATGCCGGCAAGGATCGTGTATTTGTCGGTCGAGGGATCATAAATTTCGTGCCACTCGACCGACCGCACGTCGCGCCCGCCAAGCAAATGAATCTTGCCGTCGAGTACGATCGCCGACATGGCGCCGCGCGGCCGGCTGAGACCGGGAATCGACGCCCACTGATCGCTGGTCGTGTCATAGACGAAACATTTGGAATGCGGACAGCGATTCTGCTCGATGAAGCCACCAAAAGTAAAGATCTTCGAGCCGATCGAAACCCCGGCGACATGGTTGCACGGGAGCGGGAAGGGCGCCTTCAGCGACCAGTTGCCACCTTTCGGATCGAACACCTGATGAAAATTCTGATCGACGCGATGCTTCGCGTAACCGGCAATCGAATGAATTTTGCCCTGGCATTCGATCACCGCATGCTCGCCGGTCGGGATCGGCATGCGCGGCTGATCGACCCATTTCCCGGGATTGGCGGCCTTGGGCGCGACGCTGGTCATGTAGCGCTGCTTCTCGACGGTTTTGGGAATGTCGGTGATCGACTTGTCGTTCAAGCCGAGAAAGAGTGGAAGTTCTTGATCTGCCATGATCGACCTCAACTGACGTAACTCGGGACGGCGTCCCGCAATAATTTGCGCGTGAGCTCGACGCCCTCGCTTGCGACATCGTACGGCGAGCGTGCCCATTGTTCCGGGTTCGGCGCTTCGTAGCTCAGATAGCCGGTATAGCCTTTCTCCGCCAACAGCCCGAGCATCTCGCGCCATTTGACGACGCCTTTGCCTGGCGGAAGCCGGTCCGTGGGCCGGCGCATGCCCGTCACGGGGTTGGGCGACAGGTCGCTGTACTGGAAGCAAAAGATCTTTTCGGCCGGCACGTCTTCAAAACCGCGCCCGCCGGCGCCGCTGCGCGTGAAATGATAGGCGTCGATCAGGTAGCCGCAATTCGGCTTGCCGGCGCCTTCAATGAGCTCGGTCAGCACGGCGAGGCTGTTGAGCACGTCGTGCTGCGAATTGAATTCGATCGCGAGCTTCAGCTTGTATTCAGCAGCGATATCGCCGGCGTCCTTGAGATACTTGATCGCATCCTTGATGGGCCCGTTCACCTGGCCCGGCGCGCTCATCAACGTGTCGCAGCCGAGCGCCACCGCGTTTGCACAGGATTCGCGGAAGACCTGGAACAGCCGTTTGCTCTCATCCCCGGTGGCAAACAGCCAGCCGTATTCCACGCCAAGCACGCCGCAGGGAATGCCGTTTTTCTTGATGAGGTCGAGCACCTGGGCATTGCTCATGCCAGCCTCGAAGCATCGCTTGAAATCGGTCCGGCGCAGTTCGACCGCGTCGTAACCCGCCTGCTTTGCGGCATCGAGCGCGGTGTCCAAAGGCGTCGTGTCGATCGTCCACATATGCAGGGCAAGGCGGCCAAACCTGTTCGACATTCCTCAGCGCTCCGTCATTGTCCTTCATATTGCAGGATGTAGAGGCCAGCGTTCGTGTCGGTGAGATACATCATCCCGTTCGGATCGACAAAGACATCACACGACTGAATGACTCTGGCCGGATTTGGCCGCTGATCGACAATTTTTTCAGGCGCCGGGGGCACGTAGTAGCCGACCTGCTTCGGCGTAAAAGCGTCGCGGATGTCGTAAATGCGCAACCCGGCATTGTGATAGGTAGCGAAGATCAGGTCCTCCGTTTGCATCGCGCCCGGGCGGTTCTCGTGCAGATTGTGCGGTCCGAATTTCGCACCCTTTGCGCAGAAGTCTTCTTCGGCGGGAGTGGGCAATGTGGCGATCGAAACCGGATTGGACGGCTCCCTTACGTCGATCAGCCAGGTATAAGCGAGGCCATTGGCGCAATTCGTGGATGTCGCCTCGTCAGCGAGCACCAGCAGGTTGCGGTTCGGCAGCGGCAGGGGCGTGTGCGCGCCGCCGGCGAATGGCGGGGCATAGTTGCGATGACTGATCAGCGTCGGATTCGGCGGGTCGCTCAGATCGTGCACCGTGAAACCGCCGTCGCGCCAGGCCGCGTAACCCAGGTTTCCGGCGCTGATGAGATGATGCAGCGCGGTGCGCTTGCCGAATGACGCGGGCGGCGTCTCGCCGCAGGCCCGGTTCATGCCGGGCAACCACCACCGCCCGACCAGCGCCGGCCGTGCGGGATCCGAGACATCGATCACAGCCAGGGCATGATCGATGAAGCCCTCGAAGTGGACCGACGCGTAGGCGTGGCGGCTGCCGACCCACCAGATGCGATGGGCACCGAAGCCAGGGATGTGAAGGAAGGCGATTTCGCGTGGGGAGGCGGGCTTTGACACGTCGAACACCCGCAAGCCCGCGGCGAAAGGCTGCTCGGTCTGCACCGAGTCGATCAGCGATTTCGCGTAATAGTCCTGCTGCGTCGCATATTGCTGCATGGCCCAGATATTGGGTCCGTTGACGGCGAGCAGGATTTCATCGTGAATTTGCAGGTGATGCGATCGGGTGTTCTTCGGCGCCGCCACGAAGGCGACCGTCTTCGGATTGAGTGGATCGCGCACGTCGACGACCGAATAGCCATCGCTGAACATGTGGCCGATGAAGGCGTGCCCCTTGTGCAGCATAACCTGCACGCCATCCGGTCGGCCGCCCTGGTCGTTGCTCGACAGGAAGCGGATATTGGACGCGGTGGCGCCTTCGGGCGAATTCATCACAGAGCTCGCAAATTTCGGGGCCCGGCCGACTTAACGCCAACCGGGCCCCATCAGGTGATGCTGCCGGTTCAGGCCGCCTTTTTTTCCACCGCCGCCGGCTTGCGCATCGTCATGAAGACGCCGGCAAGGATCAGGGCAAGCCCGATCCAGGTCAGGAACGGGTAGTAGCCGACCTTGCCCGCGGCAGTTGCTGCGCTCACCAGCTGCTGGCAGGTGTCGTTGGTGTAGAGCAGGCACACCAGCGTGCTCGAGATCTGCTTGGCGGCCAGATAGAAGTAGAGCCACCAGCTCACCGACAGCAACACGCACACCGCGCCGCTCAAAGTGAGCCAGAAGGCATTGTCGGCCTCGATCAAACGGCGCGTCGGTGGCGCGATTTCATCAAGGCCTCTCTGCTTCGCCTCGGGGCCCAGCTGGGTGACCGATGCCGCGGCGATCAGCAGCAGGATTGCCAGGCAAACGAACACGGTCATGAGCCCATAGGTCTGCTGGATCAGCAAGATCGACGGCATGATGAATGCCGTCGCGAGACGCCCCACGCCGGCGGCCCAGCCGAAGCCTGAGGCGCGCGCATTGGTGGGGAACACCTCCGACGTGAAGATCTGCATGGCGTTGCCGGCCACCTGGATGAAAAACACCATGATGAAACCGGCCACCATCAACTCCATCGGCGCGCCGGCATTCGCGAACACGACCGCCATGATGGCGGCGCCGATAAACGCGCAGACCGAGGTGATTTTGCGGCCCCATTTGTCGAGCGCGTACATCATGAAGATGCTCGCGCAGGGCACCGCGAAATTCATCGCCAGGGTGTATTGGAGCGACTTCGTGATCGTGAAGCCCTTCTCGTTCATCATGTTCGGCAGCCACGCCCCGAGGCCGACGGCGACACCGAAGAACGCGGTAAAGCAGATCATGCCGGCGATGACGCGCCTGGGGAACATCCGGAACACGACCGCGAAGGGGTCGCTCTTGGTGTTGCTGGCGGCATCGGTCGAGAGCGTGCTGAGCGCCGGCACGCTCGGAATGTCGAGTCGCTTGAGCACGTCGAGCGCTTCCTGGCCGCGGCCGTGCGTCGCGAGATAGCGCGGCGACTCCGGCAGCGTGAAACGGAACACCCATACGATCAGGGCGCCGACGCCGATAATGAGCCACGCGGCCCGCCAGACGGTGTCCGGCGAGGTGGGGAAAATTGTCGTGCCCAGCAACAGCACCAGCGCCGTTCCGATCGGCCACACGCAGGCGCCGCCGATGAAATGCACGATGGCGAGAATACGTCCCCGGATTCGCTTGGGCGAATATTCGCCGGCATAGGCGAACGCCAGCGGTTGTTCCGCCCCAAGGCCAAGGCCGGCGATGAAGCGGCAGATGACAAGCATCGTGACGTTCGGCGCGAGCGCGCCGAGGATGGTGAACACGCCGAACAGCAGCAGGTTGAACTGATAGATGAAGCGGCGGCCGAACCGGTCGCTGAATTGGCCTTGTCCCGCGGTGCCGATGAACATGCCGAAGATGGTCGCGGCGCCGACCAGGGCGACCTCTGCGCCGCTCGCGAACTTCGACGACAGAATATACGGCACGAGCGAGCCGAAGATGGTGAAATCGATGACGTCGAAGAAGTATCCAGCCGCGATCAGCGCGATCACTCTGCGGTGAAGCGGCGATATCTTCGCTTCGTCGAGCGAATTGCCGACGTATGCCTCTATGGTCTGAGCCACGGCTATTCCTCCCTCGTCCCTGTTTTTTTGGCGGTCACCCAGCAACCGTCGATAGGATGAGCCAGAAATTGAGGATTGGCCAGTCAATTTAGGGAGTTGCGGACAACTGTTCCTGGTGCGAACGTCTCGCGATTTCGGCCTGCGAAATTTGGGGAAGGGACGGCCGTTTATCGAGGTCTTCAGTTCGGTATTGCCGCGTTGTTGTTGTTCGCCCGGAAGAACGACGACAATACCATGGAGGCCCAAAGGATTGCCATCCACCATAACCAAGTCGGCGGTGTGACCGCGACGTCCGATTCCGCGTCTTGAAGAGAGTGTTGGAAGCGGCGACAATCAGCCTTGCGACAATTGGAGTAGTGGCCCATGGAGCTCGGCAACCGGCCCGAACTCGAGGTTGATGGGGACGTAGTACAATGCTTGGAGCCGTCACGGCCGGGTGAGCGCTTTGAGGGTCTCGCGTTTTCATCATCCGGTCACATTCTTGCGGCTGCGACCGCCGACACGAACGCCGTGTTGCTGTTCCGACGGAAGGCCAACGGCCTGTTTGAAGAGGCACCCTATTGCCAGATCGGTAGCGACCGCCCGCTCGAGTACCCGCATGATGTCGCTTTTTCAGTAGGGCGCGACATCGAACTGCTGGCGGTGGCGCAGCGTGCCGGGTCGATCGTCGTTTTCGAGAAGAACAAGGATGAAACGTTCGGTCCGCAGCCGGCCTTCGAGATTTGCGGTCCGCGCGCAGGGCTCGCGTTCTCTGATGGCGTCGCCTTCGTGCCACCAGACGACCAGTACCTCGCGGCATGCAATCTGACATTGGCGTCAGTGACCTTTTATCGCCGTGTTTCGATCAATCCGGTCACTTTCGAAGTCACGCCCGAATTTGAGCTCAAGCACGAGAGCCTGCACCATCCTGATGGCCTGGGATTCTCCCAGTGTGGAAGTTGGCTTGCCGTGGCCAATCACGGCGGCCATTCTGTCTCGATTTTCCGGCGCCGACGAAGCCTGCTGTCGCCTCGCAAAATCAAATATGGGCCAAGGCCGGCTATGGTGCTCAAGGATCCCATATTCCGCCACCCGCACTCGGTTGCATTTACGCCGCTGACTGACCATTTGGTGGTGACCAACGCCGGCGCCAATTACTTCACCGCCTATCAATCAAATAGGGGCTATTTTAGCACACGTTGGTCGCAATCGCCTTGTTGCAAAATGGCTGTCGCGTCGGATGGCGATTTCAGGAAAACAAACGACGAAAATGCTATGGAAGGCGGTCCAAAAGGAATTGCAGTCCACCAGAATCAAGTGGCGGTGTGCAGTCCAGAAATAGGGATAAAAATTTTTTCGCTGCGCGGGCGCGTCAGGCCAAGGCCCGCTAGCCTTTCAGAGCCGACACCGCTCTGAAGAAGTTTTCGCGGCGGTGGAATTTCAACGAGCTTTTGACCCAGTGAGGCTTCAAGCGTGGTGTCTATATCGGTATAGCTATTATCGCGTGTTACGCAGGACGCCTTTTGGAGCTTGTTGCGGTCGAAGATTCGGAATTCGACAGAATAGAACGGGAGCGGCTTTCCGCTGTGGGATTGCAGCGCTCGGTTGAGCGCGCATTCGCTAATCACAGTTACTGGATTCATTACGCGCGTTTACTTGCAATTCGTACTCTGCTTCCGCCGGCCGAGACTATCATCGACCTCGGCGGGGCGGCCGCCCCGCTTTATGAGATGGGCTATGCGCACGCGTTTAAAAAGCTCACAATGATCGACCTTCCTCCGCATGCACGCCATCAAATGTACGCGAGCATCTCCGCGCGTCCCGCCCCGTGCGGAAATGTTCTAGTCCACTATGCTGATATGACCCGGCTGGATAGCTTCGCTGATCGCTCCGTCGATCTTGTGTGGTCCGGTCAAAGCATTGAGCACGTGCCACTTGAGGCTGGCACGCGCATGATTGCGGAGGCGTTTCGAGTTCTAAAACCAGGTGGCTACTTCTGCCTTGATACGCCCAACGGGCTCATTACCTCGGTTCACGCCGCCACCGCCGGCAAGACTATGATCCACGACGAGCATCACATCGAGTACAGACCAAATCATTTGCAAAGCCTGTTGACCGGCGCTGGCTTTTCTATTTCCAAAGCGATGGGCGTTCGCCATATGCCGCGAACAGTGGCAACAAAGACATTCGACTATTCGGACTTCGTTCTAGGCTCGCCGCTTTGGCCAGATATCGTGACAAGCTACATTCAGTTCTATTGCTGCAGGCGCAACAAATAAACAGCGATTTTATTTGTCCGCTGGCCGCGTTCCAGGAAGGAAGGTCGACTATTAGCATCGGTCCAAGCCGAACGCATGAATCTAGGTTCAGACTGCGCGAAAAAGGCGCGGTATGCCTAGTGACCTTTCGGCCAAATATTTTTTGATTGGAATGTAGAGTACCAGTCGCCTTTCAGCACGACAGTTTTCAAACGATCTACACTTTGGGACCATGTGAGCCAAGTTATCTTGTTGGATTTCGTATGGCGATTTTCCGAGTGCAGGGTCAGCCAATTCTTGACGGCTTCAGCAATATCATCGGGGTCCTCGCCAGTGAAAAAACTCGCATGTCCATCAGCCACTTCGCGGAATACTGGAATGTCCCGTGCGATGATCGGCAGATTGTGGCGCGCTGCTTCGATTAACGGCAAACCAAAGCCTTCGCCATGCGAAGCCGCGATCAAACAGGTGCACGCGGCATAAGTCTTTTCGAGATATTCATCGCTGACGGATTCAAGCCAGAATAGGCGTTTGCCTAGGTTTGGATGGTTATGGAGCTTCTGGGCAAGTGTTTCGACCATCCAACCCTGTTTTCCAACAATAGTCAGATTCAACTGATGGCCTGACTGCCAGAGCATTTCGAAGGCCGCAAGCGTCTGGGCGTGTCCCTTGCGCGGCTCGACCGTGCCGACCATCAGGAAGCTTGGAAACTCAGAGAATGAACTAAGGTTTTCCTCGGCTCCCTTCGGAAGACCAATGGTGGGAACGCTGTTCTCAACATCCGATCCGAGATGGAACCACCCGATTTTCAACGGTCGGTCGCGCGATATGCCGGTCACGGTCAGCCACCGCGCCAACTCATCGTCGGCAACGGATCCCAAAAAAGCGATGGGGAAAAGAAAGATTAGATCGATTCGCGTCATTGCGCGGATCGCCGACGCTAACGGAAGCTTGGCAAAGAAATACCACAGGCTGAACCCGCCAATGCACAGGGTTAGCAAAACCAGGGTGGCTAGTGCTCCGCTCAGCAGCACAAAACCAATCCCGTGATCCTGCCTGCTTCCAACGATGAACCCGAAGAGCGCCAACAAAATCGGAATGGCGCCGGCAAACATTTGGTGCTCGTGTCTCAGCTGAAGGCTCGCAAAGACCTTGGATTGCGATGCCCACAACCAGGAGACGTCAGCCAACAAGTAACTTTGCGGCCTGGGGAGTATCTGAACAATCTCGGACCACGATCGCGTAAAGCCATAAAGCATGCTTACTCTGACGTAGGGATAGAAAAGGAACCCCATCAACAGAGCTGACGTGACCGTCGCGGCAAGAAGAAGGATACGTTCCGACGGGCGGGTTGCTTGCCACTTGCAAAAAAAGCCCTCCATTTCAACCCGAAGTCTCCCTCCTTTGAAAAAGAAAGAAGCCAGATAGACAAAGGTCATCGCTACAAGGAATAGAAGAAGGAAAAAGCCTGTATAGATTGAACAATAGAACTGCCAGACGAGCCACGCTCCGGCAGAAAGCAAATAGCGCAAATTCTTCTGTTGAAGGAATATCACGTACATTGCGATGGATGGAGGAACGGCGAACCGATAGTGAAGCTGCGCATGTCCGGAATGGCCTGTTACCGGCAAGGCAAACGCGAATATCAGCGCCCCGAGTGCGGCAGCAATCTCGCTTCGATCGAGCCTACGCAAAGCGTAGTAGGCTGCCAGAAAATTGAGGATGTAGCCCGTCAAATACCAAACCTGAAATGCCGTATCCGATTGACCGAGCAGAGCCCTGGCGACGACATAAACAGGGGACGACCCAAGTAGATTTTCACTGAAACCGACAATATAGGGAAAAGGATAGAAGAAGGTTGGATGAAATAGCGACGGGGTCGCACCTTTCAGGAACTGATATATATTCTCTAGGATGTAGTTGTTGAAGCGAGCATCGCCGATATCTCCGGGTAACAGAGACAAACCGTCCATTGGCAAAACACCAACAAATAGAACGGCAGAAGCAAGCGTCGCAAACTTGAAAGACGTGTTGAGAGACACCATTTAGCTTTCCCAAAAATGACGGGCCGGAACGGCCGATGTCACTACTGCATGCACAAGGTTCGGTCTATGATCTGCACCCGAGCCTGGAACGGACGCAGGTAGCTGTCATCCAACACCCACGGTGAGATCACACAATATCAACCGTTCGAACGACAGCAACGATAGCGTGCACGATGTTATTTCATGTCTTGGAGACTCGCCGATCTGTTGATACTTGTCAGACAGGTGGGAGGGGGGATTGTCGGTCGTCTGCGGCGAGACTTACGCTGGAGCGCGAATTCTTGACGCTATGCGTAGCGCGCCGCGCTACTCCGATGCAATCTATGAACTTGTTCGCGGTGCATTCAGATCGAGCGATCATCCGATCCTCGAGTTTGGCGCAGGCGATGGCGCCTTTGTTGAACGGTTTTTGCGCGATGGGACGCAAGTCGGATGCGTCGAGCCCGATTTAACAAGCCAGGCAGCGCTTAAACGGCTTGTGCCGAAAGTTGTCGTCGACATTGCCGACTGCGAGGCCGACCGGTACGGGTTTGCCTATACGATTAACGTACTTGAGCACCTCAGCAACCTCGATCGTTATATGTCGGACCTGTATCGGGTTCTCCGTCCGGGCGGTCGCCTGTTTGTATTTGTTCCCGCCTTTGCACTGCTCTGGACGTCATTGGATGATGAAGTCGGACACATCCAGCGATTCACCCGGCGCTGTTTGACAGAACATCTCGAGCGTGCCGGGCTTTACATCGAAGAGATCTACTACTTTGACTCTCTGGGCTTCTTTGCTGCTCTTGTTGTGCGCTCGCTTCAGTCGTTGGGCATGTTCAAATATTCGGCAGGAACAATTGGGTTCTACGATCAAATATTTCCCATCAGCCGTATGGGTGATCTTCTGTTCTCTGGGATTCTGGGAAAAAATTTAATAGCGATTGCCAGTAAGGCGTGACTCCCTTCCTAGGAAAGAAATACTCTTTGCAGCATGAAACTGTCGATCATCATTCCATGTTTCAACGAGCGCGAAACGATTCGCACAATCGTGGATGCTGTCAAAGCAGCGTCGTATCCAAACAAAGAGATCATAATTGTGGACGATGGGTCTTCCGACGGCACACGCGAGCTATTGAAGACCGAGATCGCTCGGTTGGTCGATCATGTCTTCTATCACGAGGTCAATCAGGGAAAAGGCGCTACGCTGCGTACCGGCGTTAAAGCCGCGACCGGCGACATCGTGCTCATACAGGATGCCGACATTGAGTATGATCCCAGCCAATACCCGTCCCTTGTTGGTCCTATTTTGGAAGGCAAGGCTGACGTTGTCTTCGGATCCCATTTTATGGGGAGCCAAGCTCACCGTGTGCTCTATTTCTGGCACCGCGTTGGCAATGGCATTCTCACAACGGTGTCAAACATGTTCACGAACATCAATCTCACCGACATGGAAACTGGCTACAAGGTTTTTCGTCGCGAGATTATTCTGGCTATTCGCATCGAAGAGAACCGGTTCGGATTTGAACCGGAAATTACGGCCAAGGTTGCCAAACTGGGCTGTCGTATTTTTGAGGTCGGTATTTCTTATTACGGACGTACTTACATGGAGGGCAAGAAAATCTCTTGGAAGGACGACGTTTGGGCTCTCTACTGCATCATAAAATACAACGTATTCCGCTGATTGCGGAACAGCGGTTTCGTAACCCTGCGATCAATTATGATCGCCCCAAAAGTGGAATCGCGAAGCAATCTTTTGTAGTTAGGACGATGATAGGCGAGGCTAGCCACGGGTAAATATATTGTGGCTTGCGGCCACCACTTGAAAAATTTGGCAAAACCAGATCGCAACACCTGCGACATAAACACGGTCCGCATCGAATAAGGGTAAGGCCAAAATATGCGGCCGGGGAGCTAGGAATTTAATCTAGATTCAGAGTCCGTCAACGAAAGCAGCTTCAACCGTCAATTGCTATCTAATGTATTTTGGTCGTCGCGCACCAAACCCAGGGCGGACATTCAGATGAGATTCTCTGCCCAGCCGCGCCACGCGGGTATCAAGGTGGGTCCCGTATTTTTGCTGCATTTGGGGAGCAGGTTTCAAATTAGTTATCGGGGAAAAGGGGGCGTTCCATGTGGACCACGCTGTTTACTGTTGTATTGGTCCTTGCTGCCACATTGAACGTACTTGCAATCGTCACCGAATACCTGCCTCCAGACTGAACATCGATACCTGTTCAGTCGCGCCAATTCTTGATCGAGTGATTTGGCCTTGGCCTTAGCGAACAGCCAGCCTGTGCTGGCGGGTTTCCGCTCTTGGAGAAAACGCTGACCCGGGAGCGTGGTTTTCGCAATTCGATTCGCGTCGCCGGCTCGCAATCGTAGTCTCAAAGGCGTAGCCGCAAGGCTCGCATTTCCAAATGTGCCGGACCCGGTATTCGTCAACGTACTCCGAACAGTCCGGGACAATCAGCTGAGCGCCGCATTGGGCGCATTTGATCACTGCAGTATCGTTCTGCATGGACAGTCCGCGCGTTACGAGTTGGTTGTTCAGAAGCGGAGCATCACCAATCGTAGAACTTCAAGATTTAAAATGCGCTTGCCTGGATTGCTACGTTTTGAATCGAATGAGCGCTTTGCTGCCCGCCCGAAGAGGAAAGCTCTACCCGCTCCGCGCTCCGAAGAAATCGTTTGCGCTCCGATCAAATCCTGTTTCGATTTTTGAGCAGGTGAAAACAGAAACAATTAGGTACCACACACTGTTGCAAACAGCACTCACTTACCTCAAGGAACTGGCTCCATTTGATCCTGATTGCTGCCTGGGGCCCCCGCGGTGCGTATACCCGCGGGCATGCCAGGTCGGTACATCGCTATCGCAGCAGTATCCCTCTTTTGTGCATGTGCGCTGATCTATCTCGCGAACTACAAGTTGTCCGCGCAACCGATGCCGCAATCGACAAGTTTGTTTCTGGTCAGGTAGCCGCTGGACTTTGAATTGCGCCTGCGGGTGTGCGATCGCGAAGATCACGGCGAACACCAAGGCCGCAGCGCCAGGCTGACAGGCATAGCGCGTACTTCCGGCTTCATGCGTAGACAACAGATAGGGACCGCTGGAGGTTCACCCCTACGGCCCCTATGCAGCCGCCTGACCGAGGCAATCGAAAGCAGGCTGCCGCACGACAAGAATTATCAGGCGGAGCATATCTTGCGTATTAAAAATGACGTGTCCGCTCCATCCATGAACGCGAGTGCTGTTTCTGTGTGCGGTTCAATGATTTGAATCCGACTGGGGAAGTAGGATTCGAAGCTAGATTCTCGGAGAGCCGTGCATTGATCTATAACCACTTTTAGTTCTTTCAACTCAGAGTTTATGAATTTGCTTGGAGGCATTGGCTAAGCTCCGCTCAGGGGACTGGGCCATGCGTCAAAATTTCAGCTTTTCGCTCTTGGTGGACACGGGTCAATTGACTTTTGATCTTATGACCAAACCAATATTTTCCGTGATCATTCCGCTGGAATTCCACCGAGGTCAATGGGAACGGTGCTGGTTAGGATGGCAGGCGCAGACCGTAACCAAGGCCCAATACGAGATAATACTGGTCGTCCCACCAGATTTCCCGGAACGTGACAAGCTGCCGGCACTTCTGGGGCCTCGGGATCGTTTGGAGTACTCAGATGAAAAGCATGATGTCGCTCTGTCCGCCATAGGCGCCGCGCGAGCTCGCGGTCAGTTCTTGTTCTTTACCGAATCGCATTGCTGGCCGGAGCAGGATGTTCTGGAAAAATGCCTGCAAGCATTCGTGACACATCCGGAGTGGGTGGCATTTTCATGTCGATCGATACGCATCACGCACAATCGGCTTTCGAATGCCGAAGCCGACATGTACGAGGCGGACATTGAATTTGGAATGAAGAAGCATCCGTGGCGCAAAATCCTCGATCAATGCTTTGTCACGCGCCGTGATGTTTACGAAGAATGCGGCGGATGGAAAGCTGAGCTCGGCCACTTTGCTGAATGGGCTCTCGCCGCCAACTACGCGGGACTCGGGTACAAAATAGGCTATGTACCGGAGGCCCGCGTTCATCACTATTATGTTGGCCAACTTTCTGAACTGCGCACGTTTACCCGTGATTTCGTAACGGGCGAAACAAGATACTTCGCGAAAAGTGCACATGAGCCGGGACGGCACTTGCTGGAGGTGCCTGACGAATTGATTTCTCAAGGCAGCCGGAACCGTCAATTGGCGCAGGGGCTACTGCGGATTTCTGCGTACGATATATTTGCACCCTCGATCTCGCGCCTTCGGCAACCTCTTCGATTTCTAAGGACGACGATGCATTGGCTGGTGATTGCGATCGCCGGTCAAGGCCCTGCACTCTCTGCAGCCGCGGCTAAAGTCGGCGGGGCGTGGATTATGATGAGGTTCACCATCTTAGCCGGTTCGAAGTTTGGGGTCAGTTCCGCGCTTAAGTCGTACATCGCGGCGCTTATACACCACCAGCGATTGGCTTGCCTCAAGTTGCAGCGCGGCATTGGAACGCGAACGGCCGTCACGCCGCGCACCGATTCAACGTTGGAATGGGATGTCTTCGCACCGCAGAACGCCGGCTTTTATAGAATCGAAACATACAAGGGAACCAGGTTTCGGTGGTCGGAGCCGGCCGCCATGATGTCGGTATTGATGGAGAAGGGGCGACATCAAATCAGCGTGGAGTGCATGCCGTTTCGAAAATTGGTGCGTGCTGGCTTGCGATTTTACGTCAATGAGCGTCCAATACCCGCGCAGGATGTTTCGATAGGGCCTGAATGCATAGAAATCACGTTCGATCTCGCCCAATCTGGCCAATGTACGTTTGGGTGGACGTGCCTCCAATATCGAGCCCCCAAGGGCGATCCTCGCTGGTTAGGTCTGCCGATCAAGGCGATCTGGCCGAAAAGCGATGCGCAGTTGGCTTTGCCCCTGGTGACGGAGCTCGATTGGCACGTGAAAAAATCCCTTGAGGAAGTCGGATAGTACGTCACGTTGGCTGCAAGTGTAGCGCGAAGAGCTTACAAACTGCAGGCACCCTGGAATCCTGCATGGTTCGTTACGTTGATTAGTTCCGGGGCGTTGGCGGCGAGTCATTAGCGCGGCTCGCCGCTGCGCCTATTTTCCAAAAAGCAAATCCGCTTTTCTATGTCGCGAGCCTGTCGCGTGGAGATCCGAGTTTTCCTAGCGCTTGGAAAACAGATAGCGCCGGTTTTGTATAGTCGATCAGGAAGCGTGCTCGGTTCGCGCCTCGATATCTGATGTCCGCGTCTAAGAGTAAAGCAAACACTAGGCGGACAAGGCACAATGTCCGCTTTTGACAAAAGCGGACATATGTCGATGTCTTATTTAAAAATTTGAAATATGGATTTCAGTCGTTTCCGCTTCTTCTGTTCGACCGGAGGGGGTCGCCTCTGTTCGACCAGGGGGGTTCGCCTCAGTTCAGTGTTGCGCCATGCGTGGATCACGGCACGGCTATCCGTCCGTGGATGGAACGCGATTTCGACCTCCGAGAAGCCATGTCCGCGAAGCAATGCTTCGAGTAGCAATAGATTTGGCCCCCACCAGTTAGTTTTATCATTTGCAAGTTCATTACTCGGATAAAAAACCATAGCTGGCCGATCGAGGTTTCTCAGATCAATGTGAGATTCCACAATCAGGAGGTGCTTTGTGACATTGGCCGCGCAAGCTAGAGCCGCGATGGGGTCATACCGATGATAAAAGACCCCAAGAAACAGAACGACGTCGAAGCTGCCGGTGGTTTCAGGGTTGATATCTGAAACGTCAATTTCCAGTGCCTCAACGTCCGATTTCAGTACCTGCCTGGCCAACTCAAATCCTTCTCGGCCGCGAATGCGTTTGTCCGTCCACGAAAATGAATCTGTTGCAAGAACGCGGCCGGCACCCCGCCGTTTAGCCTCAAAGCTATAGAAACCGTTCCACGCGCCGAT
>Ga0081455_10004981_pt1 | contig 14691 bp, 9 predicted proteins | sample TabmetS3T2R1_FD_70207 | JGI IMG/M metagenome (GOLD analysis project Ga0081455, IMG submission 70207) | Tabebuia heterophylla rhizosphere microbial communities from the University of Puerto Rico - S3T2R1 | ecosystem: Host-associated > Plants > Roots > Rhizosphere ... | reverse complement strand
TTCATTTCGTGCTGCCCGTAACGATTGGACAAGTGAAAATCGTTTCCGACCTAGAGCAAAGCGTCATCCGGCAAGCGATCGTGGAAACGCTCGAGCGAAGTTTGTGACAGCGGGAGAGCAGGAAACCGCAGGCTCGGTCCGGCGAATGTTCGCCGAGATTGCGCCGCGATACGACTTACTCAACCATCTGCTCTCGTTCAATATTGACCGCGCATGGCGCAAGACGCTGCGGAGGCGCCTTGCACCGGTCCTCGATCAGCCCGAAGCGCGCGTTCTCGATTTGTGCTGTGGAACGGGCGATGTGCTGTTCTATCTCGGAGAACACGGGCCTGCCCAGGTGTTCGGAGCGGACTTCTGTCATCCCATGCTTGTTGCCGCCGATAAAAAAGCCATGACACGGGGGCAGAAAGCGCGGCTAATCGAGGCGGACGCATTAGATCTTCCGCTGGGCGATTCATCGATAGATGCCATCTCGATCGCGTTCGGCTTTCGAAATCTCGCCAATTATCATGCCGGCCTAAGCGAGTTTCATAGAGTTTTGAAGCCTGGGGGTCTGCTCGCGATCCTCGAGTTTTCTCATCCGACAGGGCGGTGGACTAGCGCGGCCTATGGCTTCTATTCGAGTTTTGTGTTGCCTACCGTGGGCGGCTTGTTGTCCGGTTCGCGGGCTGCCTATTCTTATCTGCCGGAATCCATTCGGCGCTTTCCAGCCGCGAACGAATTGCGCGCGATGATTGAGAGCCACTGCTTCGTGGAAGCGGATTTCGAATTGCTTAGCGGGGGAATCGCCGCCTTACACTACGCGAGCAAAGCAAGCGCGCCGGCTACTTGCCAGCCGAGTTAGCGCCGCGCCCGGGGTTCCCCATAGCGCGATTGATATCTTCCCGCAAGGACAAATTGCGTACGAGGCGAAGCAGGTAGTTGGGATGTAAGCCCAGTAGCTTCGCCGCGTGCTTGTAATCGCCGCCGCCTTGCACATAGGCATCGATTATCGCGTCGCGTTTCGCCTGCCCGACCGATTGATGATACTTGGTTTCCGAATCGCGCGGAGCGGCTTCGAGCAATGTTTCAGGCAGGTCTTCCGGGAGCACCCATTCTGAAACACCGAGCACAACGGCGCGCTCCATCGCGTTTTCAAGCTCGCGTACGTTGCCTGGCCAGGAGTATTGGGCGATCATCTGCAGCACCTCGGAAGATAATCCCTGCACGTGGCGCTTACAACGCTCCGCCGAGCGCCGCAAAAAATATTCGGCAAGGTGTGGGATGTCTTCTTTGCGGTCGCGCAGCGGCGGCGATTCGAGGGCTACCACGTTGAGGCGATGAAAAAGATCTTCGCGAAACCGTCCTTCGGCGACATCGGCCGCAAGATCGCGATTGGTAGCGGCAATGATGCGAATATCAAGCGGATAAGCTTGTGTTCCACCGACACGCTCGAACTCACGCTGCTGCAGGATACGCAGGAGCTTCGCTTGCAAGCCCGCGGCCAACTCCCCCACTTCGTCGAGGAAGATTGTACCGCCTTGCGCCAGCTCAAAACGCCCGCGCTTGAGCGCAATGGCTCCTGTGAAGGCGCCTTTCTCGTGGCCGAACAGCTCGCTTTCGAATAATGTCTCACTGAGAGCCGCACAATTCACCGCTACAAACGGACGTTCGCAGCGCGGACTCTTTTGATGTAAGGCGCGCGCGACCAATTCCTTACCCGTTCCGCTCTCACCCGTAATCAAAACGGTGGTATCGCGCGGAGCGACCCGTTCGATGAGATTGAGTAAACGGCGGATAACGCCACTGTTCCCGACAATGCCCGTTTGAACGCCGATTTGTTCCTGCAACAGGGCGTTCTCGGCTTTGAGGGTCTCTACTTCACGATTTGCTTCAAAGCCGATCGAACTGAGCGACGCGGCGGCGGAAAGCGTCTCCAGATGAGCCGACAAGCGTTCCGCTTCGCGGGCTTCGATGCGAACGAGCAACGCTCCTCCGAGCGAACCCGCTACATAGAGGGGCGCTCCTACGATCCGAAGGCTAGCGTCTTCAAAAGCTCCCTCTTCGCAAACGCGCTCAACCAACGGACCAAAATCAACTTTGTGTTTTGTAGCGCATTCCGCCCAGCGCGCGGCCAACTCAGCATAGTTCGCACCGAGAAGCAGCACGCCATCTTCGATCGGAATCAAATCTCCGGTGAGACGCAGAATCTGATTTTGCAGAAGAGTGCTTTGCTCGTCGTCCATGCCGGCCGCAAGAGCGCGGGATAGAAACACCAGTGAGCAAGCAGTGAGCAACGCAGGTTTAACCTCAGCCATAGAGGGGCCGGCGGAATCCTCCGCACGTGCCTCGCCGGAACGAAACATCAGAATCGTCTTGCCGATCCCGAGCTGGTCGCGATCCTCCAGCCAGCGCTCGGCGGAGCGCATTCCGTTCACGTAAGTGCCGAGGGACGAACGTAGATCGGTTACCAGGTAGCGCGTCCCTTGGCGGCGGATCTGGCAATGACGCCAGCCGATTTCCGCCTCGTTCAGGAGCAATTTCGAGCCGGGTGCACGGCCGATGGAAATCTCACCCTGATCTAGCGGCAAGCGCATTCCAGCAAGCGGGCCATTGACTACGATGAGTTCCGCACTCATAGCGCAAATGACATAGTGTAGCGGAAAAGCACGTCAGGCAGGTTGCAGCGTAATGAGATCGCCGGTCTCGAGACCGAGATCTTCGCTGTTTTCCTCCAGGTTCAAAAAGCGTGTGTCGAGAAGCCGGCCCGGCTCGATTTTGCTCATAGCAGAAATCAGTGTTTCCTTCAGAAATGGGTGGTCTTTCTCGATTTCGGCCAGCATGTCGCGCAAAGTGCGCCGAACCGTACCAGTTTTTTGCGAGCAGCCGCACGGAATCACCGGAGCGCCCAGCGATTCGGCAAAGGCGCGGGTCAAATTCTCATTGACATAGACCAGCGGACGAATCAAACGGAATTCGCGCTTGCTCGACCACGTGATCGGAGGCAGAGCACTAGTACGGCCAGTAAACATAGCATTACGAAGGAACGATTCGCAAAAATCGTCGGCCGTGTGACCGAGCGCAATAACATTCGCGCCTAGCTTTCTGGCCACTTCATAGACCGCACGGCGACGGAACCGGCTACATATATCGCAACCATGATCGGGCTGATCCGTCAGAAGGTTCAAGGATGGCTTATCTTCCACGTAAGTCCAGTCAAACCCGCGTTTGAGCAGGAAACGGCCGATGGCTTCGATAGGCTGAAGAAACTTGCCTTGTTCGATAGTGAATGCACAAACGGTAAAATCGATCGGCGCACGTTTTTGGAGCCGCGAAAGAGCTTCGAGCAAAGTGAGCGAATCTTTGCCGCCGGAAACTCCGACAGCAACGCGGTCGCCGGGTCGAATCATCCGGAACCGGCCGATGGCTTCGCCTACTTTTCGTAGAACTGTTTTCTCGACTTCCACTTGTTTCCACGATACATGACCGGCATGATGAACTGGCGCTCAATTGGCTCTTGGTGGCGGCACGCATGGAGCGAAATACGTCCGGGATCCGATGCGCGGCGCGGCGCCGTTTGGGCCGCGCTTCTCACCATCAGTTGGGCAGCGATCGTCGCCACGCTCAACCTGAGGCTTGGTTACGGCGTTTGGATCAATTTCCTGTTCGCGTGCCTGGTCGCTCTACTCGGCATTCCGGCGGTCGCTCTCGTAGTAGCCTTGCTACTCACGATATTTCGGAACCTCTCTCGCCTGCTGTCCGGATTATTTGTAGGGGCTCTTTTTTATGTCGCCGCACTGTTCTGGCTGGATGCGCTGGGCTTTTGGACGGCGGCAGCGCTGCTCATTATCGAGTGCGCGCTCGGTGCGGCCGTGGGCACGTTGCTGCTGGGAGGTTGGCATGGCGCCGCGGCGAGTAAGCGGATCGTCACAATCGCGGTTGGAGTTCTAGCTCTCGCGGGCAATATCTGGCTGATTCTCTTTCTTCGAGCCGATGGTGTCGACGAAGAACTGCTACGCGTTCAGGAGACCGCCGGGGCGATTCCGCCGGCGCTGCACGCCGCGAATCCGGCGACCGTAGGAGCCTATGGAGTGAAAACGCTGTTCTATGGGAGCGGCAGCGATCTTCGTCGTCCTGAATACGGGCCTTCGGTCGCCATACAAACGCGCACTTGCAACGCTTCGCCGTTTCTTCCAGACTTCGGAGGTTGGAAGGCATTCGTACGGCGGCACTACTGGGGATTCGGCATGGACAAACTGCCGCTCAACGGACGCGTCTGGTATCCCGACGGCGCTGGGCCATTTCCCCTCGTGCTGATTGTTCACGGAAATCATGAAATGACCGAATTTTCCGATCCTGGTTACCGTTACCTGGGAGAGCTTCTCGCGAGCCGCGGCTTTATTGTCGCGTCGGTGGACGAGAATTTTCTAAACCTCGGATTTTTTCACGACATTCCCAAACAGCAGGCCATCCGAGGTTGGCTGCTGCTCGAGCATCTTCGGCTTTGGCGCGAGTGGAATTCGGCGACCGGGAATCCGTTCTATAAAAAAGTGGATCTCGAGAATATCGCGTTAGGCGGACATTCGCGGGGCGGCGAAGCCGCGGCAACGGCGGCGCTATTCAACAGATTTGCTTATTATCCTGACGACGCGACGATCCGCTTCCACTATGGATTCTCCATCAAGTCGGTGATTGCGATCGCGCCTCCCGATGGGCAATATAAGCCCGCCGGACAGTGGCGCATGGCGAAGAACATCAACTATTTCACGATTCAAGGCGCAAACGATGCTGACCTTTCGTCATTCGCGGGAAGCCGGCAATGGGATCACATTGGATTTACTGGCGAGGGCCGCTATTTCAAGGCCGAGCTTTACATCTACCGCGCAAACCACGGTCAGTTCAACACGGTTTGGGGCAGGACCGACGCGGGCGCGCCGCGGAACTGGTTTCTGAACTTGCGGCCACTGCTCGAAGGCGAAGAGCAGCGGCGCATTGCGAAAGTTTATCTTTCCGCCTTCCTCGAGGCCACGCTGCACAATCGCAGCGAATACATTCCGCTCTTCGAGGATTATCGGCGGGCGCGACAATGGCTGCCGAATACGCTCTATATCAATCGCTATCTTGACAGTACAAATAAGACGATCGCGAATTTTAACGAAGATGCGGATGTGACGACGACAACCGCACCAGGCGGACGGATTGAAGGGACGAATCTCACGGTTTGGCGGGAAGGCCGCATACCATTTCGCGATGGCGATCGAGGCTACAACGGCGTCTTCCTTGGCTGGAGTCCTCACCATAAGCCGGCTAGTTATGCAGTCACGTTGCCGCCCGCTTATGCGAACAGCCGATCGGTCCTAACGCTGTCGATCGCCGTGAGCGATGAAACGGCGCCTAACGAGCTGCATAAGAATGACGATCCGGACACGGACGAGAAACCTGGTATCACGGACTTTACCGTTGCATTAGAAACGGAAGATGGAGCCGTTACTAAATTGCCTCTGAGCCGATTTGGCGTTCTGCTGCCACCGATCAAAGTGCGATTTACAAAACTGGAGCGGCTCGATCGGAAGGTTTATAAGAACGCTTCCGAGCCGGTTTTTCAGAGTGTCCGGCTGCCACTGAGTGCGTTCTGCGCGCAAAATCCACGCATCGATATGACGAAACTGAAGACCATACGGTTCGATTTTGATCGAACACGTTCGCGCGTGGTGATATTTAGCGAGATTGGGTTGAGTGGGGAGCGGTAGCGAAAACATGAGCGCCGCGCCCGCTCCCTTACGGTCGCGGCTCAGTTTGCGCGGATCAGTTGAAGCTGCCGTAGCGCAGTCACGCCGTCATCCAGTCCAATCTCCTCCGCTATTTTGCCGTTCTCGATTCGAAGCACCGTTGTTCCGGTGAAGTGCATCTTTCGTCCCGTAGCAGGCGGCAGCGATCCGGCTAGAAAGTCGCTGAACGCCGGGCCTGTGTGTGTTCCTCCGCCTTCCCAGCGTCCGACGACATAATCGCCTTCGGCAATCAGATCGGCGGCACCCCAGAAATTAAGGTCCGGAAACGCTTCGCGGAAAGCGCGCATGAAGGCTTTGATATCCTCACGGCCGCGGCGCGGCTCATGTAACGAATACTGCAGCAGCATATCGGGCGCCGCGAGCTCATCGACAATATTCAGATTGCAGCTAGGTCCCCAGAACTCTGAGAACCAGCGACCCACGAGGGCTTTGTTGTCCTGTTCCTTGGACATAATGACTTTCCTTTCAGATTTCAATGGCTAGAGAAGTTGTTCGTCTCTGCACACTTAAACTAAAGGAATTTCGGCTACGGAACACTCCGTATCTTGCTCTGCAATTACTGCAGCAGCTTTTCCAGTTTGGAGCGCGGAACAATCATGGTTTCATTCCGCTCGGGACCGTTTGAGACGCAACCGATTTCCACGCCTGTCCTCTCTTCGAGAAACTTTAAGTAGGCTTGCGCGGCTTTCGGAAGCTTCGCGATTTGCGCGATGCCCTGCGTCTTAGTCTTCCAACCGGGCAGACGTTCATACACCGGCTTGATCGCTTCCATACGCCGCGTACTTGCCGGCATGTGTGTGACGATCTTGCCGTCTACCTCGTATGCTACGCAGACAGGAATTTCTTCCAGTTCATCGAGGACGTCGAGCTTGGTGATGATCAGGCTGTCGAATCCATTTACTTCCGCCGTGTAGCGCAGCAACGGCACATCGAACCAACCGCAGCGGCGGGGTCTGCCCGTAACGGAGCCGAATTCTTTTCCGGCTTGGCGGATTTTTTCACCGATCTCGGTCAGATCTTCCGAGGGAAACGCTCCGGCGCCCACGCGCGTGATGTAGGCTTTCGATACGCCCACGATGCCGTCGATTTTCGTGGGCGGCACACCGGTGCCGGTGCAGGCTCCGCCGGCCGCGGCGCTCGAGCTGGTGACGAATGGATAGGTGCCGAAATCGATATCGAGCATCGTCCCTTGAGCGCCTTCGAAGAGAATGCTCTTGCCATCGCGGATCATGCCGTTCAGCAGAGACGAAGTATCGCAAGCAAGCGGCCGGATTTCCTCGGCATAGCGTTTGTACTGTTCGCGAATTTCTTTGAAATCGACAGGCTCCCTGATATCGAACGCGTTCGCAATCAGTTGTTTGTCTTCCGCCAGCGCGCAATACAGCTCGGCGAAATCGGAATCGACTAAGTCTGCGATGCGGATGCCACGACGGGCAATCTTGTCTTCGTAGCAAGGACCAATCCCGCGCGAAGTAGTTCCTATCGGAATACGATTCTCGCGGCCTTCGGAAATTTTTTCTATGGTCCGGTGGAACGGAAAAATCACGTGCGCCCGATTACTGATCCTGAGGTGGGACCGCACATCAACGCCGGCCGATTCGAGCATGCGAATCTCTTCGAGCAGCGCGGCCGGATCTACGACAACGCCATTGCCGATTACCGCCAAAACTCCCGGCCGCAAAATTCCGCTCGGAATCAGCTTTAAAATGAACTTCTGGCTGCCAATGAAGACCGTGTGACCAGCGTTGTGGCCGCCTTGATAGCGCGCGACCACGTGAAATTTATCGGAGAACAGGTCGACGATCTTGCCTTTACCCTCATCGCCCCATTGCGCCCCCAGCACAATCAAATTACTCATGACTTATAGGCCGTAACGACCAAAACGCCTGATTGTACCGCAAAAGGCCGGCGCTCTTTTAGATCGCGCGCAAAGGGCACCAAACGCCCTGTGCGCTCAATCCCGAACGCCGGCCACGCCTTAGACTGAGTATGACCCGACCTTACTCAGTCACCGTCTCGATCGGCCGTCGCCGGAGCATTTCTCTTTTGGAGCGATTCCTTGTAACGCTTGCGCGTTTGCGTCATATTTGCGTCGCCCGGATATGGCTTGTCGCCCTTCAGCCCTTGCCACAAGATCCGGTTGAAAGCTTCCGGATCCACGCGATCCTCTTTCGAGAAATCGAAGCCTTTCGTCACGCGCGCCCAGTACTTGGCGTCGTGCGAGGATTTGGGGACTCGCAGGCCGGCCGCTTTAGGCGGAAGCGGAAGAGATGTGTTGTAAAGCATTGCCGATGGCGTCGCGGAGTAGGTCCACTGCGCTTGCGCTACGTCGAAGACATCGGCCATGGGCTGAGCCACGGCATCTGTGAGGTGCACAGGCGCTAAGCCGAGAATTCGCTCCATCGTGCGCAAGAAATTGATGGTGTTGTATTGGGTCGAGACGACAGCATGCTGCTTTACATAAGGCCCAGCAATGAAAGCGATGCTGCGATGTGCGTCCACGTGGTCGCCGCCATTCTGCGCGTCGTCTTCGATCACGAACACTAGCGTGCTATCGGCGTAGGCGCTATGGGCAATCTTGTCGATAACGAGGCCCACCGCGTAGTCGTTGTCGGCGACTTCCAGCTCCGGAGTATTCACGCCAGCGAGCGCAGTCGTGAAATTGCCTGTATGATCGTGGGGCAAGCGCATCAAATTGAGTGCCGGAAATCCGCTGGTCGCATACTTCGTATCGAATTCACGGGCCCACTCCTGGTATAGGAAGAAGTCTGCGTTATTTAAGTCGTAACCGCGGAAATTGAGATCGGTATTGGCGGCGAGCGCGAAATTTGCAGGACGCACTTGCACGCTGTTCAGGTTATTGGGAAACGCGACGGCGCTACCGATATTGTCATCGAAAAATCCGTAGTTACGAACCGTAAGGCCGGCGCGAATCGCTTGATCCCAGATGTAACCCGTGTTTACTTCGTTGCCAGGTCCATCCGGCGCCGCCACATCTGTCTTGCCAGGAAGAACGTCCGGGTCGCTCGCGTTGGTACCGGTCCGCGATACCAGGTTGATCCCGCGAATATCTCCTTCAGACTCGTAAGCCAGGCCAGCGCGGAATGAATAATTGACCGGAGTCTGGCGAATAACGATATCGGGAGCGATCATGCCGGTAGACCAAGCCCAACCGTCGTAGCTCACTTCGGAAGCGTCATAGAAATTGTCCAACGTCACAAAATTTTGAGCGAGGTTGTGGAAATTCGGCGTAACGCTCGCAGGAAATTCGGTCAAATCAGGATCGCCGTTTCCGACCGGCAGGTCGCCAAGCACCTGATCGTAGGTTCGATTTTCCTTGATGATGTAGATGATGTGCTTGATGTGGCTCGCAAGAAAGTCCATGGTGGCGGCCGCTTGCGGACTTTCGGTGCTCTGAAAATTGTTGTTGATCGCGACTTGGTTGGTGAGCGCCGCGAGCTGGCTTAGCGGTGGCGTAGGAACAAACTGCAAGCCGGCCTTGATCAATTGAAGACTGTAGCCGTTCGAGCCGTTGCAGGAGCCGGAGGTCAGATTGGGCAGAATCGCCCCACCGCCGCGGCAGTGAGTGACATTCGGTCCAGCGGGCGATTTGCCGTTGGCTACGTACATATACTTCCCGTCACCGCTCAAGCTGACCGAGTTCGGATACATGCCGGCAGGAATCAGGCCTAACACTGGATTGCCGCTGCCGCTCAACTGTGAAACACTCACCACGGCGACATTGTTGGTATTGCCGTTCGTGGCGTAAAGTGTGGTTCCGTCCGGGCTGAGCGTCACGCTATTTGTGTTGTTGCCGGAAAGCGAGGCGCGTGATGAAGGGAGGATTCCCGCGGGTGCAGCCACGCTTGCTTCTTGTAGAACCGTGTTTGACCCCGTATCAATCACAGCGACAGAATCGGTCTGATCCTCGGCGACATACAAGGTGCTTTGCGCCGCATTCAGCGTAGACTTCAGAGGCTGCCCTTTGAGCTTGATGCGCGTTGTGAGTGAAGGGGTGGCGCTCGAAATATTTACGACATCAATTTCGCGATCGCGCATGCACGAAACGTATGCCGTGTTGTTGCCTTGGATGGTTACCCAGAACGGATACGCGCCGCCCGGCGTTCCGGATTGCGCGGGACTAATTTTGCCCGGGCGAAGATCGAAATCGGCCGTCTTCGTCCACGTCGCGCCGGACTTAGTAAGCACTGAGATCGAATCGTTCTCGTAGTTAGTTACAACCAGCTTGGAGCCATCTTGTGTGACGGCGATCCCCGCAGCTTCAGGAGGCGTACCGCCCGCCTGGCTCGTATGACTCAGTGCAATCGGGCTACCCGCCTGCTCAGCCCAAACACCGCCGGTCAACGTATAAATGTGCACGTTGTCATTTCTCCCGCCCGCTACATAGAAAGAAGTACCGCTCGGATCGAAGACAATTCCGTTGTAAGTATTTAAGACCTGAATTGCCTGCTTTTGCACCGGAACCGGCGTTGTGATGTCATAAACGAACACCCAATCAGTGGACGCGGCAGTGTCTCTAGCACCCGTCGCCGTGTAGATACCGTAGTCACCCGTTGTCAACACGAGCAATGTCTTGTGATCCGGGCTCGTGACGGTCGTGACGGCTTGACCTACGACATGATCCGGATACGCCGCGAGGCCAGGATTGAGATAAGTAAAGCGAGCGCCGCGCGGAGCAAGCGGAGTAATTTGCTGTCCCAGGTTCGGGATATTCATCACCTGCGTGACAGGGACTTCCGCAAACATCGAGGCGCTGAGAGCGAATAGTAAAGCTGCAGCGCGCTTGCGCATCTTCACCAGGCCGAAGGCCGCGAGTCCGCCCATCATCAGAAAAATCGCCGAGGGCTCGGGCGTTAATGCGACGGAGACTGCGCTTCCAGTTGGAGTTGCAGTATCGAAGTTTCGCGGATCGGAAAACGTCCAGCTCGAGACGGCAAAAGAGCCAACTGAAAACGTGGGCGCTGAAGTGGATCCGGAAAATGCTTGCACGCCTTGGAAGCTGAATTCGGAAGCATTGAGTCCGGTGCCGATGGTGATATCAAACAATCCGCCGTTTGCGAGCGTATTGAATCGGATCTCGCTTGGCGACGCATTGACCGAGCTACCGTTCAATGTGTAGAAGAACGCTCCGATCGGAACATCGAAACCGAGACTCGTAACACTACCAGCCACGAGATTGGGATTGCTATCGACAACAAAAGTGAAACTGAACAATCCGTTGGGCGCTACCAGTGGACCGGAAACATCGGAAGAGGAAAATCGCCCGGATGCGGAGATCTGTAATGGTGTGGCATTCGCCAATCCGCAAACGGCTATAGAGACAAGGAACAGCAGCAAGCCTTTCGACATGCAAAAATCATAGGCATTTAAGATTACATTTCAATCAATTCGCAATGAAATCTTTTGAATATCAATCTCTTTCCGCTGTGCTAACCTTTTCGTGAATGCAGATGTGTGGCGTCTTTCAGGCGCTTGGTCCGGAGGTTTTTCACAGCCTGGTGCGCGGCATCTCCATTGGCAAGTTGAAAACCTACCAGATCTATGAGCGCTTCAAAGCGCGTGCCCGCTTGGTCAAATTGAATTCGGAGGCGCTTCGCCATGCGGAGCCCAAATTTTGGGCGCGCATCACGGCCGGTGAGGAAGATTTCGCGACGGACCTTTCCCAGGTGTTTCTGCTTTCGCATCTCGACATGATTGTTGAAGTTCTGGATTTTCTAGGCATCCCGAACGAACAGGGCTTCTTCGACAAAGACCTGAAGCCGGAGCAGTATTTGACCGAGGGTTGGCAGAAGCGCGTGTTCGATCAGTTTTCGCAGAAACATCCACGCGAGATCCTGCTGTTCTATATCAATCATCTCGATTGGGAATTGAATAAGGCCGAACAGATTTTTCTGCCGGCGGCATGAGATGGCGGACGTCAAGGCGTTCCAAGAAAGCGTCAAGAAAGGCGATCTGACGGCGGTGCGCGCGGCGCTCGAGGAAAATCCAGGCCTTCTCGATGCCGCCAATGAGGCCGGTCAGACCGCGTTCGTCCTTGCCAAGTACTATCACCAGAGCGCGATCGCCGAACATCTATTAAGCCTGGGGCCGAAGCTCGATATCTTCGGCTTGTGCATCGCGGGGCGCGCGGCGGAAGCGATCGAGCAAATCGGCCGAAATCCGGCGCTGCTCGAAGCCCACAGCGGCGACGGCTGGACGCCGCTTCATCTAGCGGCTTTCTTCGGCAATAAAGATCTTGCCAGCAGCTTGCTCGAGCGCGGCGCTCAAGTGGACAGCCGCTCCGCGAATGCCATGAAGAACACTCCGCTGCATGCAGCAAGCGCAGGCGGACATGCGGCGCTCGTGAAATTGCTGCTCGAACATGGCGCAAACCCGAACGCCACGCAGGAAGGCGGCTGGACCGCGCTGCACGGAGCGGCGCAAGCGGGCCGGAGAGAGATGGTAGAGATGCTGCTCGCCCACGGCGCGGATATCAACCTTCGCGCTGGCAATCAACAAAGCGCCCTCGATATGGCGCTGATGAAGGGACATCAGGGAGTCGCGGCCTTGCTCGAAGAGTTGGGGGCTCGCGCCGGATAATGCTCGATTCACAGCTCGAAGAACTTCGCCGCTCGACTTTGGCCGGGTTCGCTTCCGCCCGTTCACTCGAAGAACTGGAAAAAGCTCGCGTGGAGGCGCTAGGGCGCAAAGGAACGCTCGCGCAAATCAGCAAGGACTTCGGCAAGCTAAGCTCCGAAGAACGCGCGCGGACCGGAAAGCTGCTGAACTCCGTCAAGCAGGATCTCGAGGGCGAATACGAAGGCAAGAAGCTGCGGTTCGAGCAAGCCGAGTTAGCAGAACGTCTCGCCGAGGAGTGGATCGACGTCACGCTACCCGCACCAGGCGTGCGGCCCGGCAGCCTGCATCCTGTCACGCAGCTTCAAAACGAGATTGAAGAGCTTTTCACGTCGCTCGGATTTGCGGTTCTTTACGGTCCGGAAGTAGAGAGCGAAGAACATAATTTCGACGCGCTCAATATTCCGGCCGCGCATCCGGCACGCGATATGCAGGACACGTTCTGGCTCTCGAACGGTCAACTGCTACGGACCCATACGTCTCCGGTGCAAGTGCGCGGGATGCGCGCCTTGCGGCCGCCGCTTCGCATGATCGCGCCGGGACGCGTGTTTCGCAACGAAGAAGTGGACGCTTCTCACGAGCACACGTTCTATCAAGTGGAAGGCATGATGGTGGACCGCGATGTCTCGGTTGCCAACTTGATTTACTTCATGAAAACTCTGCTCGGCGGCATTTTCCAGCGCGAAATAACGGTTCGCCTCCGGCCGGGCTATTTCCCTTTCGTCGAGCCGGGTTTTGAGCTGGATATTCAATGCCTCATTTGCAGCGGCCGCGGCTGCCCCGTCTGCAAACACAGCGGCTGGGTGGAACTCTGTCCATGCGGCCTTGTTCATCCGAACGTGCTTCACCTGAGCGATATTGATCCCGAGGAATGGAGCGGCTTTGCGTTTGGATTAGGACTCACGCGCCTCGCCATGATGCGCTACGGCATCGATGACATCCGGCTATTGCAAGGCGGCGACCTTCGCTTCCTAACGCAATTTTGATCTCTCCGTGCAAAGGACCCTGGCTTGAAATTCTCGTATGACTGGCTGCGCGAACTGGTTCCGGGCCTTACCGCTGCGCCCGCGGAACTCGAGCGGCTGATTACACTCAAGACCGCCGAGTGCGAAGGCATCGAGCGCGCGGGTTCGGATTCGATCATCGAGATCGATAATAAGAGCCTTACGCATCGCCCCGATCTGTGGGGGCACTATGGGATGGCGCGCGAAGTAGCGGCAATCACTAGCCGGCAGTTAGTTGATCCTGTCAAGCCCGAGCTCTTGCCATCGGATGACTCGCCAGTTCAGGTGGAAATCCAGGATCCCGCTCGTTGCTTTCGCTACAGCGCTCTTTCGTTTGAGAACGTCAAAGTCGGTTCCTCGCCGGATTGGCTAAAGATCCGCCTCGAAAATATCGGCATTAATTCGATCAACAGCATCGTGGATGTGACGAACCACATCATGGCGGAGCTGCCCCAGCCGACTCATGCCTTCGACGCGGACAAGCTGGTGGGCAATACGATTTTCATCCGCACTGCGCGCGCGGGCGAGTCGTTGGCCGCGTTGAACGGCGAAACGTATGAGCTGCATGAAACCGATCTGGTGATAGCCGATGCTTCCGGGCCGATCGCACTCGCGGGAGTGATCGGCGGAATGGCCAGCGCGATCTCGGAGAGCACGACGCGCGTGGTATTCGAGAGTGCGAATTTTGAGGCGTCCGGCGTGCGCTTGACGTCCAGCCGGCACAAGCTGCGTACCGACGCTTCGGTGCGTTTTGAAAAGGCGCTCGATCCGGAAAACACGACACGTGGATTAGCGCGCGCCGTTGAGCTACTTGGCCGGGTCTCTCAGGGTATTCGTTTGGAAGGCGGCGTGGCCGATCGGCGTGTGCCTCGCCGCGCGGTCGATCCGATTCGTTTGCCTATGAGCTTTGTGGTGCGCAAGCTGGGTATCGAAGTGAGTCAACAAGAGGTCGTCCGCATTCTAAGCGCCCTTGGGTTTGACGTAACCGAAGCAGGCGGCACCGATCTGATGGTCAAAGTGCCTACCTGGCGCGCAACCAAGGATATTTCCTTGAAAGACGATCTGGCAGAGGAAATTGGCCGGATGATTGGCTACGATTCCATTACCCCGGCGGCGCCGCGCGTTGCGTCCGTTGTGCCTCCTGCGAATCCCGCGCGCACCTATTTCTATCAGCTTCGCGGCGAACTCGCCGCACAAGGATTTACGGAAGTCTATAACTATTCGTTCATTACCGAGACGGATGCGCGCCGCTTCGGTCTGGATCTCTCCACGTACATCGCGGT
>Ga0081455_10004980_pt1 | contig 14693 bp, 14 predicted proteins | sample TabmetS3T2R1_FD_70207 | JGI IMG/M metagenome (GOLD analysis project Ga0081455, IMG submission 70207) | Tabebuia heterophylla rhizosphere microbial communities from the University of Puerto Rico - S3T2R1 | ecosystem: Host-associated > Plants > Roots > Rhizosphere ... | reverse complement strand
TCGGTCAGGTGATAGCCCTCCTCGGGTGTTTTCGGCGGCTCGATTGGAACCGTGTCCTGGTACAGAGCGGGGTAGTACTGGTTGTTCTCGCCCCCAATGAAGCCGTAGAAATGCTCGAACCCCGAACCCGTCGGCCAGTGGTCGAACGGGCCGATCGGACTCGACTCGAACACCGGCACCTCGTGGCACTTGCCGAACTGCGCCGTCGAGTAGCCGTTCAACTTGAGCACTTCGGCCAGCGGCGCACACGTGTTCGGCCGCAGCGAGTTATAGCCCGGTGCCGAGGTGGCAATCTCCGTGATGCCGCCCATGCCGACCGCGTGGTGGTTGCGGCCGGAAAGCATCGCCGCGCGTGTCGGCGAGCAGAGCGCCGTCGTATGGAAGCGCGTGTACTTCAACCCGCGCTTGGCTAAGCGCTCGGCGGTCGGCGTCTGACACGGCCCGCCGAATGCGCTGGAGGCGCCGAAGCCCACGTCGTCGAGCAGGACGATGAGCACGTTCGGCGCGCCTGCAGGCGGCCGCAGCTGGCGGATCGGCGGAAACTTCGTGTCCGGATCTGTCGCCTCGTAGGTCGTGAGCGTCACCGGCTTGCGGTCGGGAATCGGCAGCACCTCGCGCTGTAGCGAATCGTGTGCGGGCATCGGTTGCTCCTTTCAGGTACGAGGCGTTTGGCGTCACTGCGCGCCTTCGTCTCGACGGTATCGTCGGTGGAACCGGGTGTACTTGAGTTCGTCGCGCGCAGGCGTTCTGCGATCGGCATGTGCACCGGCCCGCCGAACGCGGAGCCAACGCCGAAGCCGATCCGCGATCGGAAGCACCTGTCGCGGCGTGGCATCGGTCCGGCTCGTCATGCTCGACGTCCCGTCTGGCTGATCAGCCGCTGCAGCCATCACTTGACCTCCTCGAAGTCAGGGAGCCGCCAGGAGCCGTCGAAGGCGGGCTGCTTCGGTCCGTAGATGCGGAAGTAGACGAACCAGCCCTTGCCTGGGATCGTCTTGATCCAGCGGCCTTCTCCCCCGGCCGGGGCGGGTCCGAAGTAGAGCTCGACCGGCTCGCCCTGATCGATGTTCGACAGTTCGAACAGCGAGCGGAGCGCGGCCTTGTCCTGATCGGTCTGGATCTCGCTCCGGGTCTCGGCGTCGTAAACGGTTACCGACCAAAACAGCTTCGCCGGCACAGGCAGTGGCACCCGCAGCCGGTAGCTCCTGCCCCCGTCGAGATAGGTGCCGCTCGCGTCCCGCGTGCCCAGCCAGTAGACCGAACGACCGCGGACGTCGCGTCGCATCATCACCGGCGAGACGCCGACCGCCTGGAAGAACCACTTCTCGCGCGCGTCGACATCGACGTATCCCTCCGCCGCGAACTCGGGGTTCTGGCGGAGCGCGGCCCACTCCCAGCGACTGCCCTCCCACGCGACGCGGTCGGGGCGGCGGTCCGCGAGTGACTTCACGCGCAGCTGCCCGTTCGCGATCCGCGCGGCTTCCTCGAGGATGTGGGTCATCCGCTCGTCCGGCGCGAACGGCTTGCCCTTGGCGATCCCGAGCGCGGCGAGGTCGCCGTACATGGCGCGCCACTCGTCGATCGGCGGCTCGGTGTCGATCACTTCGTGCAGTTCGCGCCAGTACTCGAGATTGGTCTCCCATGCGAGCGGCGTCATGTCCAGCGGCTTGTTCATCTCGATCCATGTCGGCTCGATCCACCCCTCGACGTGTTCGAGCGGATAGATCTGCACCGTCGGGAGGAGGCGCATCGCCTTGTCGAGATCTCCGCCGAATGGGACTGAGCGGATCACGATGATGACGCGATACGTCGTCGACTGAAGGGGGAAGTATCCCTGAGGCGCCTCGCCCTCCCAGCCCGGTGGCAGCAGGAGATGCTTTCCCCCCTTGCCGGCGTCGGGTCCTGGGAGCCCCATGTCGCCGAGCCAGCGCTGGTTGACGTCCATCGCGACGCCGATCACGGGCTCGGCAGGGATCTCGATCACCATTGGGCCGGCACGGAGATCGAGCATGATCGGCGCATAGGGCGTGTCTGAGTTCGCCGTGAACCCGACCTGCTCTGGCTTTGTGTCCATCGTCCCGTACACGCGGTTGGGACTCAGGCCCGCCGAGAGGGAGCCTTTCACGATCGACAGCCCCTCCACAGTCGGGTAGAAGAACTTGTACGCATGGATCGCTCGGATCAGGTCCGCGTCGTCGTAGGCGCGCTGGACGGTTTCGGGCGTTGGATACCCCCCCTCGAAGCGATACGCCTCGTGATCGGTTTGGATCACCTGTGCCATGACCGCACCTCCGTTGCGACCGCCAGCAACGGACTCACTGCGTGTGAAGTCGATGCGGTCGGCGATACTGCGATTGTTGCCATTTGCTTTCTCCATACGACGACGATTGAACAGCGGGCCCTGTTTCCAGAGTCCTCGAACAACGCGCTTACGCCTTTCCGATCAGCCGCCTGGCCCGGGCGATCTCTTTCGATTGCACCTTCGAGACCGTCGGGTATTTGAGATTCAGTCCGGCGAGCGCGTCCACGATCGCCGCCGCCACGACGACGTGCGTGAACCATTTGTGATCCGCCGGCACGACATACCAGGGCGCGTTTGGCGTGGCCGTGCGGCGAATCATGTCTTCATAGGCTTCGTGATACTGCTTCCAGAACTGGCGCTCATTCAGGTCGGCGCCCGAGAATTTCCAGTTCTTCTCGGGCCTGTCGAGGCGCTCTCGAAAGCGTTTCTCCTGTTCGTTCTGTGACACGTGGAGGAAGAACTTCAGGATCAGCGTGCCGTTCCTGGACAAATAGCTCTCAAAGTTGGAGATGTCGCGGCAGCGGTCCTTCCACAGATTGTTCCTGTCCAGCAACTCGCGAGGCACCTTCTGATGCTCCAGGAGCTCGCGATGGACGCGCACCACGACCACCTCCTCGTAATAGGAGCGGTTGAAGATACCGATTCGGCCGCGCTCCGGAAGCCTCTTGGCACACCGCCACAGATAGTCATGGTCGAGATCCTCGGACGAGGGTGATTTGAACGAGGACACCTCGCAGCCCTGCGGGTTGATACCCGACATCACGTGTTTAATCGTGCTGTCTTTGCCAGCCGCATCGATTGCCTGGAACACGAGGAGCACGGCCCAGCGATCCTGCGCATACAGGCGATCCTGGAGATCGGCCATGGCTTGAATCCCATGCGCCAGCGCCTCCTGCGCGCGTGGTTTGTCCTCAGCCGTCAGATCACCGCGGTCGTCAGGATCGACATCCTTTAATCGGAATCGCCGGCCGTGATCGACTCGATACGGTCGGGCGAAGCGTCGGGCGCGTTCAACGAGATCGGGCATGTTCTGAGCCCTACTGTCGAAATGCCACCGCCAGCAGCCCGAGAATGCCGAGCAAGCCGATTAAACCGGCGATGACCGTGGCGAGCGAGTACGGGACGAGATGGCCGTACTCGGTCCTCAAGCCCCGCATGTTGCGTCGATGCTCCATCGTCGCCAGAACGAGCGCCGTGAGTCCGATGCCGATCATCAGGAGGGCGAACCCGCGAGGACCGATCAGCGTCTCGACCGCGTGTCCCTCGCCTCGTTCGTGGAGGTATTGGAAGAACTTGTAGATCGTGAAGCCGAACGAGATGAGCGACGTCGCCGTTCGAACCCATGCCATCAGCGTGCGCTCGTGCGCCAGGCGAGTTCGATCGACTGCCAGTTTCGTTGCCGCCGGAAGGTCGGCAGCGGTTGTCGTGTTCATGGCGTCACCTCAAGCCCTGCACCGGCCGCCTCCGCCCTCTCGAGATCCTTCTCGAGGAAGTAGTTCAGAAACGTTCGAATCGCGGCGATCGCGCCGAGCTCCCCAATGTCGTGCCACGAGGGTGAGATGACGCTGCCAATGATGTCCGCCGCAAGCTCGAACTCGAGCCCGAGGAGGAGCCACGTGCCGAGTCGGCGCCAGATGGCCTTGCGCTCCCCGTGCGTGGCTCCGGGCGTCGCCACGATCCAGACGAGCTTGACGAACGCTTCCGCCGAGCCGAACGTCACGATCAGGACGGCGGCGACCTCGACGAGGAGGCCTGCAATACGCGCAACGCTGACGAAGAGTTCCTCCATAGCCTTGACTGTGAGCCGCGCATCATGCTGGCGCCGGTTTGGCTCCCGTCCGAACGGCCAGGGTGCGCATGGACGTCCGCCCCAGATAGGCGCGACCAACGAGTACGGCCAACGTCAGGAACGCAGCCGCGAGCACCACGTTGAGCTTCGCGAACCCCGAGGCGGCGAGACCGAGGTGCGTGCCCGCGAAGACGATCGCGGCGGAGACCACGTCGCCCATCCGAAAGAAGAACGAGTCGATCGCCTGCTTCGCGCTGTACTTCTCCTCGCGTGTGCACGGCAGGAACAGCATGTTGCGAACGGTGTTGCTCAACGAATAGTCCGTGCCTTTCTCGGCGACTTTGGCGCCGAGCACGGCCCAGAGACCCGGCACGAATGCCAGGACGTTGTAGGCGACGAGCGACAGCGCCGGCAGAATGGTGACCGCGGTCGAGACTCCGAGGTACTTGACGATCCGGGACACGACAAAAAGCTGGAGCAACAGGCTGGTGACGTTGATGAGCGCAAAGTAGCGGGAATAGAACGCGCCGATGACCGCCTCGACGCCCAGCCCGCCAGCATTCCCCGCGGCCACGCGTGCCTGAGCGGCGTCGGTCACGATGCTCCCGAGGATGTACTCGCCGGTCGCATCGACGGTCGCATTCAGCAGCAGCATGATCGCGATGAGCAGCAAATACGGTGTTCGGAATACCAAAGCGAAGGCGTTGGTATGCGTACCGGTTGCTTCAGCCTTCTTCGAGGGCGGCTTCGGGGCCTCCTCGTGATCTGAGGTGTGCCGATCGACGTAATTCGTCACCTGCAGCTGCGCGGCAAGAAGCACCGCGCCGACCAGGAGCAACTGATACACACCTAGCGGCCGCATGAGCCGGCCGGCAATGACGGCGCCTAGCACCGCGCCGAGAGATGCCCCGAAGCCGACGATCGGAAACAGCCGCTCGCCTTCGTCCCTCGTGTACAGGTCGTTGGCGAAGGACCAGAACTGCGCGACGATCATCAGGTTGAACACCCCGATCCAGAGGAAATAGGCGATGCCGATCGGCAGGCCCGCCTGCGCCAGGACGTAGAACGCCGCCAGGCAGGCCACGAAGAAGTAGGTGACGACGTTCACCAGCGCCCGACGGTGAAGCCTGGCCGCGAGCCGTCCGTAATAGGGCACCGCGACGGACAGCAGCACGACCTGGCCTACGGACAAGTACGTTTTCAGCTCCGCCGATCCCTGCCCGAGAATCAGGGCCTCACGAACCGGCTTGAGAATGTAGTACGTCGTGAGGATCAGGAAGACGTTCAGCGCGAGCAGAACCGCCAACCGTCCTTCACCGGGGTGGACATCGGCGAAGAGGCGAAGGGCGCGATCGAGTGAGCTGGGCCGGTCGAGTGCTGTCATGTCCGGCTCCGGAATCGCGCGAGCCTGTTGAACGGGCCACGCAGCAGGACGTAAGGAAGAATGGCCAGAATGATGCCGACGTCGATCGCCTCCGCGGGATAGATCCGGCGAAACGCGATCAGTTGGTAGACGAGATCCAGAACGATCGCCATGACGACGACCTTGCCGATCGCCTTCCATCCATCACGGACGAGACGACGGCGTCCCTCCGCATCTGAAAAGACAGTCCGGAGGTAAGGCGGTCGGCCGGCACGCGCGTCCTTGAATCCATCGCGCGCGGCGAGCAGCGTCGCCATCACTGGCTGGAGGAACAGCCGCAGCGTAAGAGGGCCCGTCAATCGGCCGATGAGATCCGTCCCGATGCGCGTCAGCACGTCGTACATGAACCGATTTCCTTCAATCGATCTCGCCGCTCATGTGGCCCTGTTTGTCGATCGGCGCTCCGGGCGCACGATGCAACGGAACCCGAGGTGACAGGTGGACGTGTCGACGGGCTCAGGAAACCGGGCCGCCGGCCGATAGCGGCGGCAGTAGTTCGGGGCGCACAGATGCGACCCGCCCTTGATCACTTTGCGCGGGATGCGGATGTCGGGCTGGGACGGATCGTAGCTGTCACCTTCCTGCGGCCCGCGCGGGTTGCGTGGCGTGCAGCACGCCTTGACAACCTCGTTTGGATGGCGCGGCACATACCAGTCCGTCGTCCACTCCCAGACATTGCCGATCATGTCGTGAAGGCCGTAGCCATTGGCTGGAAATGCATCGACGGGTGAGGTCCCCTCGTACCCGTCGCTCCCCAGGTTCTGCCAGGGGAACGTGCCCTGCCATGTGTTCGCCATGTACCGACCGTGGGGCAGAAATTCGTCGCCCCAGGCGTAGGCCGCGCTCTCGAGGCCACCGCGAGCGGCAAGCTCCCACTCCGCTTCGGTCGGCAACGCCTTGCCTTCCCACTTCGCGAACGCTTCCGCATCGCCGAACGCGACGTGCACCACGGGGTGCCGCCCGCGACCGTCGATCGACGTCGAAGGTCCCTGCGGATGCCGCCAGTCGGCTCCACGCATGAACGTCCACCAGTTTTGCATCGTCCGGAGATCGACTGGGCCGTCGGGTCGGACGAAGACGAGTGATCCTGCGTACAGCATGTGCTCGAGGGCGCCTGGATACTGCGCGGGATCAGGGGGAATCTCCGCGAATGTGACGTGGCCCGTCGCATTGGCGAAGCGGCGGAAGCGTTCGTTGGTGACGGGATACTTGTCCATCCAGAAGCCGTCCACGGACACGCGATGGATCGGACGTTCCTCCGGATAGTGCTCGTCCGACCCCATTTGGTACGTGGTCGCGGGGATCCACACCATGTCAGCGAACGGCGGGTCGGGGACGTCCTGCCGCCGGTCCGGTCCGGCAGCGTTGAGTGTATGAACCGACATCTCAGCGACCTCTCGAGATGAAGCAGTCCGGCACGTCAGAACCGCACTTTCCAGCCTGCCTGGATCTGACTCGAAACTCCGCGCTCGCCATCCTTGTTGACACGTTCACCGGTGAGGAACTCGAACACCAGATCCGCGCGTGTGACCGGATTCCACGTCACATTCGCAGTGACGCGTTGAGTCCGGTGCAGCGCGGTCGCGGGTTGGATCGCAAGGTTGTGCACGCTGACGATCCCGTATGTCAGGGTCGATCCGAACGATGGACGCCAGGCGTGCTCGTACCCGACGTACGCCGAGCTCACCGGCAGAGACCGGAGCTCGTTCGCCGCCGCGTCGTACACCGCATCCTGTCCGCCTTCCTCACGCAGATCCGCGATGTAGCGCCCGATCCCCCACCCACCGTACACGGCGAACCTGATTCGGTCGTCTGCATCCCACCGTGGAACAGCGACGCCGCTGACTGTGCCCCCGAAGCCACCGGTTGCAAGTGTCGCGTCCGGTTGACCAGTCAGCTCGCCGCGAAGGCTTCGAAAGAGCATCGCGCCCTGCACGTGCGCCGGTATCGTCAGGGGCCCCTTCTGATTCCCCCGCGGCTCCCAGCGCAGCCGGACGACCACGTCTGGCGCCAGGTTCACGCCAGCCGCCCCGGTCAAATCGGGCGCCGGATTCTCCACCGCAATACCGAGGTCGACCCGTCCTCGCAGCGCTCTCGTATAGCGAGCCTGCGCCTGTCGGAAATGAGACAAGGCGTTTTCACCTTCGAAGTCGATGTCGATCGGCTGCACCTCTGGATCGGAGAACGTGGACCACGTCTGGCCGAAGAGCCACCGGCTCGTGTGGATAAATGCGTGTCGCAATCGCACAGTGTTCCCATCGCCGGCGAAGTCGCCCTCCACGAACGTGCGAAGCACACCGAACGGGGCAGGCGAGCGGAGATCGACATTCACACGGGATGGGGCTGCCGTGTAGGTGGTGCGAGCGCCTTCGCCGGCGCGCTGATCCCCAACGGGGATCGATGACGCGATGAAGCGATCGTCGGTTCCGAGGGGAGCCAGCGTGTGCACCAGGGTGGACCGGAGCTGGCCGCCAAGCTTGAAGGCGGTGTCGGTTCCTGGAACGCGGATGGACCCCGGGAACTCTCCAGCGGTCACGATCTTGTCCGGGAGTTCTGGCAGACGCTTGATGGTCTGCTCCACCGTTTCAACTCGAGTCTCGAGCGCCTGCGTTGTTGCGGGCGTCCCTGGCTGGAGTCCCGAAGGTCCGGCTAACGTATCGAGCCGTTTGCGGAGCGTGTCGATTTGCCCGTTTTGCGCTTCGATTTGGCGGGACTGCTCGGCGATCAGCGCTGCCTGCTGATCGAGACGCGCACGCAGGTCATCGAGCGCCTGCGGCAGTGCATCACCACTGCTCTTCCGGCTGCCCATCGGCTGACTCGCTCCCGATGTCGCAAGGGAAAACGAGTCTGCGCGATTTCGCGTCGCGCTATCGAACACGCGGACATCGTCAGGAGTCTGTCCGAACGCTCGAACAGGGCCGAAGGAGGTCAGCGCCACCAGTACCGCGAGAGCGATGAGCTGCGTCTTGACAATCTCCATGGCTGATGACGTCATCGCGGATACAGGAGCGAGACGACGAACTTCAACTGCTGCCCGGCCGAGCCATCCGGCCGTTCGACGTTGTAGTAATACTGCACGCCGAGGTTCATCGGACGATGGTTGAAGACCGTCGTTCGCGTGACGCCGACCCCGAGGGGCACAGTCCACTCGTCGCCGCTCGGCGCATTCCAGTTCGCGGTAATGATTGGCGCAAACGCCATCGCCCACCCATGGCCGAAGTTGTAGTTGACGAACGGCTGGAATGTGAACAGATCTGTTTCGGGGTCGCCACCAGCATCTGAAAGCGGCCACAGTTGACTGACCAGGCCACCAAGAACGAACGGTCCGGTCATCTTCACCAGCACCATGGCTGGACCAGCCGCCCACGTCCCGGTCTCGAAGGCAGTACTCGTTGCCGTGGGGAACGAGAACGTCGGCCCTATGCCCCAGATCACCCCTCCGGGTTTGGAGGGAGTGACGAAGAGCTCTGCCTGGATATCGCCGACGCCGCTGTACCTCGTCCCATCAGGTGCGGGAAAGCTGTTGATCGGAACAATCGCTCGCGCGATCACGTTCCAGTTCGCCGTCGCCTTGAACGGGATCACGGGCTGGCAGTTGAGATTGAAGAACGTGTGCTGCTCCAGTTCCCCGCCCGTGTTGAAGTTGAACTGGAAGGGCACGCTCGTGAGGTCGCCCACGGGATTCTGCGTCTGTTTCGCGAGCGCGTTGACGTCATGCGCAGGTTGTGGCTGTGGCGCCTGGGCCAGCGCGGGTGTCGCGGCGAACGTCAGCACGAACGCAATGTAAGCGGGCTTCGTCATGTCGCCTCACAGCAGCAATCGTTCTATCGGTCAGCTGCGCTGTCACTCCTTCTTTTGGCGCGTGCTCTGACGTAGTACGTGACGTCGACGGTGTCCCAGACTTTCAGGGACTGAAGTCGTGTCGGGTCCCGCACGGCCAACGCCATAATGGCCATCAGGATCTCGCCATCACCCTGCCCGCCGCTCTGGCACGTGAACGGACCTTCGTGCAGCAACAGGGCGACCCACCCAGAGGCTCAGCTCTTCACCATCAGCGTCTCGACGACCTTGTCGATGCTGAAGCTCGCCGCCTTCGCGCGCGGCGGAAACTCCTTGAAGCTCTCGAGCCACTTCATGAGGAACGGCGGGCCGGCGTACATCAGGAAGTTCTGCTGCAGGACCCAGTCGTTGTACTTGAGGCTCTCTTCGCCGCGCTCGAAGGGATCGGCCCGGAGGTCGAAGAACTTCGGCAGGCGCATCGCAGAGAGCGGCTGCCGCCAGACATCAATTCCCGTAGCACGCTGCTCGGCGAATACGACCTTGTACCTTCCCATGCGCATCGCCATGCAGTCGCCATCGTCGCTCCAGTAGATGAAGCCCTCACGGGGCGACTTCTCCTCCTTGCCCGAGAGGAACGGCATCAGGTTGTAGCCGTCGAGATGGACCTTGTAAGTCTTGTCGCCCAGCTTGAAACCCTTCTTCATCTTCTCGACAAGATCGGGCTCGCCGTTGGCAGCGGCGAACGTCGGGATGAAGTCCTGCAGCGAGCCGATGTCGTTGATCACCCGGCCGGGCTCGATCACACCGGGCCAGCGCATCACGCAAGGCACACGCCAGCCGCCCTCCCAGTTGGTGTCCTTTTCCCCGCGAAACGGCGTCGCGCCGCCGTCCGGCCATGTACAGACCTCCGCGCCGTTGTCCGTCGTAAAGACGACGATGGTGTTGTCGGCGACCTGCAGGTCATCGAGCTTCTTGAGGAGTTCGCCGACGTAGCCGTCGAGCTCCACCATGCCGTCCGGATAGAGCCCGAGTCCGGTCTTGCCTTTGGATGACGGCTTCAAATGCGTGAAAACGTGCATCCGCGTCGGATTGAAATAGCAGAACCAGGGTGTGCCCTCCTTCGTCTTCCGATCGATGAAGTCGAGCGCGCCGGCGAGGAACTCCTCGTCCACCGTTTCCATGCGCTCCTTCGGGAGCGGGCCGGTGTTCTCGATCGTCTGCTTGCCAACCTTGCCGAACTGCGGATCGACGGTCGGATCGTCTTTGTCGGTGGCCTTGCACTTCAGCACGCCGCGCGGGCCGAACTTCTTCCGGAAGTTCGGGTCCTTCGGATAGGTATCGTAGTACGGCTCCTCTTCGGCATTGAGGTGATAGAGGTTGCCGAAGAACTCGTCGAAGCCGTGCACGGTCGGCAAGTGTTCGTTTCGGTCACCAAGATGGTTCTTGCCGAACTGACCGGTGGCATAGCCGAAGTGCTTCATGAACTGTCCGACCGACGGGTCTTCCGCTGACAATCCGAGCGTGGCGCCCGGCATCCCGACCTTCGTGAGTCCGGTGCGGATTGGTGACTGCCCCGTGATGAAGGCGGCACGCCCGGCGGTGCAGCTCTGCTGACCGTAGAAATCGGTGAAGTTCGCGCCCTCCTTGGCGATGCGGTCGATGTTGGGCGTGCGATAGCCCATGATGCCGTTGTTGTTGCAACTGACGTTAAACCAGCCGATGTCGTCGGCCATGATGAACAGAATGTTTGGCTTGTTGCTGCTTGCCATCGTTGCCTCCCTCCTTGTTGAGGCCTGTAGATCACGAATGCCTTCGCGAGCTGACGTTTCGCTTGCTCACACGGCTCTCAGCGAACCTCATGGATTCGCTACTTCTTGGCTTCGGCGCGCACGTTCTGCAGACGCACCGGCTCGCTGGCGTAGTTCTCGATCTCCACGGTGTTTTTCTTTTTGTTGTAGTTAATCTTGGTCGCGACCGACAGCTTGCCTTCGCCCTCACCCTTCGTGTTCACGCGGATGTCCATCAACGTGAACGGATAGTCGATGGTTCTCGGCTGATCCCTGGCCTCCCAGAATCCGATCCGGCGATCGGTCATGAGAATGATCTGTTCGCCGCCGTCCTCGCCCGGGTGCTTCCGCGCGAAGTGCAGGTCGTACCCGAGCGTATTGGGCAGACGTATGTATCCGACGCGTTTGGTTTTCTGAAGCTCGCGCAATAACGCATCCGGTCCCTTCTCGTTGAACGCCGAGATGAGCTGCTGCCGTTCAGCGTCCGTCGACCAGCGGTCGATCTCGATGTCCACGGTTTTTGCGCCACCGGTACCGATGTTGCTCATGTTGACGGCAAACGCGGTGATCCGTAGCGGCGCATCTGGCACCTGGGCTCTCGCACCGGGACTTGCGGATCCGGACACCAACGCCGCGGCCGTGACGAGGGCGAGCATGAGAGTCGGGCGCATATCGTTGCTCCTCTCTATAGGTTCAGGGCTTCGGAATCTTGAGCGACGGCACCAGAAACGTGGCTGCGATCTGGAACGCGCTCCCCTGCGTCGTCGTCCGCGCGTAGACTTCCCATTCGTAGTTCACCTTCAGAAAGCCGTACACGGTGTTCCCCTTCGCAAGGGCGAGTGTGACTTCCGGCCCCAGCGCAAACACTCGGTTCTTGCCTCGAATGAGAATGTCGGGAAATCCCTCGATGTGATCCCGGGTGAGCTTGCTCGACCAGTAGTAGGCGAGGCCCGCGCTGAGACCGCCCTTGAGGAAGTCGGCGCCGACCCCTCCTTCGATGTTCATCTCGTTCCCGACTTTGGTCTCGCTGTCTTCCTTCTTCGACTGAAAATCAAAGCTCACGAGTGCCGACGCGTGATACTGCTTTGCCTCGTTCAGGTAGACCGTTGTCCCGAAGCCGAACTCGTGGCCCCACATGCCGAACCCGGTATTGTCATCGGCGCCGTCTGTGTAGCGGCCGGTAGGAATGTAGATGCTGTAGCTGGCAACGGCGTCGGCTCTCTTGAAGTGCCAACCGAGGCTGATTGGCACAACGGCGGAATCGGAAATTCCGCCACCGGGATTCGCATCAATTTCGGTTCCCTGGATTCGGTTGTTGACACCGACTGGCGCCAGGATCTGGTAGCCATAAAAACCACCGAGCAGTTTCTTGCGTGTGACCACACTGACGCCACCCGCATAGGCGACGCTCGTGATCGTGGCGTCAATCGGAACATCGTCGCCATTGCTGTCTTTCACTGTGTCGGTGTTGTAGATGTAGAGAAGTGGAGCGATGACGTAGATGTGCGGCGGCGGCTGGGATCCTGACTTCAACCCTACCGCCCCCTTGACATGCTGCGTGTTCAACTGCGCGGCCGCAGGTGTCGCGCCAATCAGAGCGACGGAAAGGCTACTAGCGATCACGATCAGCCGTTGAAAATGTCGTCCCACGTTCACCTCTCGTCGATCACGCCAGGAGCGTGCATGGGAGTTTACGGGTGGGCGCGATGTTCGACTATTACACTTAGGTGATAGGTGATGGTTGGCGTCTTCTGTGCGATTCTGACGCCAGCACGCGCTAGGCGCACTGGGCTGCTGCAGCACCCGTGTTACGCTGCGCCGGTGTGTATCGTGCGGAGGAGTACTGAGATGAGTGGTGTTTCTGCGTAGACAGTCACGAGCACGAACACTGCGACGTAAGCGATGCGGACGGCCCGTTGCTCCGGCTGGCACTGTGCCAAGCCCATCGCCGTGAGCAGCCACCCGAAGCCCGCAACAGGCGCCACGGCATAAGTCAGACCCGCAAAAGTCAAAAGCAGCAAGTGCCTGGCACGATGAAGGAGGGTCGGCCGGCGGCTCAGGAAGGCAGTTGCCACGAGCGCTTCCACGAGGAAGCCGCCCCACGTCAAGATCAGGCCAAGGCGGCGCAGCGCCGGAGGCTCAAAGAGGATGGGACCATCGAGCAGCTCGGCGCCCTGCGGCAACGCGACGAGCGCAGCACGGTTGGTTTCGAGTTGCGAGTCGCTCAGCCCGCCGATCGTGCGCGACAGCTCTGCGAACCTCTCGTCCGTCACCAGCGTCATACGGAAGAACCGCGCGTCCAGGAAGTCCGGTGTGAGCAGTCCCTTCCAGAGGATGGCGCAGAGAAACGCGCTGCCCACTAACCAACGGCTCATGTCTGCGATCGCCGCAAATGGCGACGACACGAGCAGACACAATCCCACCCCGAGGCTCCAGTAGCCGAGCAGATAGATGTGGTTATCTGACAACGGCCAATCCGCGACGAGCCGTGCGAGTACCAGTCCGGCCAGAGCGAGCCACGTCCATGAAAGGCGCGCAGCGGATGGCAACGCGAGCGCAAGTCCCGCCACGAGCCATGTCAGTCCGCGGACGGTTCCCTCGCCGGGAGGCCGCAGTAGAAGGATCAGCAGCGTGAGCCGAAGCGGCGTGGTCTCGTCCGTGAGACGATCAACGACGGCGCTCGCGGTCATCGTCATTTACGTCGACCGACGTCTCGCGAAGCAGCGTCTCCACGACATCGAGCGATGGAGACACGTCTGCGCGCCAGACTTCAATACGAACTGTCTCGACGGGGCGCTGACGACGTCGCTCCCGTGCGATCACGGCGCGACCCAATCGCTGCATGGCGGCTTCGCGCGGCCAGGTCACAACCCGATGCGCCTGATCCTCCAGCGACAAGGGAAGGCTGAGTTCTTCCGAACGTTCGGACGCCGAGACGTACAGCCGAACCCACCGGAAGGGCAGGCCGTCGACCGAGGCGAACATGCCGAAGCCACCGCCTTTCCACGGACTCAAGTGGTCAGTTCGCGTGAGGATCATCTGCACGCCCGCAACCGTCAGCAGTAGCGCGGTGGGCAGCGCGATCGCGACGCGGCGCAGCGTTGTCTCTGTGCTCATGTCGATGTCGTCCCGCGGCCCCAGGCGCTACCGCACGACGACCACCTGATATCCAGTCGCGACACGCTGGTAGTACGTTGGCCCACACTGCGTGTAGGCGACGCCGCCGACACGCACCGAGCTGCACCCCGAAGGAAGCGTTGCAATGATCGCCCCGGCCGGAGCGGGAACGACTTGATAGGCCACAGCCCCGCCGGAGATGACGCGCGCGTAATACACGCCGCCGCTGTACATGTAGTTTGTGCCGCCCACCACGATCGTCGTGGACGCCGCCGGCGGCCTCGAGAGCATCGTTCCGATGGCAATGCCGGTTGCGACCCCCGCCGCGACGCCCGCTGCAGTTCGCCAAGCTTCGTGGCTTTCGTGCCGTTCTCCCACGACGACACCGCCATATCGGCCTACCGCGGCGGCACCTTCCTCCCCGACTACGACGGCACCGCGACGGCCCACGGCCGCGGCCCCGTCATCGCCAGCCACAGCGACGCCGCGGCGCCC
>Ga0081455_10004979_pt1 | contig 14696 bp, 8 predicted proteins | sample TabmetS3T2R1_FD_70207 | JGI IMG/M metagenome (GOLD analysis project Ga0081455, IMG submission 70207) | Tabebuia heterophylla rhizosphere microbial communities from the University of Puerto Rico - S3T2R1 | ecosystem: Host-associated > Plants > Roots > Rhizosphere ... | reverse complement strand
CCGTAAGCCCGATGAAGTCCCGTGATCTTCATTATTTTGCGGATGCCGAACTCTTCCTGCCGTTCGATCGCGGCCGCCCGGATGCGATCGACCTCTTCAGGGGACTCCACCGTGAACCCCCAATGATTCAACGGGTTCTGCGGATTTACGATTTCGGGCACTTCCTCCACTTCGATGAGGAAGAAATTAGGGTCGCCCGCCTCCATCGCCTTCTTAGAATTGCGATCCCGAAGGAGCATCCGGCCGGGAGCGTGGCGCACGCAATCGAAGCACATGAACTCTTCGTAGAAGATGCGCGACGCCTCGAGATCAGTTGACACCATCTTGCCGATCGCGAGTTGCGACAGCGAATTTGGAGCGACCTTCGCTCCCCTTCCGTTGCTCACTTCTATTTGCGCCATCTTCGTCAGCTCCATGATCCGGGCTTCAGGCAGCCACATGCCGGGGGGATTGAACATCGGGCAACGCATCGGGCGCATTCTCCCAACGACCGAGCCGTTCAGCGAGGTCAGCCCGATATTTCGCGACCGCCGCCTCCTTGACGTGGCCGAAACCGCGGATGTTCATCGCGAGCGCCACGATCGACGCGGCGTCAGCCACGTTCCGCGAGGTCAAACCAGCCTCGATCCGATCGAGAAGCTGCTCCAGCTCAACGATCAGCGCACGCTCGGTCCGACGGTCGGCCTGGCGTCCGAACAGATCGAACGCTGTCCCGCGCAACCCGCGCATCCGCGCCAGCAATCTGAAGGCGGGCATCATCCAACGCCCGAAGCGGCGTTTGCGAAGGTGGCCCGTCGCGGGATCGCGCCGCGCCAGTATCGGCGGCGCGAGATGGAAGGACAGTTTCACGTCGCCGTCGAACTGCTGCGCGATATCCCGTTCGAACGTTCCATCCGTGTAGAGCCGCGCGACCTCATATTCGTCCTTGTACGACATGAGCTTGAACAGCGCCCGCGCTGCGGTGGTCGCCAGGGCCTCGCCATCGGAAACCTTGCCTTCGGCCGCGCGAATCCGGGCGATCCGGTCCGCGTAGCGCGCCGCATAAGCCGCATCCTGATACGCCGTCAGGAACGACGCCCGCCGCGCGATCAATTCGTCCAGCGTTTCGGGCGCTGGCGGATTAAGCCCAGCGGCGTCGCGCACCGAGGCTTCGTCGACCACAAGCCGCCGCCCCCAATCGAAAGCGGCGAGGTTCATGTCGATGCCGACGCCATTGAGCTTGATCGCTTCCTGGAACGCCTCGAGATTCAATGTCAGCCAACCCTTCTGATAGGCCGCCCCGACCATCATAAGGTTCGCCCCGACGGCATCGCCAAGCAGCCGCTCGGAAAGCTGGGTGAAAGGATAGATGATCAACTGGTCATCGCCCGCGCGCTGCTTCAGCCGCCGCGTAAGCATGCTCGCATCGGCGATCGCCTCCCGGTTTTGCGTGAAGTCGCCCGTGATCGACACGTCCGCGTTCGCGACAACGTGCGAACGGCCGGGCTCGATCGCCGCGATCACGTCGCGCGAATTGCCGACGATCTCGTCACACACGACGACGAGGTCCGCCTGCCCGCTCGGCACACGCAGCGCCGTGATCGGATCCCGCGAGACGTGGATATGGCTCGCGACGGCGCCACCCTTCTGCGCCATGCCGACCTGATCCAGGACGGCTACCTTCTGGCCGTCCATATGACCGGCCATCGACACAAGGGCGCTGATCGTCACCACGCCGGTACCGCCGACACCCGCCACCACGATACGCTGATGTCCATCCGGATCAGCCTCCGCTGCGGGCGGCGCGGGGATCGGCGCCGTCGCGGCGACAACCACGGCCTTGCTCTTGCGAGGTTTGCCGCCCTCCACCGATACGAAGCTCGGGCAGAACCCGTTCAGGCAGCTATAATCCATGTTGCAGCTTGATTGATTGATGCGGCGCTTGGTGTCGAACGGAGTTACGACCGGCTCCACCGACAGGCAGTTCGACTTGACCGAGCAGTCGCCGCAGCCTTCGCAGACGAGTTCGTTGATGAACAGCCGCGTCGTCGGCGTGGCCAGCTTGCCGCGCTTGCGCAGACGCCTCTTCTCGGTCGCGCAGGTCTGCTCATAGATGATGACACTGACGCCGGGCACTTCGCGCAGCTCACGCTGCAGCGCCTCGAGATCGTCGCGGCTTTCGATCCGATCCACCTTGGCGCGCACCGGATCGCCCGAGGGATAACGATCGACGTCGTCGGTGGAGACGACGATCCGCCCGACACCTTCCGCGCGAAGCTGGTCCACGAGACGCGACACCGACAGCTCGCCATCGACCGCCTGGCCGCCGGTCATCGCCACGGCATCGTTGTAGAGAATCTTGTAGGTGATGTTCACCTTGGCCGATACGGCTTGGCGGATCGCCAGCAGCCCCGAATGGAAATAGGTGCCGTCGCCGAGATTGGCGAAGATATGCGGCTCGTCTGTGAATGGCGACAAACCGACCCAGTGAACGCCTTCCCCGCCCATTTGCGAGAAGGTGGCGTGCGCCGGGCGGTTGTAGGCGGCGAGACCATGGCAGCCGATGCCCGAGGTCGCCCGGCTGCCTTCGGGCACGACAGTGGAGCGATTGTGCGGGCAGCCCGAGCAGAAAAAGGGTTTGCGCAGTACGGGCGGCACCGCGAAACGCGCCTGCACGTCCAGCAGCTCCCGCGCTTCTTCGGCATGCTTGGCAAGCTGCTCGTCCTTGACGAATTGGCGAAGAACAGGCCCGAGCGCCGCCGCGACACGTTCCGGGGTCAAGTCGCCGGTCTTGGGCAGAAGCACCTGCCCCTCGGCATCGACCTTGCCATAGACGGGGGCATGCGTCCGTCCATAGAGCACGGCCTTGACCTGGTTCTCGACCAGCGGCCCCTTTTCCTCGACGACGATCAGCGCCTCAAGCCCTTCCGCGAACGCGGTCAGCCTCTCGGGCTCGAGCGGCCAGATCAGCGCGGGCTTGTAGAGCGCGATCCCCGCGCTGGCCAGCCGATCCTCGGTCAGCCCGAGCAGCCGGAGGCCTTCCAGCAGATCAAGCCACGACTTGCCCGCCGCGATGATGCCGACGCGCGCGCCATCCGCCTTTTGCACGATGCGATCGAGATTGTTCGCGCGGACATATTTGAGAATGCCGGGCAGGCGGTAATCCTGCTGGCGCATCTCCTGGTCGAGCGGCATTTCCGGCCATTGATTGTGAAGGCCGGTCGGCGGCGCGGCGATCTCGGGCACCACGAACTCGCGCTCCAGCTCGTCTCCAGCCACCACCCGCGTCGAGTCGGCGACCTCGGTGAGGATCTTGAGAGCGGTCCACGACCCGGTGAGCCGCGACATGGCGAATGCATGGAGGCCGTAGAGCACGATCTCTTCGGGATCGGCGGGATAGAAGAGCGGGATCTGAAGGCCCGCGACAATATCGTCGCTGTTGCAAATGATGGACGACGATTTCGCCAGATGGTCATCCCCGACAGCCAGCACCACGCCGCCGTGGGGCGACGTCCCCTGATAATTGCCGTGGCGGATCGCGTCGGACGCGCGATCGAGACCGGGCCCCTTGCCGTACCACAGGGAAAACACCCCATCGACCTTGGCGCCGGGAGATTGGTGAATTTGCTGCGTGCCCGCAACGGCGGTTGCCCCCATCTCCTCGTTCACCGCCGGACGGACAACGATCCCAGCATCATCGACAACTCGTCCGGCCCTGGCGAAATTGGTATCGAGCGTCCCCAGGGGAGATCCCCGGTAGCCACTCACGAAACCGCCCGTCTTCAACCCGGCCTTGCGGTCTCGCTCCGCCTGCAACAGCATCAAGCGCACCAGCGCTTGCACGCCGCTTATCAGGATCGACCCCTCGCGGCGGGTGAATTTGTCGGCCAGGCTTACGGAGTGCAGACTCATTCCTCTTCCTTCGTCGTCATATCGAGTGCGACCGAAGCGGACCGCGAGTTCGAAAATCGATTATATTCTTATTTTAGGACAAATTGCTTGCATATGCAAGAAATCTGTCCGCTGTCGATCGTAGCCATGCATAGGATGGATCGTTCGACGACATACGCAAATCTTTCATCAGGAAAATGAAAAATTATTTTTTATTTTCAATGATATGAATGATGAACATTCCAGATTATTGTCTAGCAAACCACATGCAGGTTTTGGTTGAGATCGGCACAATTCGTCTGACAAAATAACAGCTCTCCAAACGCTCTCCAGCCGCCGAATGTCCTACATTTTCTCCCTCACCGCCCGCCGATTCGAGTCCCGCCGCGTTCATATTCGCCATCAGCATCGCCTCAGAGGGGATAGATGATCGAGTTCGGTATAAGCTCGCTGTCGAAAACGCAGACTTTCCGGGAGAACCGGAGCCCTTCCGGTGTCGAGACGACATGATCCATGTAACGACCGGCGTTGAAGACTTCGCTTGGCATGTCGCGCTTGGTGCGGATCACGATGTAGTTGCACTCCACCGCAAAGCCGCTTGAATCCCTCCCGATTACCCGCGCCGGCCCGACGATGTGGCGCTGATAATAGGGCGCATGGAATAGCGTGTTCTGAATTCCGTAGACCCGGTCCAGCAACGCGTTGCGGCTCTGAAGGTCCATGATGGACAGGGGAAGGCCGCGCTCGTAATTTTCGCGTGCCACGATACGGTATTGGCAATCCTCGATGAAGAAGTCGGGCCAGTCGTCGAACCGCCCCTCGTCGAGGCAGCTCACATAAGCCGCGTAGAGATCGGAAATGTCCAGCCGAAGTTCGGTGTCCACGGCGATCATAGATCCATGACCTTTCGCCAATAGCCGTACATGCCGCGGATGAGGGTTTCGGTGACCATGTGATCCGTGTTTTCGATCTCCGTTCCGCCAAGCTCGCAAAGCGTGGTGAAATGCTCGTCCTGCTCGAAACCTTCCTGGCTGAACTCGATGACCTCGCCATCGTCGGCGGAAACGAAGCCGGCGGGACCGAACAGATTGGCCTGACGCAGGCGCCGCTCTGTCATTTTCTGGTCGTCCTGCTCGAAACCGAAGTGAGTCCAGACGAAATCGAACTTGTCGGGACCGACGGGTATGATCTGGCGCGTCGAAAGCGAGTTCACCTGCTGCTGAAGGATCACGCTGGGGAAGATCGTGGTCATGCAAACGGTGGGCTCGCCCCACCATGGCTCATGCACGATGTCGATAAGCCGCATGTCATGCAGCTCCATACGCGCCTTGTAGCTCTTCGTCTGCGCTGCCACATCAGCATCCACGGTCTCGTTGCGCCGCGAGATCATGCAGGCGTTCCGGCCATGCGAATCCATCAGGAGCTGCGACTTGTTGTCTGCGCGCCACAGGCCGAAATTCACGAACCAGGTATGGAGAAGGCCCGGATGATAGGGATCCTTGATATTCTCCATCATGAGCTTCCAGTTGCCCGGAATGCGCTGGCGCGAATAGCCGTACAGAACGAGCTTCCGCCCGTCGAACGTGCGGTTCACATATTTGAGAACATCCGGGCCGACATAGTCCTCGAACGGCTCGACCTCCGGATCGAATGACGCAAACACGAGGCCGTTATACCTTGCCACCCTGAGCCTGGTGAGCGCTCGGTCCTCGAGCGTGAAATCGGCCGGCATCCCGCCCTGCCCCTTCACGCCGCGCTGAAAGGGAACTCCAAGCAGCTTGCCGTCATAATTGTAGTTCCACTGGTGATAGGGGCACACCAGCGTCTTCACCTTGCCCGCCCGCTCCTGGCAAAACCGCATCGCGCGGTGGGCGCAGCGGTTCTCGAGCACATTGACCTCGCCCGCCCGGTTCCGGATCATGATGACCGAACGCTCGCCGATCGAGGTTCGCTTGAAGCACCCCGGCTCCGGCACCTCGACCTCCAGCCCGACATAGGACCAGTGGGGGCCATAGAATATCCGATCCAGCTCGCGACCATAGATGTCGGGATCGGTGTAGACCGGCGACGGCACGCGGCTGACGCTGGTCTCCGGCCACATCTCGCTCACTCGCATACTCTCGCTTCCGGCCGTCATTCCCGTCTCTTCCAACGCGTGAAGACTGATGTTTACAGGAGGATTCAATATTTGCGCAATAGCAAATGCATATTCCATTGGCGAACGATTGCGCACGATGAAGCTGTTGAAACGCCGCGCCTCCGGCCACTGATCATCCGCCGCTAGCGTCGTCCCGGCGACCGACTCCATATCGCCCGCAGCGACGTCCGGCCCGATCCTGGAAATCGGCACGCCCGGCTGCGCCGCACGAAGTGGGGGCGCTGGCGCACATATAAGTATAAATTATACCGCCAAATTTGGCTGCCTATCGCGAGAAAACCGCGTGAGCTATACGAATGCATACTTAGGGGGAACAACCCCGGACGCCATCCGTCTCGGAGGGGACTATGCACAAATCGCCGTTTTTGTGCGTGGGGCGCATTATTATGCGCAATACGCCTGGTTCTTTTGGTGCATTATTTTCGCAAATCTTTCCGAAGCACCTTCCTGTCATGGAATGGAAAGTGTCGTGACCGACAGGATATCGCATAAACTCCCGCCTATCTCGCATGGCCTCAGAAACATATATCAGAATTATTGGTGATATTCATATCACTGTAATCTGTGTTACGAAATCATCATGAATGTAATTCACTGCCAATTAACGTGAATATTTATAATAATCACATATATTATTATTAATCAGAATATATAATTTGAAAGGGATGACTATGAAAAGTGCGTTTTCGCGCCGGACGGCTTTCAAGATCAGCATTCTCACAACAGCCATGCTGTGGGGTACTTCTTCGTGGGCTCAGGCCTCGGCGGCGGATACGCCCGCGCGCGTTTCACCCGGCGAGCCTTCCACCCAACAGGAATTCAGCGATATCGTCGTTACCGCCAACAAACGCGAAGAGCGGCTCCAGGATGTGGGCGTAACGGTTACGGCATTGGGATCGCAGGCGCTTGAACGGCAGCGGATCAACTCGCTCGCGGACATAGCAGACGTTGTTCCCGGCCTTGATTTTACTCAGACCTGGGTGGGATCGCCGGTCTATACCTTGCGTGGCGTCGGGTTTTACGATGCGTCGATCTCCGCTTATCCGGATGTCGCCACCTATATCGATCAGTTTGCATTGCCATTCCCGGAAACCTCGACGCTGACGGCGTTTGATCTCGAGCGGATCGAGGTTCTGAAAGGGCCGCAAGGAACGCTGTTCGGCAACAACGCCACCGGCGGCGCCATCAACTTCATCGCGGCAAAGCCGAAGAGCACGTTCGAAGCCGGCGGTTCCATGGGCTATGCGCGCTTCAACACCTTCGATGCCAGCGGTTATGCGACGGGACCGCTGACAGATACGCTGAGCGCGCGCCTCGCTTTCAAGGTCATGCGTGGCGATGAATGGCAAAAGAGCTATACGCGAAACGACAATCTCGGGAAGACCAATACCTCGGCCGCTCGCCTCCTCCTCGATTGGAAGCCGACCGATCGGCTTACCGTTTCGCTCAACCTGAATGGCTGGCTGAATCGCAGCGATCCCCAGGCGCCGCAATATTACCGCAGCACCCCGCAATATCCGGTGGGCGCTTCCGGGCTCGGCGGCTCGCTGCCTGCCGATGCCCCGATCCTGAACTACCCCATCGCGCCATTCACGCCGCAGGCCGCGGATTGGGATCCGAGAGACCGGCCCTTCCAGCGGAACAGCTTCTGGCAAGCCGCCGGCCGCATAGATTATGCGCTGACCGACAACCTGACACTGACGTCGCTCACCTCGTATCTGCAAACGCGCATCCGTTCCGAGAACAATTATGACGGCACGGACCTGGCCGACTACCAGGTGCAGTTTCGCAAGGCCAGCATCAACTCGTTCGGCCAGGAGATCAGACTTGCGAACGACCCCGCCTCATCCCTTCGTTTCGTTGTCGGCGGCAACTATGACAGCTCGCAGACCCACGATCAGGGCGACATCGTCGCAACCGGCTCGACCTCGCATTTCGTGAACGCCCTGTGCTGCTCGCAATATCTTTCTGACGAGTCGCTTCACAACTACGCCGCCTTCGGAAACCTCGAATATGAAATCTTCGATCGGCTGACGCTCAAGGCCGGCGTGCGGCGCACGCGCGCGGAAGCGCGGGCGGTCTCGTTGAACCGGCAGGAGGACGCCTCCGTCGGAAACAGGGGCGAGCCTCGATCCACGACGGACTTCTTCAACATCGTCTGGGGATCGCTCTCGTTCATCTACCCGAATTATCAGCCGATCCCGCAGGGGGCAGCCTATACGATCGACAATCGGCTCGATCCGAACGGACAACCCCTCGATCCGGCGACCTACGGTACCGCGGGCGCCTATCGCGGTACGCTCAAGCAGAACAGCACCTCCTGGACCGTCGGTCTCGACTACAAGCCGACAGACGACGTCCTTCTCTATGCAACGGTCGCAAAGGGCTACAAGGCCGGTGGTTTTCCCACGGTTTCCGCTGCGACCTGGAGTCAATTCCTGCCCGTCGTGCAGGAACAGCTCACCGATTACGAGGCTGGCTTCAAGACCCAGTTCGCGGGCAATCGGATAACGTTCAACGGCGCGGCATTTTACTATGATTACAAGGACAAGCAGACGCGGGCGAAAATCATCGACGGCATCTTCGGATTGCTCGACGCGCTGGTCAACGTTCCGAAGTCGGAGGTCTGGGGCGCCGAGGCCGAACTAGGCCTCCGCCCGGCGACCGGCCTGTCCGTCAATATGTCCGCGACTTATCTGAAGTCCAAGATCAAGGAATATAACGGTGTCGTGGCCAGTGCGGTCGACCCGACGACGGGGCTTTTCGTGCCGGTCACGGCCGACTACGCCGGCGTTCCCCTCGCCTTCACGCCAAAGCTCCAGTTCAGCGGCTCTTTCGATTATGAGCACCCGGTCGATGACCGACACGTGGCTTCGGTCGGCTTCAATGTCAGCGCTCAGACGAAGTCCTATACGGTGCTGGCGTTGACGGCCAGCGATCAGGCACATTACGTCCTCGACGGCCGCGCGATATTCGGCGCCAATGTCGGATTTCGCGATGCCGAAGACCGCTATGCGATCAATATTTGGGGCAAGAATATCTTCAATAAATATTATATTACCAACAGCATTCTCGGATACGACAGCCAAATCCGCTACGCAGGGCGGCCCGCCGAATATGGCGTAAGCGTATCGTTCAAGTTCAAATAGTTCCGGCGGGCGGGAGCGCTGGTCGTCCGACCGAATTTCAGCTTTATCCATGCCCGCCTACTGTGGCGTTTCTACTGATGTAGAGACGCCATTTTTTTGCGACGCGCGATTGGTTGAGATGACGCGCCATCCCGATCCGCAGCATAAGTTGATGTTATATCTCGGGCCAGAGAGTCAGCAAAATGCTTGAGCGAACGGCATGCAATCGAGATCATGTCCGCGTGAGCAAAGCGGATCGCAAGAAGATCCGGTCAGTTGAAAGTCCGGGAGAGGGCATCCGATATGACTACAGTGCATGATTTCAGCGGCAAAGTCGCGTTCGTGACCGGCGCGGGCGGCGGGATCGGCAGGGCGACCGCGATGGCGTTCGCCGCCGCCGGGGCGAATCTCGTCCTCGTCGACATCGATGCCGAGGCGAATGAGGCCACGGCCAAAGGGGTTCGGGACATCGGCGGCGATGTTGTGGCGCTGCGCTGCGACCTGACGGTGGAAGCCGACGTCAAGGCGGCGTTGCGCGAGGCCGAACAACGCTTTGGCGGGATCGATTTCGCCTTCAACAATGCCGGCAAATATCAGAACCTGGCCTCGACGGCCGACATCACCGAAGAGGAATGGCGCCGGATTCTCGACATCAACGTGACGAGCATCTTCCTGTGCATGCGAAACCAGATACCGATGATGCTGGCGCGCGGCGGCGGCGCGATCGTCAACACGTCGTCGGGCGCGGGCGTCATGGGGATCAAGGGCGCGGCCGCTTATGCCGCCGCCAAGCATGCCGTTATCGGCCTGACCCGCTCGGCGGCGCTTGATTTCGCGTCCGCCGGCATTCGGATCAACGCAGTATGCCCAGGCATCATCAAGACGAACATGGCCGTTGAAGTTTCCGGAGGAACGGAGGATGGGCTTGCGCGAATGGCCGCCGAGGAGCCCATAGGACGCCTTGGCATGCCGGAGGAAATCGCGTCGGCGGTTTTGTGGCTATGCTCCAGCACGGCGGGCTTTGCGATCGGCCACGCGCTGGTGATGGATGGAGGTCACACGATCGGAGCGATCACATCGCAGGGCGATGCGCTGGCCCGGACGATCCTTGCCGCCAGACGCTGAGACGAAGTTGTGGCGGGGGGAGCCGTTCCGATGAAATGGCCGACGATCATCGCGCTGGCGCTCCTGACCAATCCGGGCGGCATCATCGGCACGGTGGCTCCCACTTTCGTCAATGCGTTCGTGGCGGCGGGGATGTCGCTTCCCGACGCGGCACGGATGGCAGCCGCCGAGTTTTTTGCCATGGCGATCATGCTGTTGTTCGCGCCATTGCTCGTCCGAGGCGTCGACAGGCGATTGATGGCGACAATCTCGCTCGGCGCGGCTGTCCTCGGACAATTTCTATCGCTTTCGACGGCTGCCCCCACAATCGTCTTGCTTTGTCGTACAATGGCTGGCGCCGGCGAGGGCGCGCTCTTCGCGGTGGCCATCGCCTCGCTGTCGGCCGCGCCGTCGCCCGACCGGGCATTCGGCATCGCCATTCTATCGAATCAGGTCGCCGGAACGATACTATTAGCCCTGACTGCCTTGCTGACCACGATGTTCCCCGCTCAGGTCGCCATTCTGATCGCTGGCACCTTCATCGCCGCTCATGTCGTGTTGATACCTGCATTGCCGGGAAAGCTGCCGGTCCAGACCGCTCGCGATCCGATTTCGCACAAACGGCAATTTCCCGATCTGATACCGGTGCTGTGCGGCCTTGGTGGCATGTTCCTGCTATCGGCCGGGTTCGGCGCTGTTTGGCCGCTGATCGGACAGATTGGCCTGGCGGACGGCTTTTCCCCCGCTACGCTGGCGACCACCTTTTCGGTGGTCGGCCTCGGTGGCATTGCTGGAGGGTTTGCCGCCGCCACCATCGGTGCCCGGTTCGGCCGCCATGTTCCCTTGATTGCAGGGCCAGCCAGCATGGCGCTCTGCCTGGCGGCCACTTCCACGCCGGCATTCGTGATCGCGGCTATTTTTGTGATGTTCTTTTGGGCGTTTAGCCTACCCTATTTCCTGGCACTTTTGGCGGATATCGATCGCACCGGCGGCTTGGCAGTGCTGACGAGCGCCATGATCCCGTTCGGCATTGCCGCAGGTCAGGTGATCGCAGGTCCATTGCTCGACCCGTTCGGCGTCGCCGGCGTCGCCCGAGCCGGAAGCCTTGCGCCGATCGCGGCCCTTTGCCTCGCATTGGCGGGGTTGCGCGCGCTTCGGCGATCGCCTGTTCAGGCTGGCTGACGCACGCCCCTGACTCCGCCTAGGCGGCAACGGGAAAGCGAAGCAGCCGATCGGCGACCGGCACGAGCGCCTGCGCGCCCGGCCCCGTGACGCGCCGGATTTCGGGATGGTTCGCATCCAGTCCTCCGGTCAGCGAGCCGAAGGCTGGCAGGATCAACTTGCTGCCGGTCGCGACGAAGCAGCGCCGCGCGACATGCCGCCCCTTGAGCGTCAGCCTGAGTTTGGGATGGAAATGTCCCGAAAGCTCAGGGCCGATATCGGCCGGGTCGGCCTCGTGGCGCAGCCTTATCCCTCCCATCTCGGCCTCGGCCAGCACGGCGCCGCAGGGCGGCGCCGCGAGCGCGACATCGTGATTGCCGACGATCCAATGCCAGTCGAGCTTATCGCCCAGCTCGGCGAACAACGCGCGAGCGCGAGGGTCCAGTCGCGCCGACCCATCCGAATCGTGAAAGCTGTCGCCGAGACACCATAGCTCGCGCGCTTGCGTGGCGGCGGCGAGCGCGCGCAGATCGGCAAGCGTCGCGAGACTGTCATAGGGCGGCAGGAATTGCCCGAATCGCGCGAACCAGCTCGCCTTCTCGAAATGAAGATCCGCCACGATGAGCGCCTTTCGGCGGGGCCAGAACAGCGCGCCCTGCGGAAAGGCGACAAAATCATGTCCGGCGAACGAAAGGGGAACCATTGCTCCGATATGCCTCCGGCCCCCCAGGGTTGGCAAGCGCCGACAGGCTTCAATCATGCTCTACCGGCAGCATGAACCGCTTGAGGAGATGATTTCCCCGATATGCTCTTCAAGCATCGATCCTCATGATCTTTCGGTCACGAAACGTCCGTCACGGCCTTTCTTTCGCTTGCCTCCGCGCGTTGGGCCGATCCGGTTCGCAGCGCCTCGCCGGGCAGGAGGAAGCGAACCCTGCGGTTCGCGAAATCGATCGAGACCCGGTCGAAATTGCGCAGCACGTCCATGCCGAGCAGAAGGGCCGGGCGTTGCTGAAGGCCCAGTCTGCGGAACACCTCGCTGTCGGTGATGGCGACCGGCATATTCTCCAGGGTCACTCCGCCTATCCGGACCTTGCGGAGCATGGCGATCTTCGCGGTCATCATGCCCCCGGTCACGCTCTTGATCTCGATTACGTCAGGCCCACGCCCGCGACGGCTGGCGATCAGCCGCCGGAGCAGGGCGGGATTGCCCACACTGAGCTGCGCGCCTGAATCGATGATGACATGGACCTTCTGGCTCTCCGCCGCGGCATCGGCGAGCACCAGCCGCCCGAAGCGGCTGCGCGCGCGCACCACGATCTCCTCGCCATCGCCCCGCTCCTCGCGTTCGGCGGACGGCGACACGGTCATCCGGCCGCGCTTGAAATCGAACACCACCCGCTGCTTCTGGAGCGTGTCGATGCCGAGAATGCCCGCCGCGCCGAGATAATCGCGCGCGAGCGCGGGGGCGCTGATCGCCTCCACCACCGCGTCGCTGACCGCCAGCTTCGGGATCATGACCGTCGGCACCGTGCTCACTTCGCTGAGGCTCACCAGCCGTGCCGCCGGGGCGGAAGCGAGCTGAAGCTGCGCGGCCAATTCGGTCGAGATCACGGTGCGCTCGGCGCCGGTGTCGACGACAAAGGGAAAGGGCCCGCGCCCGTCGATACGCACGCCTACGGTCATGCGATCGTTGAGATCGGTGCGCGTGACGATCTGTTGGGGTGCGGGATCGGTCGAAGCGAGCGCGACATGGGCAAGTCCGGCCACCACGGCAGCCAGCAAGCCCGACCGAACACAGATCCCGCGCGACAAGGGCAGGCTCTCCTCTCCGGGAAGAAATCTACACCGTTGTAAGCCTGCAGCAAAGCGCCAATCCCATGGCGCTCACCCTGAGCGCGATCGCTAATCCTCGCGCATCGCCTCGATCGCCAGCGCCTCGGCCTCGATCAACAGCGCGTCGTCCACCGTCCCCTGAGCCACATGCTCGCGCCCGATCAGCGCGAGAACCGGCACCGCCATCGGCGAGACACGCGGCAGTGGCTTGTGGATCATCGTCCCCTGCGCGCGATCGATCAGGTCGCCGAGGCGGCCGACGTCGGTCATCCGCTGCCGCGCGTCCGCCCAGGCCGCCTGCATCAGCAGATGATCGGGCTCGTAACGTTGGAGCACGTCGAAGATCAGGTCGGTCGAGAAAGTCACTTGCCGCCCCGTCTTCTTCTTGCCGGGATGCTGGCGCTCGATCAGTCCGCCGATCACTGCCACCTCGCGGAAGGCGCGCCGCAGCAATGCCGATTTCTCTACCCAATCGACGAATTCCTGTTCGAGGATATTGGGCGAGAAGAGCGGCGCCGGATCGGCCACCGGCTTCAGGCTGTAGGTCGCGATCGCATAGTCGTTGGCGACGAAGCCGATCGGCTGGAGCCCGGCGCTCTCCATCCGCCGCGTCAACAGGAAGCCGAGCGACTGATGCGCGTTCCAACCCTCGAAGCTGTAGGCGACCATATAATGCCGCCCCTCATGCGGGAAGGTCTCGATCAGCAGCGAATCCGGCCCCGGCAGGATCGAGCGGCGCTGCTGCACTTCCAGCCATTGCCGCACGTCATCCGGAAAGCGGGGCCATTGGCTGGGATCGGCGATGAAGCCGCGCACCCGCCGCGCGAGGTTGGTGGTGAGCGCGATCCGCGCGCCCATATAGCTCGGGATGCGCGCCGGCTTTGCGGTCGCGCGCACCAGCAGGTCGGTGCCCTCGATCCGCTCGACCTCCAGCGCGAGACCGGCGAACATGAAGGTGTCGCCCGGCGTCATCGCCGCGGCGAAACCTTCCTCGACAGTGCCGAGCTTGCGTCCGTTGCGGAAGCGCACGGTGAGCATCGGCGCTTCGACGATGATGCCCGCGTTGAGCCGGTGCTGCGCCGCGAATTTGGGGGTGCTCAGGCGCCAGCGCCCATCGGGATCGCGCACCAGCCGCCGAAAGCGGTCATAGGCCTTGAGCGCATAACCGCCGGTCGAAATGAAACCGAGCACGCGCTGGAACGTCACCTCGTCAAGCGCAGCATAAGGTGCAGCAAATCGAACTTCTTCAAGCAGTTGCGATTCATCAAACGGCTCCGCGCACGCGCACGCCATGATGTGCTGCGCGAGCACGTCGAGCGCGCCTTCGCGGAAGCCGTCGGGGTCAAGCTCCCCATGCTCGATCGCATCCAGCGCCGCGCGTGCCTCCAGATATTCGAAGCGGTTACCCGGCACGAGGATCGCCTCGGACGGTTCGTCGA
>Ga0081455_10004977_pt1 | contig 14697 bp, 15 predicted proteins | sample TabmetS3T2R1_FD_70207 | JGI IMG/M metagenome (GOLD analysis project Ga0081455, IMG submission 70207) | Tabebuia heterophylla rhizosphere microbial communities from the University of Puerto Rico - S3T2R1 | ecosystem: Host-associated > Plants > Roots > Rhizosphere ... | reverse complement strand
GTGAGGGGGAGAGGGGGGGAGAGGGGGAAACGGCGTGCCTAGCCCCCTCTCCTAGCCTCTCCCCCTAACGGGGGAGAGGAATCTGAGAGTGTTTATTGCCGCTTGGGCAGATTCTTGAGCTCGGCGACGATCGCCCGGTCGATCACCGAGAAGAGGTAGGCGTCGGGGGCCAGCGTGCAGCCGCCACGGACCAAGTAGCCGACCTGCTCACCGCGGCTGTCCTCGGGAAGCGTGACTCCGCGATAGCGAGCGGAGTACTCCGCAAGGTAGTAGGACAGCGCCTTGCGGGCATCCGGCTTCATGTCGTGCGCTTCCTTGCACGTGATGAACACCGCGCGCTCGAGCGTGAATGCGGGGGGCGACGCAGTCTGCGCCTGGACTGTCGTCGACGCAACCAACAGCGCGGCCGCGGCGGCCAGCATCCTGGTCATCATGCTTCGCTCCCTCTACTTGTTACCGATCGCGCTGCCGGTGATGTAGCCCGCGGCGCCGCCGATCAGGCCTGCGCCGACCACGGTGCCGAAGCTTCCGCCGGCCACCGCAGCGATGCCGGTGCCGAGCGCCGCACCCGTCAAGGCGCCCTTCTGGCCGGTCGTCATGTTCTCGCAACCACCGAGGACGCCCGCTGCGACGAGCAGCATGAGGATCTTGGATTTCACCATCTTACTCTCCCGCTACGGCGCCGCCTCACGGAGACGCCACATCCGCCTTAGCCCAATCCTTGTCCGGGTTGAAGCTCGCAATCGTCGCTGCCTTCTCCGCCGTCTGTGGACCGAGATCGCGCTGATAGACGACGCCTTTCTGGTTGACGATGAAGGTCATGACACCGGTCATGCCGTAGCGAACCGGCCAGGCGATGACGCCGAAGCCGCCAATCATGCGTCCCCCCAGGATATAGTCGCGTGCGCCACCTTGCGCGGCCGCGCCCTGGGAATAGAGCAGACGGAAGTGGTAGCCGAAGTATCCGTCGGCAGAGTTTCCGTCGGCTTGCGCCCGTGCGACGGCCGGCCCGAGCGGGCTCAAAGGTTCGCCCGGCTTGGCCTCCCAATAAAGGCCGTCTTTCTTGCCGGGCGAGCTCAGCAGACGACGGGCATAGACCGGCGAACCGGTCTTCATCGGGTCAACAGCCGCATAGTCGTCCTGGGCGTCGACGATGGCGAGCATGGTCTGGATGACCGCCCGCTCGTCGTAGCCGATGCGGCGCAGCGCGATCTCCTTCAGCCCGGCAGCAATATCGAAGCGCCACTCGGCTCCGTCCTTGACGATCGGCACGGGCAATGTCCAGCCAGCGCGGCCCACCTCGATGACGGCCTTGTTGTCGCCCGACATCACGAGCTTGTGGCTGTCGTCCCAGGCCGCGAGATAGGCTGCGCGACGGCGCTGCATCTCGTCGTCCGCAACCGGCACGAAGTCGCGCCATCCCGGCCCCCAGAGTGCAGCCATCGTCTTCAGGTCCTTGCCCCGCACGGCCTCCGTGAAGGCCGCCGCCGCGGCATCGGCCGTCGGAAAGCCTTGCGGCTTGACGGGTGGTTGCTGCGCGATGGCGCCCAGGCTCCAGCCAAGCAAGACGACAAGGGCCAGAAGACCGCGCCCGAACAGTGCGCCACTCATCGCCGGCCTCCAAAGCCACCGCGATCAAACCCGCCTCCGCCACGATCGAAACCACCCCTGTCACCCCAGGAGGAGCGACCGCGGTCGTAGTCGCGATTGACCTCCGAGCCGCCCCGATCGATGCCGTCGAAGGCGCCACCACGGCTTTCGTTGCCGCGATACCCGCTCCGCTGCTGCTCGGATCGCGCCTGCTCGGCGCCACGATTTTCTCTGTTCGCCGCCTGGTTGCGAGCTGCTTCACGATTGGCCGCGTCGCGATTTGCGGCGTCGCGGTTGGCAGCATCCCGGTTGGCGCCATCGCGACCTTCGAGCTGGCCGCGGAACTGCTCGCGCTGCTGGGCGCCGAGCCGGTTCTGGTTGTAGCGCTGGCGCTCGGCCGGCGTGCGATAGGGCACGCCGTCGCGATGGGCCGGATCATGCTGCCACTCGCCGTTGCGGTACCGGTTGGCGTCGAAGTTGTTGGTGATGTTGACCGCTTTGTTGACGTTGACCGACGCGTAGCTGTTGCCCCAGCCGCTACCGCTCCAGCCCCAGTGCCAACCGCCGAACATGGCGGCACCGGCCGCCACGCCGAGACCGAACATCATGCCGGCCGCCAGCGCCGAACCGTAGCCGTAGTTCGGTGGTGGCGGATAGTAATAGGGCGGATAGGCCGGATAGGGCCACGGGCCGTAGGCCCAGCTCGGGTTGTAGTACGGCACGTAGACCACTTCGGGATTGGCCGGCTCGATCACGATGGCGCTGCCGCCGCCGGACGGCGCGGCCTGGGTCGTGACCGTTTGCTGACTGTTGCTCTTGAGATTGCCGGCTGCCGCCGCCTTGGCGCGCAGCCGCTGGATCGACTCGGCCACGTCCTTCTGCTGGCCGATCATGGCGTCGCCGATCTTCTGCGTCCAATCGAGCTTGTCGTTCATCATCGCCAGGGTCTGTGGAAAGGCGGTCAGCGACTTCACGCTGACATCCCAGCTCATGTCCTTGACGGCCGACACGGCAGCGTCGCCCTTGAGTGTCGAATGGGCCTGGGACCAGCGCGCCGCCTCGACGATCTCCAGGGGATAGGTCGCAGCCATCAGGATCTGCGACAGCAGCGCATCGGGATAGAGCGCGATGGGTGCCAGCATCTGATCGAGCTGCTCAGGCGTGAACGGCTTGGCGTCCTGGGCTCGCGCCGACGCCGTCGCCAAGAATGCGAGCGACGCACCCGACAAGAACAAAAGCTTGCGCCTTCTCATTCCTTGCACTCCCCCGCAGGCCGCGCGCGCACAGTAGCGGTCCGGCCGCCGTGCCGTCCAGAGCGTCACGCCACTACCATCATGCGAGGCGATAGACTTTCACCGGGTCCTCATGTCCCTTGACTTGACGGAACACCGGTTCGGGCAGAGTGACGCCGAGCGCATCCCGGTCCGTGATGGCCGCGATCGTGTCCGAGCTCACCAGCACCACGATCTCCTCGTCAGCCTTCATGAACTCCTTGCCAAGCTGCTCGAAGCGCTGGGCGACGTTTACCGTGTCGCCGACCACCGTGAAGTTGACCCGACCCGGTGCACCGATATTGCCGACGACAACGGGGCCCGAATGCATGCCGATGCGCACGCGGATGATGGATCGGCCGGCCGCACGGCGCGCCGCATTGTCCTCGCGCATCACCTGGGCGATCGCGAGCGCGGCGCGCACGGCATGGTCGGCATGGTCTTCCATCCGCGACAGGCCGCCCCATACTGCCATGACCGAATCGCCGATGTACTTGTCGATCACGCCCTGCTCGCGCTCGATGCAGGCGCCGAGCAAGGCGAAGTGGTGATTGAGCAGCTCGGCCGTATCCTGCTCCGGCAGATCTTCGGCCTGCGGCGTGAACTCGACGATGTCGGTGAACATGACGGTCACATCGCGCTTGCGCGAGCGCACCGCATCCTCGCCCAGCTCCATCAACCGGAAGACCAGGCGATGGGGCACATAGGCACCGAACCACTTCAGGGCGCCGCGCGCCTTGTCGAGGCTGTGCCCGGCGTCATCGATCTCGCGCAACCGCGAGCGACGGTGGAACGGCTGATCGAACTGCAGCCGCTCGATCGCCTCCGCGGCCGAGGTGATGGTGCGGATCGACCGCGCCATGCTGAGCCCGATCAGCAGGGCCAACAGCGCAGCGACTGCAAGCGTCGCCGCGCCGACGATCGCGCCGTTGGTCAGGCGGTCGAGATCGCTGGTGGCATCCTCGATCGGAAAGTACTCGCCGACCAGCCACGGTTCCGGACCATACAGATGCAGCTCACGGTAAACGAACACCCAGCGGTGCCCCTCCGCCTCCACGACATGCCCCAGCTTGCCGAGGGCTCGATCGATCCGTGGGCTGCTCACCGGAGGATCCCAGATTCGCGCCAGAACCGGGTCGTCTACGTCCTTGATGGTGGGCAGCGGATTTTGCTCCGACAAGCCGAGCCCCCGAGGGTCGACCAGCCTACGGTGCGCAAGCACCTTGTCGCGGCCGACCAGAATGAAGTAGTGACCGCTGCCGCTGCTTTGACCTTCGCCAATCAGATAGGAAAGGTCACCGACGGCGACGGTGGCGATCAACCCGCCGATGAAGGCGTCGTCCAGACGGCGCACCGGCGTTCGCACGTTGAGGACCGGCTGCTGCTGGAGCTCGCTCCAGAACAGCGCGCCCCAGAACGTCTTGCGTCTCGTCTGCAGCTGATGGAACTGCGACAACGCGTTGGGCAGATCGGTGAGGGAGACCGTGTCCCGAATGACCTGTCCGTCGGGCCGACGGATGACGCGCGCGAGCTTCAGGTCCAGGCTGGCGAAGGCGGCGCTCGAGATCGCCGGCACCTTGGTCATCATCACCCACAGCGCTTCGCGCATGTCGACCGGCGAGTTGACATCGAGGCGGCCGTGGGCCGCCAGACTGGCGATCAGCTCCAGGTGCTCGGAAACCGGATCGAGCCGGCTCCTGACGAGCGCCACCTGCGAATCGACAACACCCCCGTAGCGATCGACCAGCAGCCGCTCGGTCGTTCCCGCGGCTCCCGCCAGCACGACGATGTAGGCGATGCCCGAGATCAGGGCGAGAGAGATGAAGGCCAGCGCCAAGGCGGCGATCAGCGGCAACCGCAACGGAGGTCGACGCGGGACGCTCGCGGTGGGAGACGATGGGCTCACGACCGGAACATCATACGGTGTTCCGGCCCATCCAACCAAAGACCCTTAATGCAGGGCCCTCAAATGAACGACTAAGCCGCCGCGCGGATCGCCGCCTGCTTGACCTTGCCGTCGACGTGCCCTTCAAACTGCTTGAAATTGGCCTCGAAACGCTGGGCGACATCGCGTGCCGCGTTATCATAGGCCTTCTTGTCGCGCCAGGTGTTCTTGGGATTGAGCACCTCGCCCGGCACGTGGGGGCAAGCCGTCGGCACCTGCATGCCAAAGTGCGGATCGGTTGCGCTCGCCGCCGACGCCAGCGTGCCGTCGAGAGCGGCACGCACCATGGCGCGCGTGTAGCGAATCGACATGCGCTGACCAACGCCGAAGCCACCGCCTGACCAGCCGGTATTGACCAGCCAGCATTTCACGTTCTGCCGGGCCATCTTCTCGCCCAGCATCTTGGCGTAGACGGTCGGATGGCGCGGCATGAAGGGAGCGCCGAAACAGGTGGAGAAGGTGGCCTGCGGCTCGGTCACGCCCTTCTCGGTGCCGGCAACTCGGGCCGTGTAGCCGGACAGGAAGTGATACATCGCCTGCTCGGGGCTGAGCTGGGAGATCGGCGGCAGCACACCGAAGGCGTCGGCCGTCAGCATGATGATGTTCTCCGGCGTGCCGGCCATGCCCGTTGCCGAGGCGTTGGGGATGAAATCGAGTGGATAACAGGCGCGCGTGTTCTCCGTGTAGCGACCGTCATCGAGATCCAACGCACCGGTCGCCGGATCGACCACGACATTCTCGAGCACCGTGCCGAAGCGCTCGGTCGTGGCATAGATCTCGGGCTCGGCCTCGCGGCTGAGCTTGATGACCTTGGCGTAGCAGCCGCCCTCGAAATTGAACAGGCTGGTCTCGCCCCAACCATGCTCGTCGTCGCCCAGCAACGTCCGCGAAGGATCTGCCGACAAGGTGGTCTTTCCCGTACCGCTCAAGCCGAAGAAGATCGCCACGTCGCCCTTGGGCCCGACATTGGCCGATGCATGCATCGGCAGCACGTTCTTGTCAGGAAGCAGGTAGTTCAGGATCGTGAAGACCGACTTCTTGACCTCGCCGGCATACCACGTGCCGCAGATGGCCACGACGCGGTCGGTGAAATTGACGAGGATGGCGCAGTCCGATGCCGTGCCATCGAGCTTGGGATCGGCCTGGAAGCCCGGCAGATCGATGATGGTGAAGTCCGGCTGGAAGCTCTCCAGCACCTCCGGGCGCGGCCGCAGGAACATGCTGCGGGCGAAGAGATTGTGCCAGGCCGTCTGCGTGATGACACGGACGCCGATACGATGGTCGGGATCGGCGCCAGCCCAGCAGTCGCGGGCAAAGAGATCGCGTCCCTGGGCATAGGCGAGCATGCGGTTGTAGAGCGCACGGTACCGTTCAGGCGAGATCGGCTTGTTGGTCTTGCCCCAATCGATCCGCCCCTTGGTCTGCGAGTCCTCGACGAAAAACTTGTCGTTGGGCGAGCGACCAGTGTGCACACCCGTCCGCACCACCAGCGCCCCGCCGTCGGCGACGCTGCCCTCGCCTCGCCGGATAGCTTCCTCGTACAGCGCTGGAACGGAAAGATTCCAGTAGACGTTCCTGGGGTTCTTTATCCCCAGTATTTCCAATCCAGTCTTGGGAACGACAAAGCCCGCCTGTTGCACGGCGTTCTCCCTGCTAAATGCGATAAGGCGATTGTTTGGGAAAATAATAGCCCATAAAAACGCCGGCACCCGTCCTCAGGTTGCGATTTCTGCGCTACTTGGCCGGCCCTGCCGTGGCAAGAGGCTGCGACGGTGGGCATCTCGAACAGCGGGATTCTGGTTTCGCATCCGCGAACGGAATGTTGCGATGCGAAATCAGGCTCTCATGGGTCGGCAGATCAGCCGGCGGGTCACTGGCCACGGGCCCTGGCCACGAGGTCGACCAGAACCTTGCGGGCGTCGCCTGGGCTGGCCAGCGGGGCATCGAACGGCAGCCGCGCCACTCGCCCGCCTTGGCGCAGGTCCAGTCCCTCGGCGTCGATACCCGTCATACGCCAGTCGGCGCCGGTCAAGCCGAGCAGCTTGCTGGCATAGAGCTGAAGCGCATCGGCATGATCATTGTTCATGTGGCCGACAATGCCTTCCTCGGCTTCAGCCAGCCCAGGCAACGGGACGGGCGCAAGCTCCTCTGCGCTCAACCACGCGATCTTGCCGAAGCCCGCAACAGAATGGGCCCGTTCGATGGAGATTCGATAGAGATGGAAGTCCTTGAAGCCGGCATAGACCGCGGCGTCGGGATGCCGGGCGAGGAAGCGGCGGCGCAACCGCTCATCGGCGGTACGGATCGCGCGTCCCAGCAGGGTGACGCGGGGACCGGTCAAGGGCTGGTCCAGCCCCCGCGTGCCATCGAACAGCAGCGACACCCGGTCGTCCGTGGCAATGGCCTTGCTATGTTCGGCAAGATCGCTCAACAACAACAAAGGCGAGAGATCGTGGTCGACCGCCGTCAGCACCAGGGACGCGTAGGGCCATGGCTGCGGCCCGGCATCCTGGGGCAGGAGGGCGGCCAGGGCGGCGCGGTCCTCCCTGCGAACCAGGTCGCGCACCGCAGGAAGCATGTCATTAGCCATTGTTTCGGGTCAAAAACGCCTTAATTGCTCCCTAGCGATGGCAGAATGGGGCTGCGGCGGCAACAGCCTGGTCGTGTTACCATTTTCGCTGTCCGCCCCCTTGAGGAGAAGACACGCCGTGCGCAAGAACATCGCCCTGGTCGACGACGATCGCAACATCCTCACCTCGGTGTCGATGCTGCTCGAAGCCGAAGGGTTTCAGATCAAGACCTATAACGACGGCGCCTCGGCGCTGGAGGGGCTCAATCAAAGTCCCCCGGACCTCGCCATTTTCGACATCAAGATGCCGAGGATGGACGGCATGGAGCTTCTGAACCGGATTCGCAAGACCCAGCAATTCCCGGTGATTTTCCTCACTTCCAAGGACGAGGAGATCGACGAGGTTCTGGGCCTGCGAATGGGTGCCGACGATTTCATCCGCAAGCCCTTCTCCCAGCGTCTGCTGCTCGAGCGCATCCGTGCCGTGCTGCGCCGCGCCGACAGCGGCGGGGCCAAGGGCGAAGGCCAGGCCGAGCGCATCGTGCGTGGCGACCTGGTGCTCGACCCCAGCCGGCACCAGTGCACCTGGAAGGGCAAGGAAGTGCATCTGACGGTCACCGAGTTCCTGCTGCTGAAGTCGCTCGCCGAGAGGCCCGGCCATGTGAAGAACCGAGACCAGCTGATGGACGCCGCCTACGGCGAAACCATTTACGTCGACGACCGCACCATCGACAGCCACATCAAGCGGGTGCGTCGCAAGTTCCGCGAGGTCGACGGCGAGTTCGAGCAGATCGAAACGCTTTATGGCATCGGATACCGATACCGCGACGCCTGAGCCCGGCCGGCGCTGGTTCGGGCTGCAGGGCATCGGCTCGCGGATCGCCGCCGTGCTCGGCGGCCGCGTTGCGCCGGCCGCGCGACGGACCGAGTCGCCGTCCCTGCTGCGTCGCCGCCGCGCCAGCCGGCGCCACTCACCGCTCACCCGCCGCATCCTGCTGCTCAACATCGTGCCGGTGGCTCTGCTCACGCTGGGCGCGGTCTACCTCAGCGACTACGAGGAGGAGCTCATCGACGCCGAGCTCGCGTCGCTGGCGGTGCAAGGCGAGATGGTGGCGGCCGGCATCGCCGAGGTCGCCGTCGCGGGAGGCGAGACGACGGTCAACCGTCTCGATGCGGACGCGGCACGCCAGCTCCTCACACGCCTGGTCCGCCCGACCGGCGTCCGCGCCCGCTTGTTCAGCGAAACCGGCGATCTTCTCGGTGACTCGGCGGTGCTGAGCGACGCAGGTCGCATCCACATCATGCCCCTGCCGCCGCCCGAGGCGCCGCCGGCGGCCGAGCCCGAGTTCGGCGAACGAGTGGGCGACTGGGTTGCCCGCCAATTGTCGCGCGCCGATCGCTTTCCCGAGTACCTCGAGCGGATCGCGCCGACCGTGCGGGATTTTCCCGAGGTGGCGAGCGCCTTGCGTGGATTCAATGCCTCGGCCGTGCGGACCGCATCCGACGGGCGGTTGATCCTCAGCGCCGCCGTGCCGGTGCAGCGCTACAAGCAGGTCCTGGGCGCCTTGATGCTGACGCGCGACAACCGCGCCATCGCCGCGTCGCTGCGCGAGGTGCGCTACGACATGATGGTGATCGCCGCGGCGGCGCTCGGCATCACCGTGCTGCTCTCGCTCTATCTCGCCGGGACGATCACCCAGCCGATCGTGCGGTTGGCGCGTGCCGCCGACGAGGTGCGGCTGGCGCGAGAGAGCCGGCCTGAGATTCCCGATCTCGGCAAGCGCGGCGACGAGATCGGCGACCTGAACGATGCGCTGCGCTCGATGACCGATGCGCTGTGGCAGCGGCTCAACACCATCGAGAGCTTCGCCGCCGACGTGGCGCATGAGCTCAAGAATCCCCTGACTTCCTTGCGTTCGGCGATCGAGATGGCGGCACGACCCAATCTCGAGCCGGAGCGACGCGAGAAGCTGATGGGCATCGTGATGGACGACATCAATCGGTTGAACCGGCTGATCTCCGACATCTCCGACGCCTCCCGACTCGACGCCGAGCTGATGCGTGGCGAGGTCAAGTCGGTCGACCTGAACACGCTGCTGCGTGACATGGTGCAGCACTACGCGATCACCGCCGTGCAGAAGTCCAAGGTCGAGGTCGAGTTCCGTCTCGCTGCCAACCCGCCTTATGCCGCTCATGGCCATGACGGCCGGTATGGCCAGGTGTTCCGCAATGTGATCGACAACGCGCTGTCCTTCAGCCCGCCCGGTTCGCGCATCGTCGTCGAGCTCAGCCGCGAGCCGCGCAGCGGCCCGTTCGTCGTCACCATCGACGATGAAGGGCCGGGTATTCCCGAGGACAACCTCGAATCGATCTTCGAGCGCTTCTACTCCGAGCGGCCGACGGAGCATTTCGGCCAGCACTCGGGCCTTGGCCTTTCGATCTGCCGCCAGATCATGGAGACCTACGGCGGCTCGATCTCGGCGACCAACCGGCGCGCTGCCGATGGCCGCGTGCTGGGCGCGCGCTTCACCATCCGGGTGCCGGCGGCCGACGCGCGGAAGTGAAAGGCCGCGTCCATGGCACGTGCGTGGCGCTGCGTCAGGGCGGTCGCTGGCGCGCGGCCTTGCTGCGCGGGCCGTCGGGCGCCGGCAAGTCGGACCTGGCGCTGCGCCTGATCACGGCCGGAGCACGGCTGGTCGCCGACGATCAGACCGAGCTGACCCGCAGAGGCCGGTCCGTCATCGCCAGCGCGCCCACCATGCTTGCAGGGCTGATCGAAGCGCGCGCCATCGGGATCGTGCAACTTGGCCGTGATCAAGTTGTGGCGCGCGCGCCCGTGACACTGCTGGTCGATCTCGTGTCGCCGGAAAGATTGGAGCGCCTGCCCGAGCCGGCGCATGAAAGCCTGCTCGGCGTCGAGCTGCCGGTGGTGGCACTGGCGCCGTTCGAGGCCTCGGCTCCTGCAAAGTTGATCCTTGCCTTGAGGCAAACGACGGTCGCATGATCAGGGGGCTGGCTCGTGTCATGCCCGACAGCCCTGTTTCGTCTCCGCCCGATTCCTCTCCGAGCGCCGTTTCCCACGATGCCCGTCGGCCGTTCGTGGTGGTGACCGGCCTTTCCGGTGCCGGCCGCGTGACCGCGCTGCATGCGCTCGACGACATGGGTTATGTCGCCGTCGACAATGTGCCGCTGCCGCTGCTCGGCGACCTGATGCGCTCGACCGCCGGCAATCCCGGCGAGCTCGCCGCGCCGCTGGCCTTCGGCGTCGATACACGCACGTACGGCTTCGATCCGCACGACCTGGTGCGACGCGTGCAGGAGCTGCGAGGCCGGCGCGATATCGCCGCGCGCCTGCTGTTCCTCGACTGCGACAGCGAGACCCTGCAGCGACGCTACACCGAGTCGCGCAGGCCGCACCCGCTGACGCCCGGCCGTCCGGTGGTCGATGCCATCGCCGAAGAGCGCCGACTGATCGGCTGGGTCCGCGACTCGGCGGACCTGGTGATCGACACCTCGGCTCTGTCTCCGCACCAGTTCAAGCAGCTGCTGGCCGGCCATTTCGCGCTCGGCCGCGGTGTGGGAACGCGCCTCTCGGTGATGTCGTTCTCCTATCGGCGCGGCCTGCCCCGCGAGGCCGACCTGGTGTTCGACGTGCGCTTCCTGAAGAATCCACACTACGTGCCGACCTTGAAGCCGCTGACCGGGCGCGACCCCGCCGTCGCCGCCTATGTCTCGAGCGATTCCGGCTATCGGCCGTTCATCGACGGGCTCAAGAGCCTGATCGGACCGCTGCTGCCGCGTTTTGACGCAGAGGGTAAGAGCTATTTGACCATTGCCATCGGCTGCACCGGTGGCCGACATCGTTCCGTGACGGTTGCCGAAGAGCTGGCGGACTGGTTGCGCGGCGCGGGCCGCTCCGTCACTCTCTCACACCGGGACGCTGCCGGGACCGGGGAGGCTGGCAGCGTGGGGGCGAGCACATGATTGGTATCGTACTGGTGACCCACGGCAATCTCGCGCGTGAATTCCTGCTGGCGCTCGAGCATGTCGTTGGCCCGCAGCAATGCGTGTCGACAGTCTGCATCGGTGCGGACGACGACATGGAGAAACGGCGCACCGAAATTCTCGAGAGCGCGCGATCGTGCGACACGGGCGATGGCGTGATCGTCCTCACCGACATGTTCGGCGGCACGCCTTCCAATCTCGCCATCTCGATCATGGAGCAGGCGCGTATCGAGGTGCTGGCCGGGGTCAACCTGCCGATGCTGGTGAAGCTCGCCTCGGTCCGCAACCGGCCGATCGCCGAAGCGGTACGCATGGCCCAGGAGGCCGGCCGCAAGTACATCACCGTCGCCTCGCGCATCCTCGCCAAGGAAGCTTCGTGAACGAGGCCCAGTCGCAAGGTGCAGACGCCGGCATCGGCGCGCTGCGGCGTGCCCTTGCCATCGGCAACCGGCGCGGCCTGCACGCGCGGGCGGCGGCAAAATTCGTGCGCACCGCAGGCCAGTTCGACGCGGTGGTGCGGGTCAGCTTCAAGGGCCAGGACGTCTCCGGCCTCTCGATCATGGGCCTGATGATGCTGGCCGCCGGCATCGGCAGTGAAATCGAGCTCACCTGCTCGGGCCGCCAAGCCATGGAGGCGATGGCCGCCCTATCGGCCCTGGTCGAGAGCAAGTTCGGCGAGGAGTAAGCGTGCATAAAGCACGCCGCATATCGCCATAAATTCTTGCTTATATGCGCATGAGACGCGTTGAGGCGTCTGGGGGCCGCTGTTAAGACACCGGCACATTCCACATGCCGGGAGCGCCATATGGCCCAGGATTATATCGTCAAGGATATCGGTCTCGCCGATTGGGGCCGCAAAGAGATCGACATGGCCGAGACGGAAATGCCGGGCCTGATGGCGATCCGCAAGGAATACGGGCCGAAGAAGCCGCTGAAGGGCGCGCGCATTGCGGGCTCGCTGCACATGACCATCCAGACGGCGGTGCTGATCGAGACCCTGAAGGCGCTGGGCGCCGATGTGCGCTGGGCCTCCTGCAACATCTACTCGACGCAGGACCATGCGGCGGCCGCGATCGCCAAGGCCGGCACGCCGGTGTTCGCCATCAAGGGCGAGAGCCTCGAGGACTACTGGGATTACACCCACAAGATCTTCGAGTGGGGCGACGGCGGCGAGCCCAACATGATCCTGGACGACGGGGGCGATGCGACGCTGCTGGTCCATCTCGGCATGCGGGCGGAGAAAGATCCGTCGATCATCGCCAAGCCGACCAACGAGGAGGAGGAAGTCCTCTACAAGGCGATCGCCAAGACCAACAAGGCCAAGCCCGGCTGGTACGCCAAGCTCGGCGCCTCGATCAAGGGCGTGACCGAGGAGACGACCACGGGCGTGCACCGTCTCTACAGCATGGCCAAGGAAGGCAAGCTCCTGTGGCCGGCCATCAACGTCAACGACTCGGTCACCAAGTCGAAGTTCGACAATCTCTACGGCTGCCGTGAATCGCTGGTCGACGGCATCCGCCGCGGCACCGACGTCATGATGTCGGGCAAGGTGGCGATGGTCGCGGGCTTCGGCGACGTCGGCAAGGGCTCGGCCGCCTCGCTGCGCCAGGCCGGCTGCCGCGTCATGGTCTCCGAGGTCGATCCGATCTGCGCCCTGCAGGCGGCGATGGAAGGCTACGAGGTCGTGACCATGGAAGAGGCGGCGCCCAAGGCCGACATCTTCGTGACCGCCACCGGCAACGTCGACGTGCTCACGCTCGACCACATGAAGGCGATGAAGCACCGCGCCATCGTCTGCAACATCGGCCACTTCGACTCCGAGATCCAGATCGCCAACCTGCGTAACTTCAAGTGGCACAACGTCAAGCCGCAGGTCGACGAGGTCGAGTTCCCCGACGGCAAGCGCATCATCGTGCTGTCGGAGGGCCGCCTGGTGAACCTGGGCAACGCGACCGGCCATCCGAGCTTCGTGATGTCGGCCTCGTTCTCGAACCAGACGCTGGCCCAGGTCGAGCTCTGGACCAACCCGGGCAAGTACGAGAAGAAGGTCTACACCCTGCCCAAGTTCCTCGACGAGAAGGTGGCGGCGCTGCACCTCGAGAAGGTCGGCGCCAAGCTGACCAAGCTCCGGCCGGACCAGGCCAAGTACATCGGCGTGCCCGAGGCCGGCCCGTTCAAGGGCGACCTGTACCGCTACTGACCGGGCGCTACCGATCGGGTCACCGACCCACAGAGCGGCGTGTTAAGAAGTCGGCATCGGAGTACCGGTGCCGACTTTTTCTTTTTCCCTGCCCGACGAAGCCGCCACGGAGCGGCTGGGCGATGCGCTGGCCAGGCGTCTCAGGCCGCGCGATGTCGTCGCCTTGCAAGGCGGCCTCGGCGTCGGCAAGACGACCCTGGCCCGCGCCATCCTGCGCGCCGCCTCGGGCGATCCCGGATTGATCGTGCCCAGCCCCACCTTCACGCTGGTCGAGGTCTACGACACCGAGCGCGGGGCATTCTGGCACTTCGACCTCTATCGCCTGGAGACGCCCGAGCAGGTGTTCGAATTGGGCTGGGAAGAGGCGCGCACCGACGGTATTGCGCTGGTCGAATGGGCCGAGCGGCTGGGCGGGCTGCTGCCTGGCGAACGGCTGACGGTGACGCTTGCCATGGAGGGCGACGGCAGGCGCGCCGAGCTGCAGGGGGATGCAAGGTTTGGCGATTTCTGAAAGGGACAGGCTGCGCGCAGATTTCGTGCGCCGCGCCGGCTGGGGCGACGCCGGCGTCATCATTCCGTGGACGATGTATCTGACCTATGGCGATACACGGCTACTCGAGCGGCAGTACCCGAGCATGCGTCGCTATGTCGAGTATCAGCACAAGGTCGCCGGCGAGCGGTTGCTGTGGAACAGTGGTTGGCACTATGGCGACTGGCTCGCCTTCTCTACCGTTCGTGCCGACTATCCCGGCGCGACGACCGACAAGGATCTCATCGCCACTGCGTTCTTCGCCCACTCCACCGACTTGCTGGCGCGCTCGGCGCGCGTGCTCGGCAAACAAGAGGACGCGCGCCTGTACCAAGATCTGTTCGAGCGCATCAAGACCGCGTGGACGCGCGAGTACCTGACGCCCTCGGGTCGCCTCAGCTCGAACACACAGACGGCGTATGCGCTCGCGCTGCAATTTCATCTCATCCCGGAAGCCCAACGAGCCGATGCGGGAGAACGACTCGCTGCCGACGTGCGTCAGTTCGGCCACCTCACAACCGGCTTCCTGGGCACGCCTCTTCTCGCCGACGCGCTGACGCAAACCGGCCATCTCGCCGAAGCATATCG
>Ga0081455_10004976_pt1 | contig 14699 bp, 15 predicted proteins | sample TabmetS3T2R1_FD_70207 | JGI IMG/M metagenome (GOLD analysis project Ga0081455, IMG submission 70207) | Tabebuia heterophylla rhizosphere microbial communities from the University of Puerto Rico - S3T2R1 | ecosystem: Host-associated > Plants > Roots > Rhizosphere ... | reverse complement strand
TGGTGATCACCGACGGGGAACCGACTGCTCACCTCACCGGTGGGGGAGAAGCTTACTTTCACTGGCCGCCGACATCGGAGACCCTTCGGGCAACGATCGCTGAGGTAGACGAGCTCACCCGCTATGGCGCGACGATCAATACCTTCATGCTGGGCGATGACGAAGGCTTGGCCCGCTTTGTCGACGCGATCGCACGGCGCGCCGGCGGTCGCGTCTTCACCCCCGATATCAGTCGGCTCGGAGAATATGTGGTCGCCGACTATCTGCGGGCCCGGCGTGGCCGCCGGTAACTCGCTTGGGAGGTCGGCAAATCCAAGGGATATGAACCAGCAGAGCCCGGAGTCGGTTATCTTCTTGTGACATTCGCTGCTACTGCCGAATGACTCTCGGGGGTTACATCCATGATTCGATCTCTGCTGCGTCTGGTCTTGCCGGCGCTGCTCAGCATTGCACTGACTGTCCCACTGGCCGGCACCGCCCAGGCCAAGCCCTTTCCGGATCGGATTGAGCTTCCGAACGGCTTCCAGCCCGAGGGAATCACGATCGGCAAGGGCGCCACCGCATACCTCGGCTCACTCGCAAACGGAGACATCTACGCGGTGAACCTGCGTACCGGCGAAGGCTCAGTCGTCAGCACGGGCCTCGGACCCGCGGCACCCTCGGTCGGTCTCAAGATCGACAACCGGGGCCGCATTTTCGTGTCTGGCGGGCCTTCTGGCAGCGGCCGAGTCATTGATGTCCGGACCGGGGACATCATCCAGACTTACCAGTTCGCCGCCGCTCCGACTTTCATCAACGACGTGGTGCTGACCCGTACCGTCGCCTGGTTCACCGACTCACAACAGGCGCAGCTGTATGGGGTGCCGCGCGGCCCGGGCGGAACACCCGGCGATCCCGCCGATGTCATCACATTGCCTTTGACCGGCGACTGGGTACAACAACCAGGTTTCAACGCGAACGGCATTGCCCAGACTCCGAACCGGCAGGCGTTGCTCGTTGTCCAGTCCAACACTGGCCTGCTGTTCCGGGTTGATCCCGACACCGGTGAGGCAACGCAGGTCGATCTGGGCGGCGCCCAACTCACCAACGGCGATGGGTTGCTGGTACGTGGCAAGACCTTGTATGTCGTGCAGAACCTGCTCAACCGGGTAGCGGTAATCAAGCTGAACGCGGCCGGTACCAGTGGCACCTTGGTGGACACACTGACCAGTGACGAATTTGACGTACCTACGACGGTTGCGGCGCTCGGCAATAGCCTGTACCTGCCCAACGCCCGCTTCAACACCCCACCAACCCCGACAACGGAGTATTGGGTGACGCGCATCGACCGTCGCTGATATCGCTGGAAAAATGCGCTGACGAGTCGGGTGCTGGTCTCCTCGGGACCTCAGGTGAGCGCGCTTTGCCGCTGGCGCTGCAAGATGTCGGCGAGGTATGTCCCATAACCGGACTTCAGTAACGCGTTAGCCCGCTGATCCAGTTCCTCATCAGTTAGAAAACCCTGACGCCAGGCCGCCTCCTCAGGTGCCCCGACCTTCAAGCCCTGTCGAGCCTCAAGAGTGCGTACGAAGTTGCTGGCGTCGTTCATCGAGTCAAAGGTCCCGGTATCCAACCACGCCGTGCCGCGTGGCAGGACGCCAACCTGGAGCTTTCCGGCTGCCAGGTAATGCCGATTCACATCAGTGATCTCGTACTCCCCGCGAGCCGACCGTTGGAGCTGCCTGGCAATACCGACCACGTCATTGTCGTAGAAATAGAGGCCTGGAACGGCGTAGTTCGACTTGGGGTGAGCCGGCTTCTCCTCCAGTGAGATTGCGCGCCCTTCAGCGTCGAACTCAACCACGCCGTACGCCCCTGGATCGGCCACCCAGTACGCGAAAACCGCCCCGCCGTCAACATCGGTGAAGCGACGCAGCTGAGTGCCCAGGCCTGGCCCGTAAAAGATGTTGTCGCCCAGCACGAGAGCCACTTTGTCGGAACCGATGAAGTCAGCACCGATGACGAAAGCTTGTGCCAAGCCTTCCGGTGAGGGCTGTTGGGCGTAACTGATAGAGATACCGAATTGCGAGCCATCGCCTAGCAGCCGCCAGAAGGCTGAGGCGTCATGCGGCGTGGTGATGACCAACACGTCGCGGATCCCAGCAAAGATCAGGGTTGACAGGGGATAGTAGATCATCGGCTTGTCATAGACCGGAACCAGCTGCTTGCTCACCCCCAGCGTCACAGGATGCAGTCGGGTCCCCGAGCCGCCGGCCAGGATGATGCCTCGCATGGCGCTCAGTCTCGCATTGCTAATGGCGCGCGAGCCGAGCAGACTCGAACCCCGGATCACGCGCCGCCGTGCTGAGGAGGAGCGAGCATACACGCCTTTCGTCTGCGAGCGACGACGAAGTAGGCGGATCGTCGAGCGCGATCCGCGCCCCCGATGTTCGCGCCGCCGATCTGCAGGAGGAGCGACGAAACGTGTCGAGAACAGAGCTGCTTCTCCAAATACAGTCGTTTCGTCGGATCCGACGAAGACGGCGGCTCCTCGGCGAACATCGCAGCGAGCGAAGCGAGCCATCAGATAGAGCGGAGCGGAGCAATCAAACTCTGCCCGCAGTTCAAGCCGTCAGTCACAAGTCATCAGCTGTCCCTAGGATGTCTCGCATGACGAAAATTCTGGTGACCGGCGGGGCGGGTTTCATCGGCTCGAACTTCGTCCGGTATGTACTCGATCACACAGATTCTTCGGTCACGGTGTTGGACAAGTTGACCTACGCCGGAAATCGGGAATCGCTGAAAGGCTTGCCCAAGAATCGCTTCAGGTTTGTCCGTGGCGACATTTGCGATGCCAGTCTGGTCCACGAACTGGTGCGAGGCCACGATCTCGTGGTCAATTTCGCCGCCGAATCCCACAATGACAACTCATTGAGAGACCCATCTGCATTCATCGCCACCAACCTCGTGGGGACGTACACGCTTCTCGAGGCAGTTCGCAGATACGGCGCCCGTTATCACCACATCTCCACAGACGAGGTCTATGGCGAGCTCGCTCTCGAGGGCCAGGACCGATTCACGGAGAGCTCGCCCTACAACCCGTCCAGCCCGTACTCGGCGACCAAGGCCGGCTCGGATCACCTAGTCCGTGCCTGGGTGCGCTCCTTCGGCGTCGAGGCCACGCTCAGCAACTGCTCGAACAACTACGGTCCGTACCAGCACGTCGAGAAGTTCATTCCGCGACAGATCACCAACGTCCTCGATGGCGGCCGGCCGAAGCTCTATGGGGCCGGATTGAACGTCCGCGACTGGATCCATGTCGATGATCACAGCTCCGCGGTGCTGCTGATCACTACCGAAGGCAAGATCGGCGAGACCTACCTGATCGGTGCCGACGGCGAGCGGAACAACAAGGAAGTAGTCGAAACGATCTTGGACCTATTTGGGCAGCCGCGCGATGCGTACGATCACGTCACTGATCGTGCTGGCCATGACCTGCGCTATGCCATAGATTCCACCAAGCTCAGATTGGAGCTGGGGTGGCAGCCCAGCTTCACCGACTTCAGCGCGGGGCTAGCCGCCACGGTGGAGTGGTATCAGGCCAACGAAGCATGGTGGCGGCCACAAAAGGCAAACACTGAGGCCGCGTACGCGAAGGTCGGACAGTAAGGGCGATGCCCGAACTGATGATCAAGCAGACTCCGATCCCGGGCCTGCTGATCATCTCCCTGGACATCCGCGCCGACAGCCGTGGTTGGTTCAAGGAGAACTGGCAGCGCCAGAAGATGGTGGACCTCGGCTTGCCCGACTTCGCACCAGTGCAGAACAACGTGTCCTTCAACAACCGGGCTGGCGCAACGCGCGGCATTCATGCCGAGCCTTGGGACAAGCTGGTGTCGCTGGCGACCGGGCGGATCTTTGGCGCCTGGGTTGACCTCCGGCAAGGAGAAGGCTTCGGCCTTTGCTTCACCACGGAGATGGGCCCGGAGACCGCGATCTTTGTGCCTCGTGGTGTTGGGAACGCCTTCCAGACCTTGGTGGAGGACACCGCCTACTCTTACCTGGTCAATGATCACTGGAGCCCGGTAGCCAGGGATTCCTACACCTTCGTCAACGTCGCCGATGAGACGCTGGCGATCAACTGGCCCATCCCACTCGAGCGGGCGGAGCTGTCGGCGGCCGACAAGATACATCCACGGCTCGCTGACGTCAGACCTATGGAGTCGAAGCAGACCCTGATCATCGGAGCCCACGGCCAGCTGGGCCACGCCTTGATCACCGCCATCCCAACCGCTGTCCCGGTTACCCGGGCCACGCTGGACCTCGCGAATCCGGAATCCATAGCGAGCTTCGACTTCGGGCCCTACGGCGTTGTGATCAACGCGGCCGCATACACCAAAGTCGACGCTGCCGAGACTGAGGAAGGCCGGCGCGAGGCTTGGGGAGTCAACGTCGGCGGTGTCGCTGCCCTAGTCGAGGCGGCGCGCAAGCACCGCCTCATCCTGGTCCACATCTCTTCCGACTACGTCTTCGACGGCACGCAAGTAATCCACAGCGAGACCGAACCGTTCTCACCGCTCGGCGTCTACGGGCAGACGAAGGCAGCCGGTGATGCATTGGTCGGCTCGCTACCGGCGCACTACCTACTGAGAACCAGCTGGGTGATCGGGGACGGCCCGAATTTTGTGCGCACCATGGCTTCCCTGGCCGATCGCGGGATCAACCCGGATGTGGTAGATGATCAGTTCGGCCGACTCACGTTTACCACCGAAATCAGCCGCGCCGTGGTCCATCTGCTACAGAACGAAGCGCCGTACGGGACCTACAACCTCAGTAACGATGGTGATCCGATGAGCTGGGCTGGCATTGCTCGTGCGGTATTCCGGACGCGCGGCCGGGATGCCGACTCAGTGCGGAGTGTCACAACCGCCGAGTACGCCGAAGGCAAGTCGCTCGCTCCCCGCCCACGACACAGCATCCTGAGTCTGGACAAGATCATCAGCGCCGGGTTCCAACCGGCGGACGCGATGACTCAGCTGCGGGAGTATCTGTTGGGTCTGGGCTGAGCTCGGTTGAGGATACCGACGTCAGCTTCGGCTCGACTCTGGTGTGCCGGCCACGAACAAAGACGGCGCTAAGCGTCAGCAGCAGCCCGGCAATCGCAACGCCAACGAATCCAGCCTGGGCACCAGCCTGATCGATCAGCTGCCCAGCCGCGGCTGCACCGGCGGCGACACCGGCAGCCATACCAGTCGAGATCCAGGCGAGTGCTTCGGTAAACCGCGTCTGATCCACCGACTCCTGGGTGACCGCAACGGAAGCGATCAGGGTTGGCGCAATGGCCATGCCACTGAGGATGAGCAGCAAGGAGAGAACCAACGGCTGGCTGACTAAGGGCATCGGCAGCAGTGACACCGCGAGCAGGATCGCGCCGACCCGGAACCGTAGGGCGGGCGAGGCCCGCCAGGCGATGGCTCCCGTGACGGCCCCCGCGACCAGCGACCCGAACGCCCATGCCATCAGGATCACTCCGGCGAAAGGAAGAACTCCGGCCTCCTTCGCGAATGCGACGACGACGACTTCCATGCCGCCGAAGACCATACCCATCGCAGCGCTGGCGATCGCGACCGGCAGCAGCACCAACCACGGCAACCGGCTCAGTGCGACATGGCCTCGTGAGGCCGACCGGACCGGCGGCTGACTACCACGTTGAGCGGCCAGCGCGACCGCCCCGATGAGACCGATGACAGCACTGGTGGTGATACCGAGCGCTGGATGGAGGGCAGTGGCGAGGAAGGTAGCCAGGATCGGCCCGATGATAAAGACCACTTCGTCGAGCATGGCCTCGAGGGCGAAGGCGGTGTTCAGCAACGGCGAGCCGTTCAGCCGGAGCGTCCAACGCGCTCGTACGGCCGACCCAGCCAGCGTGAAGCCAGCCCCGACGCCTGCTGCGGCCACAACACTCACCGCCAGCGGCCAGCCGAGCTCGACGGCGACGATGAGTACGGCCAGGCTGACGTTGTTGATCAAGGCTGCCAGCAGCAGCACCCGCGCTTGACCGACGCGGTCGATTGCCCGTCCCCAGAGCGGCGCGACGGCGGCGGCGGTCAGCGTGACCACGGCGGTGAGCAACCCCGCCTGACCGAACGAGCCTGTTGTCAGCGATACCAGCAGCACGATCCCGATGCCAGTCATGGAGAGCGGGAGGCGGGCTACAAAGCCAGCTATGCTGAACGCCCGTGCCCGACGGTCCGACAGCACCTGCCGATACCGGTGAAGGCCCGCGGCCACGACTCTCCTCCTCGTACGCAAAGACCACGCCTGTGGGTGATCACTCGTCAACTTCTGATCTCGCATCGACCAGCCAGCTCGGCCACGCACTTACGCCGTACGAGGCGGTCCTGCTGGTGTCCTTCGGCGGCCCTGAGCGTCCGGAGGAGGTGATGCCGTTCCTGGAGAACGTCACCCGTGGTCGGGGCATTCCCTCCGAGCGGCTGGCCGAGGTCGGTCGGCACTACTTCCTGTTCGGCGGCAAGAGCCCAATCAACGATCAGTGTCGCAGCCTGTTGGCCGCATTGACGAGCGAATTACGCAGGCGCGGCCTCCGGGTGCCGCTGTATTGGGGAAACCGCAACTGGCATCCATACCTTCGTGACGAGCTGCGGGCGATCGATCGAGATGGTCATCGACGGGTGCTGGCTGTGGTCACCAGTGCCTATCCGTCCTACTCCTCATGTCGGCAGTATCGGGAGAACCTGTTTGATGCTGCGCAGGGCACGCGGGTACTGCTCGACCGGATCCGCCACTATGCCAACCATCCTGGCTTCGTACAGGCCTCCGTTGACGCCACGCTCGAGGCGTTCGAGAGGCTGGGGGAGTCAGCTGACGAGGCCCATCTGGTCTTTGTCACACATTCGATCCCGGCCGCGATGGGGAACACCGCCGGGCCAGCGCCCCGCTCCTCTCGCGGCGCATACGTTGATTGGCACGCGGCCGTGGCATCTGAGGTCGCAGAGCGCGTTCGGCAGCGACGTGCTCGGAATTACCAGAGCGACCTTGTCTACTGCTCGCGCTCGGGCCCTGCGAGCCAGCCATGGTTGGAGCCCGACATCAACGACCATCTACGCGAGCTCGCCACTCGTGGCGTCCCAGCAGTTGTGGTCGTGCCGATCGGATTCGTCTCCGACCACATGGAGGTGGTCTTCGATCTGGACACCGAGGCAGCAGCCACCGCCCGGGAATGCGGTATCGCCTTCGCGCGGGCCGCGACCGCCGGCGAGCATCCGGCCTTCGTACGCGGCCTGGTCGACCTCATGCTGGAGCGGGCGGCGGTGGCCCGCGGCGAAAAGCCGGACCGCCCAGTGTTGGGAACGGCGCCCGTCGGCTGGTACGAATGTCGGTCGGACTGCTGTCCGAACCTCCGGGAACCGGGCCGTCCAGCCCTCTGTCAGATGCCCGGTTAGGCCTTGTGAGGGCCCGGTTTTGAGGTTTAGCACGGCGCCGGCCAAAGCCAACCGGAGATAGCGCATAGAACCACTGCGAAGTGGGAATTTTCGACACGTGATCGCGTTATAGCGGGCGCGAGCAGACATAGCACGCATATCGGTTGATTCGTGTGATATGACTGCGCACGAGTCAGATGAAGATCTGGGCTTTTCGAGCCCGGGAAGGCAAAGATGGCGACCGATTACGACGCCCCTCGCAAGACCGATGAAGAACTGAACGAAGACAGCATCGAAGAGCTCAAGACTCGCCGCAACGATAAGAACTCCGGGAAGGTTGACGAAGACGAGGCGGAGGCGGCGGAAGCGTTCGAGCTTCCGGGTGCGGACCTGTCTCACGAAGAGTTGACCGTCCGGGTGCTCCCTCGTCAGTCGGATGAGTTCACCTGTGCCGGCTGTTTCCTGGTACGACATCGCAGCCAGATCGCTGAACTACGTCCGAATGGGGAGGCGTACTGTTTCGACTGTGCGGGCTGATCTTGACTACCAAAGAGAACCTTCCGCTCAGTCCAGCTCATATCCAGTGGGGGAATGGGCTGGGCTGAGGCCTGCATGATCACTTAGGCTGGTAGTACCGAACGCGTACTCAGCGTCGTCAGCCCTCCTTGTGCGTGGCAGCTGGGTAGCGGGGGCGCGCGACCGAGCTAGGTGCACTCGATGTGCCGGGCTGGTTGGGGGCAGTCAGTCCGGACAGAACACCACCTCGCGCTCCCGAAAGGGACCGCGAGGTGGTGCTTCGATTCAACTAGATTTTGACCTTGATCTTCCCTGAGCCCGGTGTCTCGTTCCCGATTTCTTTGCTCCAGTGGCGCGCTGCCATCCGCTGGGTGAGGATCTGGGTAACGCCCACCCCAATGCCGCTGGCGAGGGCCCAGCTCAGCGCTGTGACCACAGGCGTGTCGGGATCTGTAGGCGACGGTGGCTCGTCTCCCGTTACCAGCTTCCAGCCCGCCCTCAGCAGTCGTTGGGCCGCGATCGTGGTGACTGCTCCGATCACTCCGACGTAGAGCTTCCAGAACACTGTTTGGGTCGGTCCCATCGGGTCTGCCTTCCGTTTCGGCCATTCCGCAGTGCCCAAGCTACTGCTGCTGTGATCGAATCCTATGCCGGACCGAGGAGGTCGACCGCGGCGACCAGAGATCGCCTGATCTGAGCGCGTAGGTTACCTCCATGCTCTTCCGTGAGCGGCTTACCGTGCCGGCTGTCTGGTGGGTCCTGGCGGGTCTGTTTGCGCTGTCGGTGCTGCTCGCCGTTGGGGCTTACCTCGGGCCGGTATGGGCTGTCGGAACGACGTTGGCCACCTTGCTGGTGGCCGTCGCGATCTTCGCTTCGGCCGCAATCGTGATACGCGTTGACACCGAGCAGATTCGTGTGGGAAGAGCGAGCATCGAACACCGCTACATCGCCGGCTGTCGGGCGCTCGACGTCGACGAAACCCGCCGTCGCGCCGGCGTCGAGGCCGACGCCCGAGCTCACCTGGTGCTGAGGTCTTACGTGAAGACAGCGGTCGAGATCACCCTCGATGACGTAGACGATCCAGTGCCGTACTGGTTGGTCTCCAGTCGACACCCGCAACGGCTGGCAGCCGCCATGCGAGAAGCCTCCTCGTCTACGCTGACCGAGTGAGTGAGACCAAGCGATGACCAACGCCATCGAGGTGCTGCTGCTCCGGCTCGATCCCGGCCTGGAAGCGCCGTCGTACGCACACCCCGGCGACGCTGGAGCTGATCTCCGAAGCACCGAGACCTTCGAACTTCAACCAGGAGAACGCCGGCTGGTAGGGACCGGGGTGGCGATCTCGCTACCCACGGGCTATGCGGCTTTCGTGCACCCGCGCTCCGGGCTGGCCGCCCGCCACGGCATCACCATCGTGAACGCGCCAGGGACTGTCGATGCCGGCTATCGCGGTGAGGTCAAGGTCTGCCTGATCAACACCGACCGCAGCCACGCGGTGAACATCACCCGAGGCGACAGAATCGCGCAGCTGATCATTCAGCCGGTCAGCACGGCTGCGTTCGTGCCGGTTACCGAACTGCCGAGGTCGGCGCGCGGAAGTGGTGGACACGGGTCCACAGGCGGAATACTGAGCGGTGCTGTCGAGCTGGAGGCGGCGCAGCGAGGGGACGAGAGCATGAGTGTGCCGAGGGAACGTGCATGATCTTCAGGAGGGGCAGGAAGCGCAGCAACGAGTCACCAGACGACGAGCTGACCGACGATGCGGGTCTTGATGACGCGACCGAGCCTCAAGATGCCGCGGACGACGCGCAGACTGCATCCGAAGAGACCGATCTTGCGACCGAGCTGGGGGCACTGGAGGATGTCGACTGGCGGAGCTCGGGGCCGTATGACATCAGCGAAGTCGACAACATCGAGAGCACCGAGGAGAGTCCAAAGGTTGACCTCGGCAGCCTGATCCTCAGCCCCGTGCCTGGCTCGGAACTACGCCTTCAGGTAGCCGAGGAGACTGGTGAGATTGTCTCGGCGATGCTGGTGATCGAGACCATCGTCGAGCCACCCGCCAGCGCCCAGCAGAAAACCCAGGCCTATTCCTCCGCTCTTGAGCTGGGAGCCTACGCAGCTCCGCGGAGCGGTGGACTCTGGGCGGAGCTGCGGGACGAGATTTCCCATAGTGCCACCGAGGCCGGCGGCACTGCTTCGCTCGGCGAGGGACCATTCGGCGTCGAGTTGAGGCGCCTGATCCCGGTCACGACACCCGACGGTGAGGAGGGATATCAGCCCTCCCGCATGTGGGTTGCCGAGGGTCCCCGGTGGTTGCTGCGCGGCATCGTCTACGGTCAGGCCGCGATCGAGGACGATGCCGACTCACCGGTCGTCGCAGATGTGCTCGCCGCTTTCCGTCAGGTGATCGTACGGCGCGGCGACGAGGCGATGGCACCTGGTGATCTGCTGCCCTTAACCATGCCGGCCAACATGAGTCAAGACGCGGACGAGTCCTGATACGACACCGGCAGATAGGTGCATCTCATTGATCCGAGTGGGATGCTTGAAGGGCGGAGGTGACACGCGATGGCCAGAGAGAACATGCTGCAGCGAGCACTGCGCCGGATCACATCATCCAATGCCGAGTTGGAATCCGAAGAGTTACAACGCACCGTCCGGGAGGAAGGTGCCGTTCCCATTTCGGACTGTGAAGACCGTCAGCGGGTACAGCTCACCGGTACCGTTTCCACAGTGACAATCAACCCGAGGGGCGGACACCCCGCCCTCGAGGTCGAGTTGCGTGACGGGTCCGGAGCGGTGACCCTGGTGTGGCTGGGCCGACGACAAATTCCTGGAATCGACTGCGGGCGGGCTCTCAAGGTGTGGGGCCGGATCAGCTGCCACGACGGAAGGCGGCTGGTATACAACCCGCGCTATGAGCTGATGCAGTCACCGGCGGCCTCGTGATCGCGACCGCTGCGGTGCCTGGCGTATGACCGAGCTGCCGGCTGAGCCGAAAGCGGGTCCGCAGGATACCCCAGAGGTCACGGCGCAGGTCACGACGGGAGGGACGCCACAGTTCCAATACGTTGAGGAGTTCGTCCGCCACCAGCTCGCTGAATCTCTAGGTGGCGCACGCGGGATGCTCGAGTCAGCGCTGCCCTTCGTCGCCTTCACCATCGCGTGGGTCATCGGCCGTGAGCTCTATCCCGCTATCGGGGCTGCGATCGGTACTGCGCTCCTGCTAGCTGCGATCCGGCTCGTTCAGCGCCAATCGATCAAGTACGTTGTGCAAGCGGTCATTCCAACCGCGATCGCCGTCCTGATTGCCACTCGTACCGGCCGCGCGCAAGACATCTTCCTGCCCGGCATCCTCTACAACGGCGCTCTCGCGGTGGTCTCACTGGTGAGCGTTGCCGTCCGCAAGCCGCTCGTCGGTTTCATCATCGGGGCTGCGGTAGGTGATCCCACTGGCTGGGCGAAGGACGCGGGGCTGGTGAGAATGACGTCGAAATTGACGCTGGTACTCGCGGTGCCGTACGTGACGCGATTTGTCATCCAGCTACCACTGTTCCTCGCTGGCCAGGTGATCTTGCTCGGAGTGGCGAAAGTGGTCCTCGGCTGGCCACTGCTGATCGCCGCATTGACCGTGATGGGCATCATGCTCTCCAAGGGAAGGACTCCGATGGAGGACTCGCCACTGAGAAAGCGAGATCACGCTGTCTGAACGCGCGGCGTCGGCGTCTTGGAAACATTGATCGAGCCGTCGCGCGGCGCCAGCATCTCAGCCAGCTCGTGTTCGAAGTCCTGTGCCGTTACGAAGAGCAATTCGTCGCCGGCCTCGAGCGAGCCATCCTTGTCGGGCGGTCGAGCATGACCGTCCCGGATAATCGCAACCAGAACGACGTCGCCGGGCCAGTTCAGGTCGCCGATGCGGGCACCGACGGTCGGACTACTGGAAGGCAAGGTCATCTCGACGAGGTTCGTTGCACCCTCATGGAAAGTCAACAGTCTCACCAGGTCGCCGACGGTGACTGCTTCTTCAACCAGCGCTGACATCAGCCGGGGCGTTGAGACCGAGACATCTACGCCCCAGACCTCGTTGAACAGCCACTCGTTCTTCGGATGGTTGACCCGTGCGACCGTACGCGGCACCCCGAACTCGGTCTTGGCGAGCAGTGACACCACGAGGTTCACCTTGTCGTCACCGGTGGCCGCGATGACACAGTCGCAGGTGTCCAGGCCTGCTTCCTCCAGCGATGACAGCTCGCAGGCGTCCGCCAAAAGCCACTCTGCCTCGGCAAGGGTTTCGGATTTGATCTCGTGTGGATCCTTGTCGATCAACAGCACTTCATGCCCGTTCTCTACGAGCTCCGCAGCTATCGACCGTCCCACATTGCCGGCTCCGGCAATTGCCACTCGCATCGTCATCCTCCTCTCGGCGGTGCGCCGAGAATCGCCTCGACGGCAGCCAGCTTCGCATCGACGACCGCGGCGTATGCGAGGTCGCCGTCCTGGAAGACTGTGCTGTGCTTCGGCACCATCCCGGACCCCATCCGGAACAGGAACGGGATACGGGCGTCGGTGGCCTCCTCCATCTGTTCGATGGTCCGACCGACCCAAGCTCGATCAACATGCACTTCCATGAGGCGGACCGAGCCCGACGGGTCTCGCCAGTGCGGCTCCGAACCGCTCGGCAGCAGCCGTCGCAATACCTGATCCGCGGTCCATCGCACGGTTGCAACCGTCGGGATGCCGAGCCGCTCGTACACCTCGGCACGGCCGGGGTCGTAAATTCGAGCCACTACGTTGTCTACGCCGAAGGTTTCGCGTACCACGCGAGCGGACAAGATGTTGGAGTTGTCACCACTTGACACCGCAGCAAAACCATCGGCGTCCTCAATGCCGGCTTCGAGCAACACCTCGCGATCGAATCCGACACCCCTGACGGTCTTGCCCGAGAAGTCAGGGCCGAGCCGCCGAAAGGACTCGGAGTTGAGATCGATCACTGCGACAGTGTGGCCACGCTTCTCCAAGCTTCTAGCCAAGCTGGAGCCCACCCGGCCGCAGCCCATGATCACGATGTGCACACGCTGAGTCTAGTGAACCCGGCTCCAGGAGCTCTGTGACGCAGATCACTACCGCCATGGCTCGCGACGGTGATCGTCGTGGTCTGCCGGTGTTGTGCTCGCCACATTAGGGTTTGGGTGTGGTGAATGTGTCCGACATCGGCAAGCGATTGCTGCTGGGCCGGAAACTCCGCAGCACTCAGCTCCACGAGACATTGCTCCCCAAGCGCATCGCCCTGCCGGTCTTCGCATCCGACGCCCTGTCCTCGGTCGCCTACGCACCCGATGAAATCTTCTTGACCCTGTCACTGGCCGGGCTTGTCGCGTACTCGTACTCCTGGAAGATCGCAATCCTGGTCGCCATCGTGATGTTGGTCGTCGTAGCGTCCTACCGGCAGAACGTGCATGCATATCCGTCCGGCGGTGGCGACTATGAGGTGGCGACCGTCAACCTCGGGCCCAATGCGGGAGTGACTGTGGCGGCGGCGCTCCTTGTGGACTATGTCTTGACGGTCGCCGTCTCGGTCTCCTCCGGGGTGCAGAATGCCAAATCGGTCTTTCCGATCTTGGACGGTCGCGAGGCCTGGGTGGCCGCTGGTGTCGTGGTCGTGCTAATGGCACTCAACTTGCGCGGTGTTCGGGAGTCCGGCACCTTGTTCGCGATCCCCACCTACTGCTTCATGTTCTCGATCTTGATCATGGTGATCTACGGATTGTTTCAAATCCTGGTGCTGGGCGAGGACATCCAGGTGCACAGCGCCCAGTACGGGATAGAGCCGGATCCTCAGTACGCAGCGTTCACCGGCTTCGCGATGGTCGCGCTGCTAGCCCGCACGTTCTCGTCTGGATGCGCAGCGCTGACTGGCGTTGAGGCAATTTCGAACGGGGTGCCGGCGTTCCGCAAACCCAAGAGCAAGAACGCAGCGACCACCTTGTTGCTCCTCGGTCTGATCGCGGTGTCAATGCTTATTGGAGTCGTCGCCCTGGCCAATCTGACCGGGCTCAAGCTGATCGACGAGGGTCTGTCCCACTACACACTCAACGGTGAGCGGGTCGAGGTAGTCGAGGAGACGGCCATCGGGCAGCTATCCGAAGCCGTCTTCGCCGACTTCAGGCCTGCTTTCTTCTTCGTTGTAGCCGCAACGATGCTGATCTTGTTTCTGGCGGCGAACACCGCGTTCAACGGGTTCCCAGTGTTGGGCTCGATCCTGGCCAGGGACGGATACCTGCCGCGGCAATTGCATACTCGCGGCGACCGGCTGGCCTACAGCAACGGAATCCTGGTGCTGGCGTTCTTCGCCATCGTGCTCATCATCTCCTTCGATGCTGATGTGACCGCTTTGATCCAGCTGTATGTGGTCGGGGTCTTCGTGTCATTCACCGTGAGCCAATTGGGCATGCTGCGGCATTGGACGCGTCACCTGAAGGTCGAGAAGAACCCTGCGGTACGGGCCCGGATGATGCGATCCCGAGTGATCAACGCCATCGGGCTGACGATGACTGGGACAGTGCTGGTCATCGTGCTGCTCTCGAAGTTCACCAAGGGCGCCTACATCGCGATCATCGCGATGGGCGTGCTCTTCGCACTGATGAAACTGATCAGACGGCACTACGAGACGGTAGCTCAGGAGACTGCCCTGGTGGAGGGTGAGGATCGCACGCTGCCCAGCCGTGTACGTGCCGTTGTGTTGGTCAGCAAGCTGCACAA
>Ga0081455_10004975_pt1 | contig 14701 bp, 14 predicted proteins | sample TabmetS3T2R1_FD_70207 | JGI IMG/M metagenome (GOLD analysis project Ga0081455, IMG submission 70207) | Tabebuia heterophylla rhizosphere microbial communities from the University of Puerto Rico - S3T2R1 | ecosystem: Host-associated > Plants > Roots > Rhizosphere ... | reverse complement strand
TTCATGCCGAACACGGGGCCGAGCGATGGCTCGCGCAGCACCGCGACCGCGCGCTTGCCGAGCCGCGATAGCCCGTCGGCGAGGCCGATCGACGTCGTGGTCTTGCCCTCGCCCGATGGGGTGGGCGTGACCGCCGAGACCAGGATCAGCTTCGAGCGCGTGGCGCGCGCCAGGTCGATGCGTGCGAGCGGCAGCTTGGCCTTGAACCGCCCGTACGGCTCGATCTCGTCGGCGTCGAGGCCAAGGCGCGCCGCGATCTCGACGATCGGCCGCGGCTTCGCGGTGGCGAGGGGATCCGCGGGGCCCGTCGGATTGGGTGCGTTCATCTCGAATTTTCATCCCATTCCCGCCAGATCGGATCAACCATCAGTCGACGACTACGCTTGACTCACCGACCGGACGGTAGCGACGCGGGGCGCAATGCCGTCACCGCGCTCACAGAAGCCGCTCACAACAGATCGAGGAAGGCGAGCAGCGCCGCCTTCTCGTCGGCCGAAAGCCGCGTCAGCTGCGCGTCGGCGGGTGCCGCATCGTGATACGTCGCGGTCGGGCTCGACGCGAATCGATCGAGCAGATCGGCGAGCGACTTCGCGCGGCCGCTGGTGAAGTACGGCCACTTCTTGTAGAGCCGGCGCAGCGCAGGCACGCGCGCGCCATCGGTGTGGACGTACGGCGTGACGCCGGTCTTCTCGTACGCCGCATTGGTCCACACGATCGGCCCCGACGGCGAGAGCACGAGCGACTCCCAGCGCTCGAACGGCACCAGCGAGGTCGGCTCGTCGGCGACCAGGCGCGCCGCGTGGCACACCGCGCAGCGGTCGCGAAACACCTGCGCGCCGGTGCGCTCGAGTGTGGTGAAAAGCTCGTGCTCGATCGCCGCCGGATTGGCGCGGTGGCTGAAGTCCATCAGGAAGCTCATGAACGCCTGGCGCAGCCGCTCGGGCGGCAGCTCCGCCGGTACGCCGGGCACGCGCGCGAGCCACGGCACATCGGCGCCGGTCAGCGCAAACCACGGGTCGCGGCCGTTGTGGCGGTTGGCGACACGGAACTCGGCGTGGACCATCTGCGCCATCGTCTTGTCGAATGCGCGCGAGAAGTGCGGCCGGTTGTTGAACAGTCCGAGCAGCGGACGCGTGGTCGCGAACACCTCGCCGCGCCCGGTGAAGTGCGTGCGTCCGTCGACGTAGCCCTCGTGGTGGCAAGTCTCGCAGGTGAACCGGCTGAGCTTGCCCTCCGACGAATTCCACGGCGACATCATGGTGGTGAAGAACAGCATCTCGCCCACGCGAGACAGCTCCGAGCGCGGCTGCGCGTTAGCGCTCGCGGCGGTCGCGGCCACCGGAATCACGCGCGGCGCGCCGGCGCGCTCGCGGCGATCCGGCGCAGGAGCGCTTCCTTCACCTCGGGTGGCGGGATCATCGGCGGGACCGAGCGCGCGACGGCCGCCATCGCCTCGGCCGAAGCCCGAAGCCCCGCCTGGCAGATGTCACACCCGAAGATGTGTGTTCCCAGCAGGGGTCTGAGGTCGCGGGGGATAGAGCCGCGCAGCTCAATAGTCAGATAGGAGATGCAGCGCCGAGCGTCGAGCACCCCTGGCGCCACCAATGCCCTGGTGGGACAGGCGATCAAGCAGCGTGTGCAGGTGCCGCAATGGGCTGTGGCCGGGGCATCGTAGACGAGCTCACGATCCAGCAAGATCGCGCCCAGAAATAGCCAGGAGCCCACCTGGCGGTTGATCAGGTTGGTGTTTTTGCCGGGCCACCCTAGACCGGCCCGCCATGCCAGCTCACGCTCAAGAATGGGACCGGTATCAACGTACCAGCGTGCCTGGACGTCAGGTCCCTCGATCGTCCTGATATACGCGACCAAGGCTTTCAACTTGTCGCTGAGCACTGTATGATAATCCTGACCCCAAGCGTACCGTGATATCCAGCCGTGACCCAGTGATGTCTCCGGCACGGTGGGCGAGGTATAATAATTCATGCCGAGAACGATGATCGAACGCACGTCGGGCAACACGCGAGAGGGCTCCAGACGCTTCTCAACATCGCGGCACATATAGCCCATTTCGCCGGCGAAGCCTTGCGCCACCCAGGCGTGCAAACGCCCGCCATGCGCTAGGGGCTCGGCAGAGGTGATGCCGACGAGGTCGAACCCTAACGCCGTAGCTTCAGCAGTGATCTGTTGACGAAGTACCAGGCGGCGATCCATGGAGCAACTTCCAAGCGGTTACTTCAATGAATTTTTGCCTCTTTTGATACCACATAGCCTGTGAGATGGCAAGATCGCCGTGAAACAACTTTCCCTTGCACAGGTGGAAGCAAGATCGATATATTGGCGCTTTACTGATTATGTACGGAGCACAGCCAAATTGCAGCCAAGAGTAGGCATGTTTGCGGGTCAGCAAAGCGTCTGAGTCGCCGGCCGCAGCAGGAGCGTACAACCGTGTCAGCAGTCGTGAGCGGCTGGAGAGCTCCAGCGCGTTTGCTGGCAGGAGGGATGGGCCATGGGTCATGGGCTTGATGTGAAGCGTCTTCGTGACGATTTCCCGGCGTTGCAGCGGCCAGGAGCCAATGGGCGCCTGCCGATCTACTTCGACAACGCTGCGGGTACCATCCCCCCACGGCAGGTGATCGCGGCCATTACGGAATATTATGAACAATATCCATCTTGTGTCGGGCGTTCGCGCTATTCATGGGCCAACGACGTAAAGGCAAAAGTCCACCAGGCGCGCCTCGCCATCGCCCGTTTCATCAATACACCCGGGGTGCACCAGCGTGCGGTGTATGACCCTGGAGATCTGGAGTGGCCAAAGCATGTGGTGTTTGTGAAGAACACCACCGAGGCGATCAACCTGGTGGCGCGCGGCCTCTTCTGGGAAGAAGGAGAGGTAGTGATCACCGGCGACCGGGAACACAACTCGAACCGTACTGTTTGGTGGGATCTGGCGAAAACGCGCGGCATTCTCCCCAAAGTGATCAAACGCGGCGGCTCTGATGCCCCCGACGCCGAGTTCGACGTCGATGCGTTCCTGCATGAGCTCGATGAGACCGACCGCCATGTCGGGCCCGTCAAACTCGTGAGCCTGGCCCACATCTATAACCTGGATGGCTATACCATCCCAGAGGTGGCCTTGCAACAGATCACCGCCTACTGCCACAGTCATGATCCGCTGATTTACGTCATGCTCGATGCCGCCCAGAGCGTGCCCCATACCCCCGTCGATGTGCAAGCGCTGGACGTCGATTTCATGGCTTTCTCCATCCATAAAATGCTGGGGCCTACGGGTCTGGGCGTCTGTTACATGAAAGACCCCACCTGCTTGACCGAGGGGTTTTTCCCTTCAGGCGGAGGGACGGTGACCCGCACCTTCGATGACCAGGTGCCGATCTACGCCGACTCGCCAGCGCGTTATGAGGCCGGTCTGCAGAACTGGTCTGGCATCATCGGTGCTGGGGCAGCCGTAGGCTACCTCCAGGATAAAATTCACCTCATCCATCAGCATCAGGCCGAACTCAATCGGTTTGTCACTGAGGCCCTCTGGGATGCTCATATGGCGGGTACGATCACGATTTTGGGGCCGCGGGATGTGCAGCGACGGGCGTCGATTTGCACCTTCGAAGTGCCGGCGCGACCGGGCGAGGACCCCTGGAAGCTGGAAGAAGCGATCCTTGACCGCTGCAGCGAAGCGAATATCATGTTCCGCACCGGGGACTTCTGCGTGCATCCGTACTGCTTCCCCCGGAACGCCGCCCGTATCCGATTGTCATTTTATTTGTATAATACTCTTGAAGAGTGTCGCACCTTTGTCGACCTCTGTGGCCCATACTTCGACATGCGTCGTTGAGGGTTGCATGCGACCATTTTCCCCCTCCTCCCGAAGGGCGAGGGAGCAGAAGCTGAGGGCACCATGGCGGATGAACGTGAGCCGCACATGCACGGTGAAGGCGGAGTCCCAGCCGATCGCTACGCCATCCAGTATTATCAGAAGATCTGGGCGGTAGGCGGCCTGATGGGCAAGCCTGCGCGCGTCAACGGCGCTGGCTTCGTCATGGCATGCCCGGGACGTAGTAGCGATGTCATCCATATGTACGTCTGGGTCGAAGATGCCCACATTCAACAGACCCACTGGCAGTGTCATATGTGCGACCCCTGGATGCAAGTCGCTGGCGATATCCTCTGCCATCTGGCGCTTGGAAGCCCGCTGGATGCCATCTTGCAATGGCGGTGGGATGATTTTGAGCGTGTGCTGGGCGGCCCTAGCGCCTTGATCATGGAGCATGCCGGGGCGGCGATGCTGACCCTGCACAAGGCTGTGATCGATTACCAGGTGCGAGCCTGTTTCGCGAGCCCACAGACCGGTGAGGACAGCATCGAACCGACACAGAAGTTGCGCGAGCTCGGACTCGTCGGGCGTGCGGGCCAACAACAACTGCGTCACCGTTTGGAGGAGACCTTCAATGCCTTGGCCTTGCAAATTCCCCACGTCAAGGTCCAGGAATGGGTGGCGATGGGCACGGTGCAAGACGTCAGTCTGACCGTGCAAACGTTGGTCGAACGCCAGGTGATTCAGCGTATTCTCGGCCAGGGATGCGGTTTTCCCCGCAGTTTCGCGGAGCAGCTTGCGGCCCAAGGGTAGGGGAAGATAGATATGTTCGACACGTTGAAGCACGATATCCAGGTGGTGTTTGAGCGTGATCCAGCCGCACGAAGCGTCATGGAGGTGATATGGTGCTACCCCGGAGTGCACGCCCTGTACTTCCATCGTATAGCGCATTGGTTGTGGAGCCGTCGATGGCTCACACTTGGACGCTTTATCTCCCATGTGGGGCGCTTCGTCACCGGCATCGAGATCCATCCTGGAGCGCAGCTTGGGCCAGGGCTGTTCATCGATCACGGCATGGGGGTCGTGATCGGGGAAACCACCGAGGTCGGCGCCAACTGTACATTGTATCAGGGTGTGACGCTCGGCGGCACTAGCTTGAAGAAGGAAAAGCGTCACCCGACGTTGGGCCAGAATATTGTGGTCGGCGCCGGCGCTAAGATCCTCGGGGCAATTACCATCGGCGATCACAGCAAGATCGGTGCGGGGTCGGTGGTGGTGACCGAGGTGCCGCCGCACTCAACCGTGGTGGGCATCCCCGGGCGTGTGGTGCAGCGCACTGGGGCTAAAGATCTCGAGGCCATCGACCTGGATCATCATGACCTGCCAGACCCCGAGGCCAAAGCGATCAATTATCTGGCTGACAAAGTCCGCGAGCTGGAGCGTGAGCTGCACCAACTGCGGCAAGAGGTCCGCCGCACACGACATGAAATGCGACAACCCTGGTCTGCGCCGACGCAGCAGCCGGAGGAATGACATGGGATGAAGCGACCCATCTACATGGATCATCAGACCACCACGCCCATCGATCGCGACGTGCTGGAAGTCATGATGCCGTATTTGACCGATCAGTTCGGCGATCCCGCCAGCCGTAGCCACGCCTGGGGGTGGGCGGCAGAGGAGGCGGTGGATAGAGCTCGTGACCAGGTCGCCACGTTGATCGGGGCACAGCCGGAGGAGATTTTCTTCACGAGCGGGGCCACCGAGTCCGACAACCTGGCGATCAAGGGCATTGCACGCGCCTATAACGGGCAGGGCCGTCACATCGTCACCCAGCAGACGGAACATCGCGCCATCCTCGATTCCTGCCGCACCCTGGAACAAGAAGGGTTTACGATTACCTATCTGCCGGTGGACCGTGACGGCTTGGTAGACCCTGAGGCGGTGCGGCAAGCGCTCACCAAGCAAACGATCCTAATCAGCATCATGCACGCTAATAACGAGGTCGGCACCATTCAACCGTTGGCGGAGATCGGAGCCATCGTCAAGGCGCGCGGCATCCTCTTCCATAGCGATGCGGTGCAAACGGTGGGCAAGATCGCGTGCAATGTTGACGATCTGCAGCTCGACTTGTTGTCGATTTCGGCGCATAAAATGTATGGCCCGAAGGGGGTCGGGGCGTTGTATGTGCGCAAGACCCGCCCGCGCCGCATCAAGATTACGCCGCTCCTTGATGGTGGCGGCCATGAGCGTGGGCTTCGTTCAGGTACCCTGAATGTCCCCGGCATCGTCGGTCTTGGCAAGGCTTGTGAAATCGGTGCTCGCGTCTGGCCCGAAGAAGGGGAGCGCCTGACCCGACTGCGGGAGCGTTTCGTCACCGGCATCAGGCAGGGGTTAGACCATACGTATCTGAATGGCCATCCAACGCAACGTCTGCCGAACAACGTCAACCTCAGCTTCGCCGGCGTCGATGGAGAGGCACTGATTATGGGTATGACGGAGGTGGCCTGCTCCTCGGGCTCGGCATGCACCTCGACGACGCTTGAGCCCTCCTATGTGCTCAAGGCCATGGGTCTTGACGACGCACTGGTGCATGCCGCGGTCCGTTTCGGCCTCGGGCGCTGGACCACGCAGGATGACGTGGACGCTACCGTGCAGACCGTGATGAGCCGAGTGAAGCGCCTGCGCGAGATGTCCCCGGACTATGCGATGCTGGCGCGTGGGATCGTCTCCAGGCCAGGGCGATGACCGCCACCCACACACAATGGTTGCCTAATGCGACGCGTCTACCTCGACTACAATGCCACCGCACCGCTGCTGCCCGAGGCGCTTGAGGCCGCCGTTCCCTACTATACGTCGGTATGGGGGAACGCCTCCAGCATCCATCGGCAGGGTCGCGAGGCGCGTATAGCCGTGGAGGACGCCCGTGAGCATGTAGCCCGACTGATCGGGGCTCCGAATCCTCTCGACCTCGTCTTCACCAGTGGAGGCACCGAAGCTGTCAACCTCGCGATCCACGGTTATGCACACGGCAACCGCGCGCGTGGCCACCACCTCATCACCACTCGCGTTGAGCACCCCGCCGTGCTGGATACGTGTCGGGCGCTGGAGCAGGATGGCTTTGAGCTTACCTATCTGCCGGTGGATGGCTTGGGGCGTGCGCATCCTGAGGCACTGGCCGAAAGTATTCGTCCGCACACGATCCTGTTTACGATGACTCACGGCAATCACGAAGTGGGGACCCTGCAGCCGCTCGCGGAGCTTGTGAGCGTTGCGCACGCCCAGGGAGTGCCGGTGCATGTCGATGCCGTGCAGGCGGTGGGACGTGTGCCGATCGATGTCATGGCATCGGGGATCGACCTCCTATCACTGGCTGGACATAAATTCGGGGGCCCCAAAGGCATCGGTGCGCTCTATCTTCGTGACGGCTTGGGTACGACCATGCAGGCAGTAATACACGGTGGACATCAAGAGCGGGAACGACGTGCCGGTACCGAGGATGTCCCGAGCATCGTCGCGCTGGGGAGAGCCTGCGCTTTGATATCCCAGCGCCTGGCCGACGAAGGCACGCGACTCACACGCTTACGTGATTACCTAGAAGCCGGCGTGCATAGCCGGATTGGCGCCGTACACCCGCTTGGGAAGGGCGGTGAGCGACTGCCGAATACTGCGAACCTCAGTTTTGCCGGGGTCAAAGGCGAAGCGCTGGTGTTCAGTTTGGATTTGCTGGGAATCGCGGTCTCTACTGGCGCCTCATGCAGCTCACGGCAAGGAGTGCCCTCCCAGGTACTGGAAGTTATGGGGATGTCGCGGCAGGTGAGCGAGGGCTCGGTGCGCTTCAGCATGGGCTGGGGGACCACCGACGAAGACATCGGGCGCGTACTCGACGTGTTGCCCTCGACAGTCGAGCGTTTGCGCCTGCTGTCGCCATTGCCTTGAAAGAGGCAAGATGGCAACCGCAGATAGACGCGGATAAACACCGATGCTAGGCATGCGCCTGCATGCATCTGTGGTTCCAGCCCCAGCGCTGTCATGTCAGCCGTCAATAATCGAGGGTATGAGGACGATCATGGCAACGACGGGAAGTGGCTACAGCGCGATTGTGATCGATCATTTTCAGAACCCGCGTAATGTCGGCGAGCTAGCAGATGCCAATGCTCGGGCCTCGGTAAACAATCCGGTCTGCGGTGATGTGCTGCAACTCATGTTGAAGATCAGCGACGGCCGTATCACTCAGGCGCGCTTTAAAACCTTTGGCTGTGAAGCGGCGATTGCTGCCAGTTCATTGCTGACGGAGATGATTCAAGGCAAAGCCCTCACCGACGTGCAGGACATTACCCCGGAGATGATCACTGCCGCCCTGGGCGGATTACCGAAAGTCAAACTCCACGCCGCCTCGCTGGCGGAAGAGGCATTAAAGGAGGCACTTGAGCACTACGGGACATCGCATAGGTGAGCTGTTTGTCTATTTCGATCACAATGCGACCACACCGCTGCACCCCGCGGTTTGGCAAGCCATGCGCCCCTTTCTCACCGATGTCTTTGGCAATCCATCGAGCCTCCATACAGAAGGTTTGCAGGCCCGCGACGCGGTTGAAGAGGCACGCGCGCAGGTAGCGCAGCTCATCGGTGCTCGGGGGGAGGAGATTATCTTTACGAGCGGCGGGACAGAAGCGGATAACCTCGCCATTCTGGGCAGCGTCCTGGCACGGCAGCGTCAGGTCGGACATGTTGTGACCTCACAGATCGAGCATCCGGCCGTGCTCGGAAGTTGCCGAGCCCTGGAAACGCAGGGGTTTCGTGTCACCCGCCTACCGCTCGGAGTAGCGGGCATAATCGATCCCGATGATCTCGCCCACGTGCTTACCGACGACACGCTGCTCGTGACGCTGATGCACGCCAACAATGAAGTGGGCACCATTCAGTCAATTCAGGCCTGTGCGGCTCTGGCGCGTAGCCGGGGTATCCTGGTACATACCGATGCGGTACAGAGCGTGGGCAAGATTCCTACACGGGTCGATGACCTCGGCGTCGATCTCCTCGCGCTCTCGGGCCACAAGATTCACGGCCCCAAAGGGATTGGGGCGCTCTATGTGCGTCGGGGGACTGTACTTGACCCCATCATCACCGGCGGCCCGCAAGAGCGCGGATTCAGGGGTGGGACAGAGCATGTCGCAGCTATCGTCGGGCTTGGGGTGGCGGCTCAGCTCGCGGCCACACACATGTCGGATGAAATGACACAGGTCGCGGCTCTACGCGACCGTCTCGAGCAAGGGATTTTGGCCATCATCCCCGACGTGTTGGTGAATGGTGCGACGGCGCCACGTCTGCCGACCACGACCAACCTGAGTTTCAAAGGGGTAGACGGCCACTCCCTGGTCGTGGCCTTGGACCTGAAAGGGGTTGCCACCTCCACCGGGTCTGCCTGTAGCTCAGGGAGCCTCGAACCATCGCATGTACTTATCGCCATGGGGCTTGCTGACGGATGGCTTCAGGGTGCGGTCAGGTTTAGTCTCGGCTCTGGCAATACGCTGACGGAGGTGGACGCCGTCTTGCACATGTTGCCGCCGATCGTCGCCCGCTTGCGTCAGCACACCAGGGGATCCGTCCGCCACACGACCATGACGCCCTCCACGATGCATCAGCGCCCATGAGCCTCGTTGATCCCGTCGTCTTGCCGTCAATCTTGACAGCTGCCGACTCTCTGGCGTGGACCGGCATGCCTTCCATTGACTATACGCCCCGGTGGCTTTATCCCCACTCCCGTGGGGAGAGGAAATCGTCAGAGAGGCGGCGTCACCATATGGTGACCCCTACCCCTGAACCGACATCACCTTGACAGTCTGACGCCAGAAACGCTAGCATAGGGCCGAATTCCGTCTTCTATCAATGTCTAAGCAGGGAGCGAATGGGCCTGAAACCTAGGAAGGGGTTGCGGTGGGACGTGTGTGGGATGGAAGCAATGTCGCCCAGGAGCTGTTGGAGAACGTGCGCCAAGAGGTAATGCGTCTCCGATATGAGGGGCGCCCTCCGCCAACCCTGGCGGAGATCCGGGTGGGAGAATGGCCACCCGACGCGCGCCTCCGTGTGCGCCAAGCGGAGGCCTGTCGCATCACTGGCGTCTTCTATCAGGTGCATGCCTTTCCCCAGCTCTGTAATCTCCAGACCATCCTGCAGACCCTGGCTGATTTGAATGCTGATCCCGCCATCGCGGGCATCGCCATTCACGCCCATCCATCGACGCGCTTCAGCGAGCTTGCCGCAGCCTTAGCCCCGGCAAAGGATGTCGATGGGGTGCAACCGCTGCATCTCGGACGCTTCCTGACCAATAAGCGGGTGTGGCGCCAGCCGCGAGGGGCAGACATTGTCCATCTGCTCAAGCGGGCCGGCCTGCCCCTCGTGGGAACGCGTGTCATCTGCATCGGGAACGCCTCTGGGTTTGCAGGTATCCTGGCGTGGCTCTGCTTGCACGAGAATGCCACTGTATCGGCCTGGAGAGGTGCCACCACCTGGCCTATCAACATGCTACATGAGGGCGACGTGCTCATCATCGATACCGACGATCTCCCCGCCATGGATGGCGTAGCCCTGAAGCCTGGAGTAATAGTGGTGGATGCCCGTAGTCGCCCGGACGGATGGCTGTCGCACCGGCCAGAGGGCTTGCCCCAGGCGGTCGCACTGCTCATTCCGGTGCCTGGTGGGATAGGACCAACGACGCCCGCCATGCGGTTAGCCTCGTTGGTGGCCATGTACCGGGCGCCAGCCATTGTGTCACTCGACTCATAGGTGCTTGTGATGGAGCAGGCAGCCTTCCCGTTTCTTGAACGTACCATCCTCACCGTCAGTGAGCTGAGCGAGCGGATCAAAATCGTCCTCGAGGACACCTTCTTCGATATCTGGGTTGAGGGTGAGATCTCCAATCTACGTACGCCCTCCTCTGGACATTCCTACCTGACGCTGAAAGATGAACATAGTCAAATCCGCGCGGTGCTGTTTAAAATGCAGCGTCGGTATCTGCGCTTTGACCCCAAAGACGGGATGCTGGTGCTCGCCCGCGGGCGGATTTCCCTGTATGAGCCGCGCGGGGAATACCAGTTGGTGATCGACTACATGGAGCCCAAGGGCATTGGGGCGTTGCAGATTGCCTTCGAGCAATTAAAGGTCCGCTTGGTGCAGGCAGGGCTGTTCGATGCCTCCCGTAAACGGCCGCTGCCCATGCTCCCCCGTTGTCTCGGCATCGTCACCTCGCCGACCGGCGCGGTGATTCGTGACATGCTGCAGATTTTGCGCCGGCGTTTCGCCAATCTTCACGTCTGCGTCTATCCCGTCCGGGTCCAGGGCGATGGAGCGGCAGAGGAGATCACCCAGGGGATTGAGGTGTTGAACCGTTACGCTGGCATCGACGTGATCATCGTGGCGCGCGGGGGAGGCTCGCTCGAAGACTTGTGGGCGTTTAATGAGGAGGCGGTAGCGCGGGCCATCTATGCCTCCAAGGTCCCAGTGATCAGCGCCGTCGGGCACGAGGTCGATTATACCATCGCCGACTTCGTCGCCGACGTGCGAGCCCCCACCCCCTCGGCGGCAGCAGAGCTGGTGATCCGCAGTAAGGCAGAGTTACACGCCGAGATACAGGGGGTAGCGCAACGCCTCGAGCGCGCCATACAGCACCGCCTGGAGACGTTGCGTGCCCGCTTGGAGGCGTGTCAGCAGCGCCGGGTCCTCAAAGACCCTTGGGCGCCCCTGCACACCATAGAGCAGCGCCTTGACGAACTCAACGCCCACCTTGCACGCGCCATTCGTGCCCGTCTGCGTCTCGCGCAGGAGGCACTGGAGCGAGATGAAGCGGCCATCGCCCATCTCAGTCCGCTGATGCTGGTTGGCCTCCTGCGTGCACGCTTGACCGCGCTGGAGCAGCGCTTGATTGCGGCCCAGGGAGGGCAAGTGCATCATGAGCGCGAAGACCTTGAACGTCTGACGGCGACCTTGCAGGCGTTGAGTCCGCTGGCAGTACTCGCCCGGGGCTACAGCATTTGTCGTCATCAGGCCGACGGACGGGTGATTCGCGAGGCGCAGGCCGCGGCCCCAGGGATGCACGTCGATATCACGCTCTGGCAAGGCTCCCTACAGTGCACGGTGAACGCCGTGATGACGAAAGGATCAGGCGATGCAAGAACCGACATTTGAGGGGTCGTTGAAGCGCCTGGAGGAGATCGTCGCCCAGCTCGAAGACAATAAACTGGCTCTTGAGCAATCCCTGCAAGTCTTCGAGGAAGGGGTGAAGCTGGTGCGTTTCTGTGCGGGTCGCTTGGATGAAGCCGAGCGCCGTATCGAGATCTTGCTGGCCGACAAAGAGGGACAATTGCATGTCGCGCCATTTCCCGAGGAACCCGAAGATACCACGGGCGCAGCCGAGCGACCGTGAGCCGGGGAAGGAACGACCATGGTGGATATCCTGCGCTACTTACAGGAGCAGAAAGCGCTCGTTGATGAGGCGTTAGCACGCTATCTCCCCGGAGAAGAGCACTACCCTCCAGCCATCTTTCAGGCGATGCGGTATAGCGTATTTGCAGGGGGCAAGCGGGTGCGGCCGATCCTGGCCATCGCCGCCGCTGAAGCACTCGGGGGAACAGCGGCCGATGTGCTCCCGCTGGCCTGTGCGCTGGAGTGCATCCACACCTATTCACTCATTCATGATGACCTTCCAGCGTTGGATGACGACGATTACCGGCGGGGTCGATTGACGAACCATAAAGTCTTCGGCGACGCGAACGCCATCCTGGCTGGGGATGCCCTGCTGACGTTTGCCTTTGAGTTGATGGGCGATGCACGGCATTGGCCACGGTTTGCGCCGGAGCGTGTGGTGCAAGTGATGCACGAAGTCGCCTATGCCATCGGCACGTTCGGGATGATCGGCGGCCAAGTCGTGGACCTGCAGATGGAGGGACAGGACATCGATCTGCCGGCGCTGCAGTATATTCACGCCCACAAAACCGGCGCGCTGATCCGCACCTGCGTGCGTAGTGGGGCGATCCTCGGCGGTGGTTCGCCAGCGGCAGTGGAGGCCCTCACCCACTACGGCACGCATATCGGGCTGGCGTTTCAGATCATGGATGACATCCTCGATGTGCGGGGCGATGAACAGCTCATGGGCAAGGCCTTGCGCAAAGACGACGCGCGACGCAAAGCTACCTATCCACGCCTGGTGGGGCTGGCCGAGTCTGAGCTGCAGGCGCAGGCCGCCGTCACCGCCAGCATTGCTGCACTGGATATCATTGGCGAACGGGGGGCGGTGCTACGTGACCTGGCGCACTTTATCATCGCGCGGGAGTCGTAAATGGCCGCGAGTGGTCTGCGTGTCGATCAGTGGCTGGTCGTGCATGGCTATGCGGAGACACGCAACCGTGCGCGGTGGCTCATCGAGAGCGGACAGGTGTGGATAGGTGGCCAGCCTTGTCACAAGCCATCCCTCACGCTTCCCGACCCAGCTCAGGTGGAAATCCATGGCGCGGGGCTGCCATATGTAGGCCGGGGTGGGCTCAAACTCGAACGAGTGCTGCAAACCTTTGGCGTCGATGTCACAGACCTGGTGGCCTTGGATATCGGGGCCTCAACCGGCGGATTCGTCGATTGCCTGCTGCAGCGGGGCGCACAGCGGGTCTATGCCCTCGATGTGGGGGTTGGACAGCTGGCGCCGAGGCTTCGTGAGGATGCGCGGGTGATCGCCCTGGATGGGCGAAACGTCCGGACGTTTCAGGCAGCCGAGCTTCCTGAAGCGGTTGATCTGATCACCGTCGATGTCTCCTTCATATCTCTCACGCTGGTGTTTCCACTACTTCCCCCGTTTCTGCGGCGTCGCGGACGCGTTGTGGCTCTGGTCAAACCGCAATTCGAAGTTGGAGCGGAGCATGTCGGTCGGGGTGGGATCGTGCGCAATCCTCGCTGCCGAGAGCTAGCGCTGCGCCGTGTCATGCTCGCTGCTGAAGACGCTGGCTTTCGCGTGCTGCAGGCCGCGGACGCACCGCGCTCACACCCCCATGGCAACAGAGAAATCTTCATCGACCTAGGCTGGGCAGTGGAGCAGGCTGTGATCGCCATGGGGCAGTAGCACATCCTCGGGCGCCATGCTCCGATCGCATCGCCCAAGACTCCCTCAGGCATCGATGCATGGGAAAGAGGGTCATATGCAGCTCGAGGCAAGCAATCCCCTTGTGCTAGCGGTCGACGATGAGCCTGGGGTACTGGAATCGTATAAGGTCGTGCTGGAGGATACCTGTGAGGTCCGCACTGTTGCAGATGGTACGGCTGCCCTCAAAGTCCTGGCTCATGAAGATATTCGTCTCGTTATCCTGGACCTCCGTTTGCCGGATATGGAGGGTTTGGAAGTTCTTCAGCGCATTAAGGAGATGGATGAGTATCTCGGGGTCATCGTGGTGACGGCGGTGGGTGATGTCAAGACAGCTGTGCGGGCCATGCAGGCAGGGGCCAGTGAGTATCTCGTCAAGCCGTTCGATGTGGAAACGCTCCAGGGAGTGGTCTCGCGCACATTGGAGAGACAGGCGCTCATGAAAGAGGTGCTCTATCTCAGGTCCGAAGTGGAAGGCTATCACCCCTTTGTCGATATCGTCGGGCGCGATGAGAAGATGGTTGAGATCTTCGATCTGGTTGGACAGGTGGCTGATAGCGATGCGACGGTGCTGGTCACCGGGGAGAGTGGCACCGGCAAGGAGCTCATCGCCCGAGCTATCCATCGGCAGAGCCGTCGGAGCCAGAGGCCTTTCGTGGCCGTCAATTGTACGGCGATCCCCGAACAGCTGATCGAGAGCGAGCTCTTTGGGCACGAGCGCGGCGCCTTTACAGGGGCTATCCAGCGGCGGATCA